>Ga0209573_1000366_pt1 | contig 101090 bp, 126 predicted proteins | sample TNRBio252014_DNA_FD_185870 | JGI IMG/M metagenome (GOLD analysis project Ga0209573, IMG submission 185870) | Wastewater treatment Type I Accumulibacter community from EBPR Bioreactor in Madison, WI, USA - TNR Reactor_6/25/2014_ DNA (SPAdes)... | ecosystem: Engineered > Bioreactor > EBPR >...
ACGCCATCGCGGAAGGTGCGCTCTCCCGTTTCCGCCCCGTGCTAATGACCGCACTGGTTGCTTCCTTGGGGTTTGTGCCGATGGCGATTGCTACAGGCGCAGGTGCGGAGGTGCAAAAGCCGCTGGCGACAGTGGTTATTGGTGGCCTCATCACCGCAACCATCCTGACATTGCTGGTGCTGCCCGCCATTTACAAACGGTTCAACCTTGCCCGCGATTTGCTGGCGAAGGAGGAACTGTGATTTTTTCAACCAACCCTAAAGGAGTATCTAGCTGGCCAACTCGATGCAAAAGGTAAAGGCCAGCAAATGAATACGGCCAGAGGCATGATGCTTCTGACCATAAGTGCGATGGGAAGGAACAGGTTTAGCGACATGGCCTTCCCGCTGCGATCCCCAAACCTGACGGGTTTCGTCAGGAATGTTTAACCATTCTATAGGTAGAACCATGAAAAAAGCCATAATCATCAGCACAGTCCTGATAGTTTTATCAGCCTGTGCGACACAACCGCCTAAAACACTCGACCAGAAACTGGCTGAAACCACCAGCGCAGCAGATCGTAAAGAAACACTGCGCCTTGCTTGCCTCAATGAAGCCGAGTGGCCAGCCAGCGTGCAGAAAGTTCGCACCACTGGCCGTCATGGAACGCAGCAACGCCAGCGTTTGAAGCGCACGCCTGAAATCACTGAAATGAAATCGCTGTGCCGCCAGATGGACGATCTCACCACAGCAGATGCAGAGGAAAAACTGCCACCGAAAGAACTGGCAACTGCATGTGCCAGCAAAGTCGCCGCCAAAAAGCAGAAAGAAGGCAAAGGCTGGGCTGAACATGCAGACCGCATCGCGCATATCTGTAAGGAAATGACAGGTAAAAAACTGTGAGTTCCTGCCACGACCATTGTAATGAAAGCGAGCAATCAGACGTATCAGGAGCTTACCGCAAGGTGCTTTGGATATGTCTGATTGCCAATGCGGTGATGTTCGTGGCGCAGATGATCGCAAGCTACACCGCGCACTCCGTTTCGCTGCTGGCCAATAGCGCAGATTTCTTTTCCGATGCTGCTAATTACGGCATTAGCCTCTATGTGCTGAATCTATCCCTGCGCCAGAAAGCAAGAGCCTCGATGTTTAAGGGCATTTCTCTAGGCTTGGTGGGGATGTGGGTGGCGTTTGAGACGTTGCACCACGCGCTACAGCCCGAACTGCCAGAACCGCTTATTATGGCCATTATCAGCGTTGTGGCATTGGCGGTCAATGTAGGCTGCGCCGTGTTGCTCTACAAATACCGTGGTGGCGATAGCAACCGCGAATCCGTATGGATTTGCAGCCGCAACGATGCCATCGGCAATATCGCGGTGATGATCGCCGCCGCTGGCGTGTTCGCATCCAGCACCATCTGGCCAGACATCATCGTTGCCGCCATTCTTGGATGGTTGGCAGTGACAGGTGCATGGCGGATCATTCAATCAGCGAAAAAAGAGCTAAAAATAACCTCTTGACCTTGGAGTATGCTCCAAGGTGTAGATTCAATCCATGAAGCAAAAAATGATTCAACCTATGACGATTGGCAAGCTGGCAGAGCGTACTGGTATCAGCACCGACACGCTACGTTATTACGAGAAAATGGGCTTGATAAAAGCCGCACGCCGTTCCGAATCTGGCTACCGAATGTACGGGGAAGAAGCTAAACGTATCCTGCAATTTATCAAAGGTGCAAAAACACTCCATTTCACGCTCGAAGAAATACGCCAACTACTCACCCTGAATCGCTCTGATAAAGCAACATGCGCGGAAGTGTTGAAACACACCACTGGCAAAATCAGTGAAGCCGAACAAAAAATCCGTGAACTTAAAGAAGTAAAGAAGATTCTTACTTCATTGGTTGAGCAATGCCCAGCTGATGACAGTTCCATTTCCTGCTGCCCCATTCTGGGACATATCAAATCTGCAAACCCCAAAGGAGAATAATATGTTTAAGAAATTACTGCCTGTCGTTTTAATGGTTTTTGTTGCCGCCTGTTCCAATACGCAAGGCGGCTCGATGTCTGGCATGGATATGAAAATGCCATGCTGTGAAAAATGCGAGTGCTGTAAAGACGGAAAATGTGCCGACTGCTGCAAAGATGGTGAATGCAAATGCTGCAAGGACGGCATGTGCAAGATGTGCATGGGTAAAATGAAAGGTGGCATGTCCTCGATGAAAGATGATGAGGAATGCGAAATCTGCGCGAAGTCTGAAAAAGAGTCGATGCAAAAAAAGCATGAAGGAATGAAGCATTAACAAGGTTTTGGAGGCTATACTACATAGTGTAGCCCCTCCGCCTTCCTCCGATTCACTAACCCTTTGAGCTTGCGGCCACCAGCCCACACCCACTTCATGAGTTCGGCAGGCACGTCGGCATGTTCTTCACGGTTCACCTTGCGGCGGAGCGTGGAGCGTTGAAGCGCACCTGCGCCGAGGTTGAAGGTAAACGACACCAGCGCATCGAACTGCCCCTGCGTGAGTGGCACGCTAATCAGGCGCAGCACGGCGCGTTCTGCGACCGCCACATCCTGACGGAGCAGATCGAGGGCTTCGTCCTCGTCCACCCCGTCCAGGAACTGCTCTTTGTTGGCTTCGGTAATCAGGTGACCATAGCCAATCGTGGGATACCCCGCTGGACACATGTAAATGATCGGCGAAAAGCCCTCAAAGCGGCAAATCAGGTCAAGCCCATGTCTGGAAATATGTCTCATTTTCCGCTCCGCAATTTGCTCATGGCACGCTGGCCGAAATAGAAGCTGATGATGCCTGCGAAAATGGCTTCATCATCCGTTGTCCAGAGCGTTTGATACACTACTTCCAGCGATGTCCCTTGTTCGGGAAGCGCAGCGTAAGAGAGAAATTTTACCAACGCATAAAGCGCAAAAAAGCTGTAGGCGATGACAGGCCGTACCGTGCCATTGAGCGCATCCACCCAGCGAATGCCCGTGTTATAGGTTTTATAGAGGGCTTGGGATTCGGCGATGTCCGCATTCACCTGAATTTCTTCCAGGCGGTTCACATGCCCCTGTGCCTGCTGCTGCATCTGCAATTCGAGAATTTTAAGCTCGTGCTTGCGATCTTGCGCGTCACGGAACAGCTTCAGGAAATCTGGGAAAGCGGCTGAGAGAAAGCCGAGTAATGATCCGAGGAGCGTAATCATATAATCCTCCCCCCGATAAGCACCACCAGTTCAAAGGCCATGCCGCCCAACGCCATAATCAGCGTGGTGAGCATCCACCACATGACACGCTCGATGCGGTCGAGCCTCTGCTCCAATGATTTGTAGCGTTCGGCGCACACGGCAACGTGTACATCGAGATGTTCTGCTTCTTGTTCTTGGGTCATGCGTTCCTCCAGGCATAAAAAAACCGCCTCAAAGGGCGGTGCGGTTAATGAATGGGTGGTAGCGTTATGCGCTTAGGTTGGCGTACCACTTGGTGCTGCTGGCCGCCCAAAACAGGGCGTTCTTGCCAGCGGCAAGGGAAAAGGCGGTGTTTGCTGCCAGGGCGTTAATACTGTGACCAGTGGCGGGATAGACGTTCAGCGCATTCGCCCCAGCGTTCGCCACGCAGATGAACTCGCCTTGCTCTGGCGAAGGCAGGATGCCGCCCGTGCCAGCCGCCACCGTGGTGAATTCGGTTGTTTGCTTGGTGATCGCCGTTGCCGTGCCTTGTGTAGTGCCTGCCGCCGTCAAGCCCGTGGCATTGGATTTCAATGCCACACGGCCATTTGCCGCGAGCATTTTCAGGGCATCAAAGAAGGTCGAACCATCCGCCGACACTTTAAGGGTGAAGTTATCATCCCCCAGCAAGCCGAACTCCGCACGCCCCGAAAAGCCCGTTTGGAAAAGGAAGCTCGCTTTGTTGCCTGCGGCGTTCTTGTTAATCTTTACCTGCATGTCTGTGCCGATGTGATTGAACAGGATTGCGCTGCTTGCCACCGCAAACTTGTTGGTGCTATCCGCCGAGGTATTCACGCCCAGCATGGTGAGGTTTTGGAAGCTGGTGGGGTTAATGGTCAGCACCCAGGCAGAGCCGTCATAGGTGTAGAGCGTGTTCACGTCATTCGCCCAGACGGTTAAACCTTCCCAAGGCGTGATAAAGTTCCAGCCTGTGGTGTAAAACGCGAGGGCTTTTGCCTGCCCAGCCCATGCGCCAGATGGCGATGTGCCGACAATGTAGCTATCCCCCGCGACGGGCGAGCCTGGGGGCGTATTCACCCCCACGCTCACCATTGCCGCCTGCAATAGCGCGTCGATCAAGTCGAGGCCGCTATTGTGGGTGACTTCTTTCTGGCTCTGCGATTGTAGAATATAGGGCAGCTTCACCCGATTAGTGGTGTTTGGCATAATAGTATCCTGTTGAAAAAGTTAAATGGTGGCAGTGCCTGCAAACCCACGCCCGACCGCTGCCGAAAGCTGATACACATTCACCAGCAGGCTGCTTTGCGCCGAACCGAAATCCGTCACTTGCTGGGCAGAGGTATAAAGCGTGGTTGGGCTGGTTAAGCCCGTGATGGTACGCTTCACGGTAACACCTTGCATGATGTCCACCTCGTAGCGTTCCGACTCCTCAGAAAGCGGCACATCCACACCATCGCGCCAGTCACCGCCGATGCGTGTGCGGCGTTTCCAGTTGATGGTTAGATCACCGCTGCTGCGTGAGCCGATAATATGCACGGGTGCATAAGGCTTCAGCGCACGGGCGGCATAGGTAAAATCCTGCGAGGTAGTTGCCCCAAGTGTGGAGCCCACGGTTACAGGCTTGAACTTTTTGGAAATCCCCCAGCCAGAGGATGCCATCAATTCCCGCGCCACGGCATTGGTGAGAAGGATAAACCGCTCACCCGCTATGTGACTACCTACAGCCCATTCCGTACCCAGCCGCCCCCGCAATAAGCCCGATAAGCGGTATTTATTCGTGTCGAGCAGTGTCGCGGTTTGGAACTGAATCACTTCATCGCCGATGACGCACACATTCGCGCCATTTAGCACGGCTATGTCGGTCACGCTCTGCAGCTGCCCATAGGTGAGCAGCACGTCGATGGTGGTGATATTATCCCAGCTGTAAATCGTCCCCGCAGGAATGATATTCAGCACCGCGCCGATGGTTGCCTGCGCCGTGAGCGTTTGCATCAGGGCATAGTTTGAGCCGCCATCATCCGAGCGGTACACCGCCGAACCCGTCCAGTCACCGCCCAAGCCCACCACACCATAGCGCAGGTAAGCATCCGTCACCGCATCGGTGGGGAATGCTGGCAGATCAAGCAATTCCAGCCGTGTGGCTGAAACCGTAGTCGGCGGCTGAATGTTCGGCGTGCCAGTGCCTGCGGGGTTATTCGGCAGGGTCAATGGTGCGAAGGCCACGGCCAATCATTTGCACCATGGTGGATTTGTAAGAGCTTGGACGAAGCAGAACCACGCAGTTGGTAGGCGGGAAGTCCCAGCCTTCGGTCAGCACCGCCACATTCACAATCACCTGCGCTTCACCTGATGTGTAGGCTTCAAGCGTATTACTGCGCTCGGTATCCGACATTTCGCCATGCACGAATACGGCTGGCACACCAGCAGCATTGAAGCTGGCTGCCACGTCCTGAGCGTGCTGAACGGTGGAGCAGAAAACGACTGTCTTGCGGTCGCCAGCTTTTTCTTTCCAGTGCTTCACCACCGCATCGTTAATCGGCACGGTATTCATGATGCTGGCAACCGCACCCATATCGTAATCAAGAGCGGTTTTGCGTACCTTGCTCAGTTCATCACGAACGCCGACATCCATGACAAAGGTGCGCGGCGGCACAAGGTGGCCAGAGTCAATCAACTCCTTCACCGTGATCTGATCCGCCACATTGTCGAAGATCGGACGCAAGCCCAGCTTGTCGCCACGGTTCGGAGTGGCGGTCATACCCAGCAGCTTGAGATTCGGGTTCGCTTTCTGAGCATGCTCAATGACGCGCAGATAGCTGTCAGCCCTTGCGTGGTGCGCCTCATCAATTACCAGCGCATCCAGCACTGGCATGGTAGCCAGATTGCTTTCCCGCGAGAGGGTCTGCACCATCGCAAAGGTTACATCGCCGTGCCATGCCTTAATGGTGGCGTTGAACACCGAGGTGGAAAGGTGCGGATTCACGCGCTTGAACTTGCTCTGGTTTTGAACCGTCAGTTCATCGCGGTGCGCCAGTACACAGGCTCTGCTGGTATCTTCCTTGAACAAGTCACCCAGCACCGCCGAAAGCATAATCGTTTTGCCTGCACCCGTCGGGGCGACAGCCAGCGTATTTCCATGCTCTTTCAGGGCTGTAACCGTTTTGGTGACAAGCTCTTTCTGTCTGGGTCTCAGTAACATTCTGCCACCCCCTTACTGCGCCCAGGAAGGCAGGTTGCCCGCTGGTTTTTGGGGTTGGCTTGGCGATGCGGCAGCAGCTGGTGCGGCAGTATAACCACCACGACCCATCAGAGCGGCATATTCCTTGTTGTCGCTGGTGACGGCGAATTTGATGACGTTCTTGTCATTGCCATGCTGGTCTTTCTCAACATCGGCACGCGCCAGAAACTCGATCCCATCCAGATCGCCAAGACCGTTGATGCGGCGGGCGTTCTGTGCGGCGGGGGAGTTATCCTTATTGCCAATGCCACGGGCGGAATTGAGAATACCCTTGATCAGCGAGCGGCCGATATTTGCCCATTCTTCGCCTTTTTCACTGTGCAGCCCAATCAGGCTCCAGATTTTGCGGCGGGCATATTGCCCTTCAAGCACCACAAATTCAGCGTTGAGGTAACACCTTGATGAGTGAATTGTCTTGCTGCGGCTTTGCCTCAAATACGGCGTTGTCACCGTTGGGGGAAAGTATCAGCTTACGACCGCCACGCCGTTTGACAGCAAATGGAATGTGGATGTTGATAATGCCGTTGCCCAGATGTTCCATGCGCTGATTCATACAGCCTCCTTCTGTGGCTTCAGCGAGCGCACATGGTTAACTAGAGAACCGACACCACCAGCGCGGATGCGGACATCAACACCATTTTTCCCGATGATTACGCGCTCCACCAGAAGTTTGACAATGCGCTCCTGTTCACGTGGGAAAAGCTCATCCCAAATCTGGTCAATATCGGAGAAGGCATCGCGGATATGAAATTCCTTAATGTTCGAATCATGCTGGCGTGCCTGTTCCCATACCCGTCGCTGGGCGATGCACCTCAAGCCGCTTGCGTTCTTTCGCTGGCTTGTCGATGTCACGTTCACATAATGCCGAGAGGCGTTTGTCGATGCGGCTGCTGTCCACACCATAGGCAATTTCCTGAATGCGATATGCCAGCCGCTTTACATAATAGGGTTTGTTAAATGGGGGCGGATCGGTGCGGTACATTTCCTTCCACATTTTCTTAAGGTCTGTCGCACCCATATTCGGCAGTGCAGCTACCTGTGCCAATACATTGTTATTCATGGTGTTTTCTCCGTTTTGGTTACGGTTACACACATGCTTCTGGTTGGCACGAAGTCCAGTGGAAGTTCTCCAGATGGCGCAGATTTACTTTGTTTTTTCCTTTCACGAAGACGAACAAGCCCAGCGGAAAGTATTGTGGCTACTTCGCCCAGGCGTTGTTCATCGGTAAGTATTTCAGCATTGTTTTCCATGCTGTCAGAATACTTTGCGTCTGCTTAATCAACAATCCCGCACATCTTGGAAGAAGCCAGTATATCTATGAAAGGACGTGAGAAATTGCAGATGCGATGTGCTTCTGAAATCATGAAAATTGAAAGCAAGGAATTACAGGCGATTAAGCTGTGCACTTGAGGCGTGACAGGTGCACAGCCTGCAGAGAACATCTAGAGGGAGAGAGGGTTTCTTCTGGTTATTTCTGGAACGTGGAAAATTGAGAAGTGCACAGCCTGAGCGTGAAAAGCTGAGGCTACATGGGGTTTTCAGCACTCCGTTTGCAAAACGGAGAACTTCCAAAACCGTATAATGGCGGTGGAGTATGGGGTAGTGCTTATCCCGCCTCCGCCGCAGAAACGCTCGCAATTTGAAAACGCAGCGGCGTCATTCTCAGGTAGTTACACAAAATGGGCGGATTTGGCTACACGAGTTTTTCTTTTACCAGCCGCCAGTATTGGTAACCTACCGCTGTAAGGCGGCAGGACTTAGAATTCATGGCGGCAAAGTACATATGCTCTTCACCCACCGGCGCTACCAGCCCAACACTTACGAATTTCTGCAAATCCTTGAAAATCTTAGCCTTGTCGGGATTATGGTTTTTCTCCGTATCTTCGTAAGTGGGATCGAGTTTATGCTCATCCTGCGGTGAAGGAAAATACTCGATCAATTTACGGAGTTTTTCTGGCGGCACTCGTGGTGTGATTGTACGCAACGAGGTAAAGCGCGTGACATTGGTTTTGAATATCGGGCGCTGATCCCATGGCCCCAGCGCCTGGTCAACATACGCATAAATACTGCCCGGCGTGACGTGGCCGCGCAGATCTGCGGCGCCACCTTGCAACGCATCAACCACCAGCGAAGTAAACACACCGCGGCCGTTTATTTCTAGCGCCGATTCTGAATCCCGGCTGGCGGTTAAAACTGAGAGGCCTTCGCGCAGCTGCGCCATATTGTTTTCATTGATGGTAGGAGTGCCGCACGCGCCGGAATGGCAACAATCTAGCAAAATCACTTTATTCTTTGCCTTTGACTGATTAGCCAGTGCAAGAATTTCATCCATCGACACGCCTTCATCATAGCGCGTGGCATCGGTGGTCACGGCATAACCGCCAGTGGTTTTGATCAGGCCATGGCCGGAAAAGTATAGCAACGCGATATCGCATTCTCCGGAAAAAAGTTCCTCAATGCTTTTACGCAAAGCGGCGCGCGTGATGCTATCGCCCGGCGAGGTAAACAGGCGCACCGCGAAATTCGGCGAGCCATCGCCATGTGTTTCTAAAACATTGGCGATTGAATTAGCGTCATTGACGCAGCCATGCAGCGGCGAATTTGGGTAATCGTTGATGCCTACGACCAGCGCTTTTCTCATAGATGTTACCGTGCCCCACCGATCAAGGCTTTGAGGTTATCCCATGTCCACTTGTACATTTTGTCATCCTGCTTAACGCCCGCAGGCCAGGTGCATTGCTTATCCGCATAGCCCTTAAGCAGAAAATATGGGATGTTTTCCTGCTGCGCGATTTGGATTTCCGCTGTCACGCCGGTGGCAGTGTGCGTATATTGCCCACAGATCACCGCCACGACATCAACACCCCTCATGCGTTGGCGCGCTTTGGTTTGCCAATTGCCTGTGAGATGTTCCTTAATCGACCAATCCGCTAGTTCGAATGGTGTTTCGGGATTTTTCGCCTGACCGACAAGAAATTCTTTCAGCAATTCGTCATGGTCATAATCGAAGCTGATAAATACACGTTTTTTTGCCATATGCCCTCATTAAGAAGGCATTAATAATACTATATCTGATTGACTTGGCTAGGCAATTTTGCACGCGGTGAGTGCCATTTTTTCCAAATCCTGCAGCGCACCCACTACCGCATGTGGCGTAATCTCTCCGCAGGCCGGGTTTTGCACATCGGCCATGAAATCCTCCGTATCGCAGGCCACCTGTAGTTTAAGGAAGATATGGCGTACCGAAGCGGTGCGCTGGTGGAGGAATTTGAACAGTAGCTCGCGGGAGCGTTCGGCCGCTGCGATCACGCGCGGGTGGGTAAAATCCTCGTCCAGCTCGTCATAGATGCAATCGGCATCGAATTCCGCCATGCACCAGGTGGTATAGAGCTTCTCCATTATTGCTTCGTCTTGCATATTTCCTCCGGTTTTGTTGCGCAACCACGGGCCATAGACGCGCCGAACACCACTCCGACGACCACACTTAGCCCAATAGCGAGAAAAGCGCTCAGTGAGGCTGTTAAGCCGAAATAGCAAAAGAGCGATATCAGCCACCCGCCGATAGTGGTCATGAACCCCAAGGTGCCCGCAAAAAGCCCCGCGAAGAATTCGCGGCAGGGTGTCGATGGATTTTGTGCCTCTTCATAGGCGATATAGATTTTATGCCCCATAGTCGCCTCCGGGGGAATGACCGTAATTCGCCTTGTAAAGCCCTTCAACGATCACGAGGAAATTCTCCCTCATGTCATGCGGCATGCGGAAATAGGCCTCTGCGAGCCAGCGGTATTGCTGGTTTTTGCTAGGGTATGCGTCGGCCACATCATCGAGGCAAATGGTGCGTGCGATGCGCAGGATGAGCAGCCGCACTTTCTCATAATGAATGGCGTGATAAGCGCCGATCAGCCGCTTGGTTTCCTCGGTAACCAGGTTGGTCGGAATATCCAGCGTGACATCCTGTGCCATAGGCGGCAGCCATTCGTCGGGAAGGCCTAAAATGGCGCGCAAGCGCTGCCAGCGTTCAGATTTGCCGGAATGCATAACCTTGCAGCTCCAGAAACTTGGAAAACGCGGCCATACCGTTCACCATGTTCATAATGGCGAAGCGTATCTCCGGGTTTTCGATGGTGGTGAAATCCGCCAGCAGGCTTTTTATCAGCAGGCTTTCGGCGTTGTCCGATCCGGCGCTGCGCGTGGGCAGCTTGTAATCGAAGATGCCGAGATAAAAATCATTCACATCGCAGCGGTAATGCTCGCTGAGCAGATACAGCAAATCGGCATCCACCGGCCCATCGCCATTCTCGGCGCGATCCAGCTCCTGCGGCTCCACGCCGATGTGCTGTGCCACATCCTGAAGCGTGAGCGTCGATCGCTCGCGCCGCTGCCGGATATTCCGGCGCACCGTATCCTGTATGATTTCCCGATCGACTTTAAGTAATTGCCGCATGGTTGCCTCCCGCGCATGGGGCGGCTCCATGACAGAGCCGCCCGGATTTGCTGTTGCACCAGGATGGCTGGTGCCGGGAGTTAGTAATCGCCGTTAACGGGCGCAGGCCTATTCACCCTTTCGGGCTGTTGTATTCAGCCTACTCCCGACGCATAAGCGTGCGGAAGCAGGGCTTGGGAAACGAGCCTACCTAAATCAATCGCAGTTAACGGGGATTACTAGCCCCCTCAATATTTACCTTACCGTGGAATGGCTAAAAGAGTCAAAAGATAAGTAAGATAACGGCTTAAGTTCCCCCTAAGTCTGCGCATTTAGAGTTCTTTCAGAAGCCGGGCATGGTGCCTCGGTGAAACTGAAAGGAACTATAATGCAGAACACGAAAAAACTTACCCTTGCCGGTTTAGCCGCCATGCTGCTGGCGACTTCCGCTGGCATGGCGCTGGCGGCGGAAGATCGGGAAGATAGCGACGACATCACGCCTAAAATGGCGAGTAGCGCCAAGCTGAACCTGAATGATGCCATCGCCAAGGCGCAGGCCAATACCTCCGGCCAGGTGGTCGCAGCCGAGCTTGAGCAGGAAGATGGCAAGCTCGCTTACTCGGTGGAAATCCTGAACGGCGGGAAAATCCACGAAGTCGTGGTGGATGCCGCCGATGGCAAAATCATCCCCGGCGATCAGGATTCGTAATCCCCTGAAACAACAAACCGGCCTGGCGCTCCCCCAGGCCGGTTTTTTTCTAAGTCTCGTCTAAGTTTAGGGGTTTAGACCGTCTTTCCAAGGCCTAAACCCACCAAGGAGGACTGTATGAAATTCTTTAACACGCGCTCCATCCATTACGGAATCCTGGCGGTAAGTTCGGTGATTTCTGCCGTCGCCACCACCACCTATGCCGGTGTCGCGCTGATTCAATACGAACACGCCGAACAATATCACGCACACGCGAATGCCGATGCGGAAGTCGATGTGTCCAGCGCCATACCGGACAACATCATCGATTTCGATAAGGCGGTCAGCATCGCGCGCGGTTACGCGCAGGGGAAAGTGCTGGAAGCGGCGCTTTCGCAGCAGCAGGGCAAATTATTCTACATCGTCGATTTTAGCGACCACGGAAAAGTCAACGTGGTGTGGGTGGATGCGCTGAACGGCGCTATCCGCGAGATCTGATTCCGCTTCAACCACTTCAACTAAGGAAATGATTATGCGCACCACCATGAAATTAGTGTTGATCACACTTGCCTTTGCCGGTTCCGCACAGGCGGAGGAAATAAAAATTATCGGTGAAAACGCTCTGGCGCGGGCGCTGCAAAAGCCGCTTTCCAATATCGTGACGCTCGTGCCGAACACACGCAACGCGTCATGCAACGGCGTGGTGGATTGCCGCAAGCAAGGCCGTGAGCTGCAAACCGCCTGGCAGGTGAACAATATCTCGGATTTCAGCCCGAAGGATTATCCGGCCAATTGCTACGTTTCCGGCGAAAACGGCAAATACGTTTATTCCGCCAGCGCGTGCCGGTAAACGCAGATGGTCAGCATGGCGCTACCTTATTCCCTGATTCCCTACAAAGCCGAGATCAAACGCAAGCTGATTCATCTCAGCTCGCTGTGGATGCCTGCGGTAATGTATTTTTTGCCCGCGCACACGGCGGCAGCGATCTTCGCGGTGCTGCTGGTGAAGGTGCTGGTGTTCGAAGTAGTGCGCCGCCAGCATCACGCGCTGGCGCGGCTGGCAAACCGTATATTCTCCCCGGTATTGCGCCCGCAGGAAACCGGCGCACGCTTCCGGCTAACGGGAGCCACTTTCGTGCTACTGGCCGCACTGCTTTGCAGCATCCTGTTTCCCACTCCTGTCGCCGTGACCGCCATGAGCATCATGTTGGTGGGCGATGCGGCCGCATCCCTCATCGGCAGGCGCTATGGTAGAACGCCGATGCTAGGGAAAACCGTCGAGGGCAGTGTCGCGTTCCTGATGACCTCGCTGATAACCATCGCCGTAATCGGCCAGCTCACGCATTACCAGCAACACTTTTATTCCGGCGCTCTGGTGGCGGCGATGGTCGCCACGCTGACCGAGCTGTTCTCCGGCAGGCTTCATATCGATGACAATTTAAGCATCCCGCTCGCCGCTGGCGGCGCGATGTGGCTGGTTACTTCACTACTTTAAGGAATATTCATGCACTCCACCGTTTCGTATTACCTCTTTCGGCTTAAACCTTTCGTCTATTTGTTCCTGTTTCTTGAAACGCTGCTGCGGCTGGTTTTGCTGATTCACGAGCGCGCCAACATCGATGCAGCGGCTGATGCGCTCAAGGCATTGGCTGCAGGGCTGGCGATGGATGTGGGCGTGCTTGTCTATTTCCTGCTGCCGTTTTGCCTGTACTTGGCGGTTATGCCCGCGCGCTGGCACGGCACGCGCAAGGATAGAATAGCTTCGGCCATTCTATTCGGCCTGTTCGCCTATGTGCTGCTTTTTACCCGCATCGGTGAATGGTTCTTTTGGGATGAGTTCGCGGCGCGCTATAATTTCATCGCGGTGGATTACTTGATTTATACGCAGGAAGTGATCGGCAATATCCGCGAATCCTATCCGGTATTTCCATTGCTGGCAGGGATTGCTGGTATCGCCGCGCTTCTTGCCTACCGGCAATACCGCGCCGCTTCGCGCGGGCGGTTTCATGCTCCGGCGCTGGGCGGGCGCATGATGGCGCTTGGGGCTGTCGCGCTCGTGGCAGTCATGTCGTTCTTCACGCTGCGCAGCGAATTGGCCGATGTCAGCGGCAACCGTTACCTGAACCAGATCGCCCGCAACGGCATTTATGAGCTGTTCGCGGCTTACCGCCACAATGAGCTTCCCTATGAGCGATTTTACGTTACCGAGGATGAGCAGCGCCTGACAACGCAGCTTCGGCAAAAATTCGGTCTTGCCGGTGACATGAAAAACGGCATCACCCGCCATATCAGCGCGGATAAGCCGGAAACGCCGTATAACCTGGTGCTGATTACGGTGGAAAGCCTGAGCGCCGATTATATGAAGGCCTTTGGCAATGCCGAGAATCTGACGCCGAATCTCGACCAGTTGGCGGAAGAATCACTGTTCTTCACTAATCTCTACGCCACCGGCACACGCACCGTGTATGGGCTTTCCGCCATCACGCTTTCCATCCCGCCGTTGCCCGGCAATTCCATCGTGCGCCGCCCTGAAAACGAAGGGCTGTTTTCGCTCGGCTCGGTACTGAACCGCAAAGGCTATGAGAGCAAGTTTATCTATGGCGGTTACGGCTATTTCGACAACATGAACTATTTTTTCGCCAATAATGGCTATGGCATTGTCGATCGCAACGATTTGAAGCCGGAGGAAATCAGCTTCGCTAATGTGTGGGGCGTGGCGGATGAGGATTTGCTGAAGCGCGTGCTGAAGGAAAGTGATAATTCCTACGCAGCCAGGAAGCCTTTTTTCCAAATGGTCATGACCACTTCCAATCACCGGCCTTTCACTTATCCGGACGGTAGAATCGACATTCCTTCCAAGACCGGGCGCAAGGGCGGCGTGAAATACACGGATTACGCCATTGGCCAGTTTTTGAGCGAGGCCAGAAAACATCCGTGGTTTGATAACACCGTGTTCGTGATCGTCGCCGATCATACCGCTGGCAGCGCGGGCAAAGGCGAGTTGAATCCCGCAGGCTATCATATCCCCATGCTGGTTTACGCTCCTGGCATCATCGCACCGAAGAAAGTCGATGCGCTTTCCAGCCAGATTGATGTGGCGCCGACGCTGCTGGGGCTGCTGAATATGAGCTATGAGAGCAGGTTTTTCGGGCAGGATATTATGAAAGGCGAGCCGGGCCGCGCTTTCATTTCCAACTACCAGCAGCTTGGCTATCTCACCAAGGATAAGCTGATGGTGATCAAGCCGGTGAAGCAAACCGCCTTCTATGGTAAAAGCGGCGATCAGTTCATGCCTACGGAATCCGATGATGAGCTACGCCAAGCCGCAATCAGCTATTTTCAAAGTGCAAACAACTGGAAAACATGGAATAAGGATATTGATAATCAAATGAATTTAGCCTTCAGGAAAACCAAGGATGCGCCTGCTGCTCGTTGAGGATGACCCGATGATCGGTGAAAGCCTACGCCATGCGCTGAAAGGCGATGGCTATGCCGTGGATTGGGTGACGGATGGCGATACGGCGGCGGAAAGTTTGGAGATCGAACAATACGACCTGGTGCTGCTGGATTTGGGGCTGCCGAAGCAATCGGGTATTGAGGTGCTGCAGGGTGTCAGAAAGCGGAAAGACGCCATTCCCGTGTTGATACTCACCGCCCGCGATGCGGTATCCGACCGCGTGATCGGGCTGGATGCGGGCGCGGATGATTATCTGGTCAAGCCATTTGCGCTGGCGGAGGTAGAAGCGCGCATCCGTGCGCTGCTGCGCCGCAAGAATGGCCAGGCCGAGCCGGTGATGCGCTGCGGCGATGCCACACTTAATCCCGCCACGAAGGAACTCAGCTATGGCGGCAAGGCGGAGGTGCTTTCCGCGCGCGAATACGCCCTGATGCATTGCCTTATGGAAAAGCCCGGCGCAGTGCTGTCCCGCCCGCAGCTGGAGGAAAAAATCTATGGCTGGAACGAAGAAGTCGCTAGTAACGCCGTGGAAGTGCTGATTCACCAGCTCCGCAAAAAATACGGCACGGATATTATCCGCAATATCCGTGGCCTTGGCTATATGGTGGCGAAACAATGACCTCAATCCGGCGCTATCTGCTGATATCACTGCTATGCGCGCTGCTTGCCGGTTCGCTGGTAATCACTGGCTTTACCTACCTCAACGCCAAAGAGGAAATGGATGAACTGTTCGACGCGCATCTTAAGCAAATCGCGCTGACACTCAAGCGCCAGCAGGAAGCAGTCGATCTGCTGGAAAAAGAACATGCGATTCCGCACGACCTGGATACGCTGAAAACCAAAACCAAAATTAAAGGCGAGGAAGAGTTTTTGATTCAGCTATGGGACGATGATGCGGAATTGGCTTACAGCTCTCACCCCGCCATTCATTATCCCCAGCTTCAAGCCGATGGTTTGACCGATGAAATGTTCGAAGGCCGGGCATGGCGCTCTTACGTCATTCACACAGGCGATGGCGTGATTCAGGTATCGCAGCCGCTGAAAGCCCGCTCATCGATGGTGCGGGAGATGGCGCTGAAATTCATCGTGCCGCTGCTGATGCAGCTTCCCATCCTCGGCCTGCTGATCTGGCTGGCGATTGGCCGCAGCCTGCTGCCGCTTAAAACCATCTCCGAGGCGATTCAAAAGCGCAGCTCCACCTCGCTGGAACCGTTGACCCAGGACGGCATCCCCACGGAAGTGCAGCCGTTGGTCGGCGAATTGAACGAGCTGCTGCAGCGCCTCGGCCATTCACTTAAGATACAGCGGCAATTCACGGCGGATGCGGCCCATGAGCTACGCACGCCGCTTACCGCCATCCAGCTGCAGCTTGAAGTGCTGGAGCGTGCGAAAACCGACGCCGAGCGGCAGGACGCCATGCAAAAGCTCGCCGCCGGTATCCAGCGCAGCATCCATCTGGCGCAGCAGCTTTTGCTGCTGGCGCGTATGGAGCCGGAAGCGGTCAGCAGGCCGCATGTGCCGGTCGATATGGCAGAGCTGGCGCGATTCTGCACCGAGCAGTTTGCAGCCCAGGCGGTGGCGAAAACCATAAATCTTGGATTTGCCTCGGAAGGAGATTGCACCATCACCGGCGATATCGAAGGCTTACGGGTGCTGGTCAATAACCTGATCGACAACGCTATCCGCTATACTCCGGCAGGTGGCAGTGTCGATGTTGGCGTTAAGCGCGGCGAAAACGCCCTCACGCTGGAAGTCAGCGATAGCGGCCTTGGTATTCCGCCAGCGGAGCGCGAGCGCGTGTTCGACCGTTTCTACCGCATCACCGGCACCAATGCGCTCGGCACCGGGCTTGGGCTGGCAATCGTGAAGGCGATTGCGGATCATCACCAGGCCAGCATCGGCATTCATGACGGAAAAGATGGGCGCGGCACCTCCATCCGCGTGGCGTTCCCCCTCTAAGTTTGAGATAAGTTTCAAAGACTAGGCTGAAAAGCATGAACCATCACTCATGCCGCCTTAAGCCATGCGCCTTCGCACACAACTATTCCTAACGCTGCTTTTACTGATCGCGGTGGTGCTGGTTTTCGACCGCACCTCGCTCGACGTATGGGTGCAGAATTATTTTTATAATGCCAGCGCGGTGGACAAGCCGCCGCTTGAACGCTGGCTAGTCTATAAATTCGACCGCTCGCTGGAGTTCTGGTTCCACAAGAGCATCAAGATTGCGGTGGCCGTTTTCGGCGGCTGTGTGTTTATGTTGGCGCTTGCGGGTTTCCGGGTGAAACGACTTGCAGCGTATCGCTACCGTCTAATGTTTCTGGCCTGCGCGATGGGCTTGGTGTCGCTTATCGTGGGTGGGACAAAGCACATCACTGATACTTACTGCCCGAATCAGACTGTGCTTTACGGTGGCGACAAGCCGTATGTCAAAGTGATGGAGCGCTATCCCGCTGGCTATGAGACGCGCAAGAAAGGCCGGTGCTTTCCGGCTGGCCATGCCACTGCCGGGTTCGGGTTGATGGCGCTCTATTTCGTATTCCGCAGCCGCAGGGCGCGAATTACGGGACTGGCATTCGGATTAACGCTCGGATGGGTGCTGGGCGCGTTTCAGATGGTGCGCGGAGAGCATTTCCTAAGCCACACTTTGTTTACCATGATCGCTTCGTGGCTCGTCATCCTCCTGACGTATTTCGCCTTCGATAAGTTGGGCCTCGCACGGCCCCGCGGAGCCTTGTCATGAAAGAGCTGCTTTACGACTGGTATGGCCTGAACCGCTGGTTTTTTCATGCCATCAATGATTTGCATGGCGATATCTATGACAAGCTGATGCTGCTGGCTTCCGCGCTGGCCGATCATTACCTGCTGCCGGTGTATCTCATCGCCATGATAAGTATAGCTGCCGTGCGGCTTTGGCGGCTTCGTTCAGATGCACAGGCCATGCAGACTTACGCCATGCGGTGGCTTGAAGTTATCTGCGTGTTTATCGCTACTTTCGTCATTGGCGGGCTTGTTGTTTATGGGTTGAAGCATGGACTGCACTTTCCGCGTCCCTATGCCGATCCGCTGATCACGACGCTGCGCCCGCTCGGTGCGCCATTTAGTGAAAAACTCGCTCACCTTAGTTTTCCAAGCGGCCATTCCGCTTTCGCCGCGTTGCTCGCCGCATCGCTTTGGCCGGTGCTGAACCGCGGAGGCAAGGTAGTGGCGTGTTTATATGTCCTGTGGGTGTGCTGGTCGCGCATTGCGCTTGGCGTGCATTACCCAGCAGATGTGCTGGCCAGCGTACTGCTTACCGTGCCAGGCACCTATTTCGCCCATAGAATCGTCGCCAGGTCGCTGCGCCTGCTTCAGCTGAAATACCGTTCCAAGGAGTCCCGTAATGAAACACACCCTACATAAACTTCCGCAAATCACCCTGGCATTCTGGATCATGAAAATTTGCGCCACCACGCTGGGCGAAACGGGCGGCGATTTGCTGTCGATGACGCTTAATATCGGCTACGCGGCCAGCACGTTGATTCTCATTGGCGTGTTCCTCGCCACACTCACCACGCAGCTGATAGCGAGCCGTTACCATCCGTTTTTATTCTGGGCGGTGATTCTCTCCACCAGCACCGCAGGCACTACCATGTCCGATTACATGGATCGCACGCTGGGGCTGGGCTATATGGCAGGTTCGCTGATTCTGATATCCATCCTGGCGCTTACACTGGTTATCTGGCGGCAAGTGGAAGGCACAATCGCCATCAAAAGCATTAAAACGCGCCGTGCGGAGGTATTCTACTGGTCGGCCATCCTATTCTCCAACACGCTGGGAACGGCGCTGGGCGATTTTCTTGCCGACAGCTCCGGCCTTGGTTTCGGCGGCGGCGCGTTGCTGATCGGCAGCCTGATCGCGCTGGTGATCGCCGCGCATTTCTTTACCCACATCTCGCAAACGATTCTGTTTTGGGGGGCATTCGTGCTGACGCGGCCACTTGGCGCGACGGTGGGAGATCTGCTCACCAAGCCACATGATAAAGGCGGGCTGGATTTCGGCACCATCGGCTCATCGGCGGTGCTGGGAATTATTTTGCTGGCGTTTATCCTTGTGACGCATTGGAATGAGCAGAAGCGAAATAGCGTCTATGCGGCAAGGCATTAATATGACCATCGACCTGGCGGAAGATAAGAAACTGCGCAAAGCCGTGCGCTTCGTGGCGATGGCGAATGGGTCTTATTTCGGCGTGGAATTCGCGGTCGCGCTTGCCATCGGCTCGGTTGCCCTGTTCGCAGACAGCATCGACTTCCTTGAAGATACCTCCATCAATCTGCTGATCTTGATGGCGCTGGGCTGGTCGGCGCGAAAACGGGCGCGCGTGGGCATGGCGTTGGCCGTGATCTTGCTCGTTCCTGCGGGAGCGACATTATGGGCGGCATGGCAGCAATTCACATTGATGATGCCTCCAGCGCCCGTTCCGCTGTCGCTTACCGGCTTGGGCGCGTTCGCGGTTAATCTAACCTGTGCCTACATGCTCGCCCGTTACCGTCATCACGAAAGCAGCCTGACCAAAGCGGCATTTTTGTCAGCGCGGAATGACGCCATCGCCAATATCGCCATTATCGCCGCCGGGCTGCTAACCGCCTATACGCTCTCTCCCTGGCCTGATTTGCTGATCGGACTGGCGATCGCCGCCATGAACGCCGGTGCCGCCGCAGAGGTGTGGGCAGCGGCACGAAAAGAGCGTTTAGAAATCGAAGCCTAATTTATTGAATAGGAACTGATAGTTATTGTGATTGATATACAAGAAAATAACGGTATAATTTACGCATGAGAATTTTCATCAGCATGTTCATGGTTCTGGCGCTCGTTATGACAACGAGCTTTCCTTCCATGTCTCATGCAATGATGTCTCATGACGGTGCAAAGGCCACTCAAACCGCAAAAACCGAAGCCGCTAAAGACCATGATTGCCACGGCCACGGTGAGGCAAAAGCCGACTCTCAAAAAACCGCCCAAAACGATAAAGACCCATCCGGCAAATGCTGTGATAAAGGCATGTGCAAATGCGTGGGCGGCACTTGCCATAACGGGCTTTCTAAAATTTTCGGCAATAGCGGTAACTCTCTCGCCACTTTTTCTTCCAGCAGCCAAGTTTTTGCGTTCGACAACCAGTTTGTCGATTCCGCGATGCCTAATCGCTTAAAACGTCCTCCTAGAGCCTAATCCCTTAGCTGTCTACGCCACCAGTGCGTCTTGCGCTGGGCGTTTCATTTAACGCTAATCAGGATTAGTTATGCGATTACATCATCTATGTATGGTGGCGCTGCTTATGGTAGGGGTACTCTCCGCACCGGCACACGCCAAAACCACCGAATATAATTTGACCATCGAGCGCTTGTCCGTGAACATCACCGGCACGCCGATTGAGAAAGTCACCGTCAACGGCGGCATTCCAGCGCCCACCCTTCGTTTCACCGATGGCGACGAAGCGGTGATTCACGTCACCAACAAAATGGATACGGCAACCTCCATCCACTGGCACGGCTTGATATTGCCCGGTGAAATGGATGGTGTGCCGACCTTCACCGGCTTTCCCGGCATTATGCCCGGTGAAACCTTCACCTATCATTTCAAAGCCAAGCAAACCGGCACTTACTGGTATCACGCGCACAGCGGCGCACAGGAGCAGGACGGGCTATATGGCTCACTGATTTTTTCCCCCAAAGGTAAAGACCCTATCCAAGCTGATCGTGATTACGTCGTGGTGTTGTCGGATTTCATTACCGAAGATGGCGATACGGTGATGATGAATCTCAAAATGGCATCAGATTATTACGCCAATGCCCGCCGCACGCTGGGTGATTTCTTTGATGACGTGAAGCGCGACGGTTGGGAAAAGACGTGGAAAACCTCGAAGGATTGGGGCGCGATGCGTATGGCCCGCACCGATCTTTCGGACGTAACCGGCTACACGTTCCTGCTTAATGGCAAATCGCCGGATGGTAACTGGACGGGCCTATTTAAGCCCGGTGAGCGCGTGCGCTTACGCTTTATCAACGCTTCGGCCATGTCGTTTTTCGATGTGCGTATTCCGGGCTTGAAAATGAGCGTGGTGCAATCGGACGGGCAAAATGTCGAGCCGGTTGCGGTAGATGAATTCCGCTTTGCGCCAGCTGAAACCTACGATGTGATTGTTACCCCGCAGGATAGCAAACCTTACACCATTGCGGCTGAATCCATTGATCGCAGCGGCTTTGCCATCGGTACGCTTGCCACCAGCGAGGGACAACGTGGCGAAACCCCGCAACCGCGTGAACGCGCTTTGCTCACAATGGCCGATATGGACATGGAGCAAATGATGAAAGACGACCCGGATATGGAAATGACCCCCGCCGATATGATTAGCGGCTGGGCGAAAACCGGAGCGCCCGAAGGCGATAAGGCGCTTTCCTATGCCGATCTGCGCTATGCGGGAATCCAGAAGGATACGCGCCAGCCGGAGCGCACCATTGACGTAAAGCTGGGTGGCAATATGGAGCGCTTCATCTGGACGATCAACGGTAAGAAATTTTCCGAGGCCGAACCGCTAAAACTGCGTTACGGCGAGCGTGTGCGGCTTAAATTCACGAATGAAACCATGATGGCGCACCCGATGCACCTGCATGGAATGTTCGTGCAGCTGGAAAACGGTCAGCCCGCCGAAAAACTACCAAACAAGCACACCGTTATTGTTGCGCCCGGTCAATCTTACTCCGTACTGGTTACGGCGGATGCCATTGGTGAGTGGGCGTTTCACTGTCACCTGCTTTACCACATGATGTCGGGCATGATGAATAAAGTCGTGGTCGCCAAACTTGACCCCGGCGATATGCCGCCTCCCGCAGAATCATCAACCCCATCAACCAGCGGAGGCCACAATGCACATTAAAACCTTACTCATGGCTTCATGCCTCACGCTATCGCTGGCAGCGCCCGCGCTGGCGGAAGATATGGGCGCAATGACCCCGGAAGAAATGCAGCATGAACATGGAGGGGAAACCTTCCACATGTTCCGGCTTGAAACCGATACCGGCGTGAATCGCGGTAAAAGTGTTTCCAGCTGGGATTTGGATGGCTGGATAGGAACCGATGAAAACAAACTATGGATTAAATCGGAAGGCGAACACAATGATGGCAAGCTGGAAGATGCCGAAGTGTGGGCGATGTACAGTCGAAACATCGGTACGTTTTGGGACGCACAGGCTGGTATCCGCTACGATTTTGAGCCGCGAGGCAATGCTTACTTTGTCGCTGGGTTTACCGGCCTCGCGCAATATAACTTTGAAACTGAAGCGCATCTATTCGTAAGCGAACATGGTGACGTGACAGCGCGGCTGCGTGAGGAAAATGATTTCCTCCTCACCCAAAAACTTATTTTGCAACCCTATGCCGAAATCAACCTCTCTGCGCAGGATGTGCCGGAGCAGGATATTGGCGCTGGCATATCGGATGGCAAAATCGGGCTGCAAACCCGCTACGAATTCACACGGAAATTCGCGCCGTACATAGACGTTCACTATGGCCGGAAATTCGGTGAAACCGCGTCCATCGCCAAAAACGATGGCGAGGACAAGGATGAGTTAGTCGGCGCCATCGGCCTTCGCCTCATGTTTTAACTTTCAACCCCTAAAGGAGAATGCAATGAAAAAACTTTTACTCACCACTGCACTAATGCTGGCTGCCACGCCTGCTTTTGCCAAAGACTACACCATCAAGGAGTTTACCAAAGACGATGGAAGCCCTGTGTTCTCGCCCGATAAGCTGTCGATTCAGCCCGGAGATACGGTAATTTTCGAGAATGCCGAAGATACGCAGCACGAAGTTATGTTCATCAACGTGCCAAAGGGCGTGGACGAAATGATCATGTCGCCTATGCATGAGAAGAAAGGCGACAAGTTTTCCTATACCTTTACTGTTCCCGGCACTTACCAGTTTCACTGCCACCCGCATGAAGCGGCGGGCATGAAAGGCACGTTGATCGTGGGCCAGGCTTCCAAGCCCGGCGAAACCAAAGCGGTTGATCACCATAAGCTGACGAAAAAGCTGGAAGGTGGCGCGGCTCCGAGCGCTGGCGGTGATTTGCACCAGGGTGTTGGCACGGTGAATACCGTCGATGCCAGCAAGCGTATGGTCAACATTACTCACGACCCGATCAAATCGCTGAACTGGCCGAAAATGAAGATGATGTTCACCGTGGATAATGATGTCGATCTGTCCGGCGTTAAACCAGGCGATGCTGTATCCTTTACCCTTAAACCAGCGGGCAAGGACGATATGGTGATCACCGCGATTACAAAGAAATAATTATCAGCGCCGCGCTTTCCAGGCGCGGCGCTTTCACTTTAACCAAGGAGAATTTTATGAAAGCGATATTGAAACTGTTTGTTATTCTGGTGGCCGCGGCGCTCCCGGTCACTTCCTATGCCGCTGATGGGGCATTGAAGAAAGTGGAGCCGCAATATGTGTGCATGATCAACAACAAGCTGTTCGATAAGGCGCAAATTCCCGTAACCGTCAGCGGCAAGACTTATTACGGCTGCTGCCCGATGTGTAAGGAAAAGCTGGAAAAGAGCACGGAAGCACGCAGCGCCATTGACCCGGTAAGCAAAAAGCCGGTCGACAAGGCTACCGCTATTATCGGCGCAGAGGCTGATGGAACCGTGCATTATTTCGAGAATGAAAAGAATCTAAAATCATACAAAAAATAATATGCTTGACCTTGGAGTTTGCTCCAAGGTGTAGAATGTAAAAAAGTGAGCAATTTATGGAACAACTGACCATCGGGAAATTAGCGGAAATGACCGGCACAACAGCCGATACGCTACGCTATTACGAGAAGATGAAGTTGCTTAAGGCATCCTCGCGCTCACGCGCCGGATATCGGCTCTACGAAGATAACGCGGTGAGCATCATCCGTTTCATTCGTGGCGCAAAGGCGCTGGGGTTTACATTGATTGAGATTCGCCAATTGCTCACCCTTAGCACGTCCGACCAGGCCAGCTGCGCGGAAGTGCTGAAACACACGGAGGGAAAGATTATGGAAGCGGAAGCCAAAATCCTTGAACTCAAGGAAATCAAGAAAGTGCTTAGCCAACTGGTGAAAAGCTGTCCCGGTGATAAAACCAGCGTGAAAGCATGTCCGATACTTGACCATATCCAGAAGAAAGCGAAGTCGCTGGCAGTGCTGGCGCTGGCCGCTGTCATTGCGGGGCTATCCGGTGAGCCAGCGGAGGCTAAACCGATTTCTTACGTCGATGGCTTCATGGTCATGCAGGAAAATGACGAAACCGGCAAAACACTTTCATTAGATTATACTATTAACCCGAAAATCGCGGTCGGGCTGTATGCCAAAAAGGAAAGCGGCGACATGGATTTTACCACTGTGGGGCCGCAAGTGAATTACCTCGTTAAGCGTTGGAACTTTCCCGGCGCACAGGGAAATATTTTCAGCATGACTGGCGCGGGCGTATCACGCTTTCAAGGGGATGATGAATTTTCCGCATGGACGGGAATTCTAGCCGATTACGAAACCCGCCGCATTTTTACTTCTTACGAAATTCGCGGCATGTATGCGGGCGATTTTGAGAAATCGGTGTGGCAGCGGGCGCGTGTCGGTTTCGCGCCATACCTCGCCAATTACGAGGATTTGAATACTTGGTTCATGATGCAAGTCGATCACCACCCGGCCAAGGAAGATAACGTGGTGGTCACGCCGCTGGTGCGCTTCTTCTACAAAACAACGCTAGTGGAAGCCGGTTACAGCAGCAACAATCACGTCATGTTTAACTGGGTACTTCAATTTTAACCAAAGGAGAATGCTATGAAAAAGATATTAATGATTTCCGCTGCCATGGCTATGTTGTCAGGCGCGGCCTATGCCGATACGATCAATGCGACTGTGAACGGGCTGGTCTGCTCGTTCTGCGCCACCGGCATCGAAAAAACTTTTAAGGCGCAGGCTGCGGTCGATAGCGTAAAAGTGGATTTGGATCACCAGCTGGTGAGCATTAAAACCAAGCCCGATCAAAACCTGGATGATGCAACGGTGACGCAGCTGCTTACTGATTCCGGCTATACTGTCACTGAGATTAAACGGCAAAAATAATGCAGCCGGAAAAAACCACGCAAGCCTCTGGCCTCTTTTCTACCTTGGCGCTATTCAGCTCCTTCGGTACGCTGTTTTGCTGCGCGCTGCCTGCGCTGATGGTATCGATTGGCGCTGGCGCGGCGGTAGCCGGGCTGGTTAGCACCGTGCCGCAACTGGTATGGCTTTCCGAGCATAAGGTAGGTTTGTTCATCTTTGCTGGCATTATGCTCACTCTCTCCGGCGTAATGCGTTACCTTACGCGCAATGCGCCATGCCCCGCCGATCCCGCCAAAGCGAAGGCCTGCGCGCGGATGCGCCGCATCAGCCTTGGTATCTTTCTTTTTTCCCTCACTATGTATTTCACAGGCTTTTATTTCGCCTTTATAGCGCATCGGTTAATGTAAAATTATGAAACATCAGCACGCCCATCTTGCTCCAACTGCCAGCACCGTGAAAGACCCGGTATGCGGCATGAATGTCGATACGGCCAACAGTCCGCATCACTACCAGCTCGGCAATAGCGAATACCATTTCTGCAGCAAGAGCTGCTTGGAAAAATTCAAGGCAAATCCCAACCAATACACCCAGCTTGTGAAAGCACATGGTTGCTGCCACGGCCACCATAAGGCAGCGCCCACCGCGCAAACAGCCGAAGGCACGGCGGATGCTATCTATACCTGTCCGATGCACCCGGAGATTCGCCAGCACGGTCCCGGCAGCTGTCCCAAATGCGGCATGGCGCTGGAGCCGGAAGATATTTCACTTACCGATGGTGCCGATCCTGAGCTTAAGGACATGACACGCCGGTTTTGGGTGGCTGCGGTATTGTCCGCGCCACTGCTACTGTTTACCATGGGCGCGCATTTTCCGAACGAGGCGCTACACCGCTTTACAATGTCGCCGCTTGCTACATGGGGGCAGTTGATTCTCGCCACGCCGGTGGTGCTATGGGCGGGCTGGCCGTTCTTTGAGCGCGGCTGGCATTCGCTGAAAAACCGCAGCCTCAATATGTTCACGCTAATCGCCCTGGGCGTCGGCGTGGCTTATCTCTACAGCGTAATCGTCACACTTTTTCCCGGCTATCTCGGTCAATGGCTGGGCGCAGCCACGGAAACAATCGACGTATATTTTGAAGCGGCAGCGGTGATCACAGCGCTGGTATTGCTCGGCCAGGTACTGGAGCTGCGTGCCCGCGCGCAAACATCAAGCGCCATGCGCGCGCTACTCGACTTAGCACCAGCCACCGCGCGTGTGATTCGTGCCGATGGCACGGAAGAGGATATCTCTCTGCAGGATGTTCATCAGGGCGATATTTTGCGCGTGCGGCCCGGCAATAAAGTGCCGGTCGATGGCGTGGTGGTGGAAGGTACAAGCAGCATCGACCAATCCATGATTACCGGCGAGCCGGTGCCGGTGGAAAAAGGCCCAGGCGATCAAGTTACCGGCGCGACGATTAACGGCACCGGCAGCTTTACCATGCGCGCCGAGCGCGTCGGTAAGGAAACGCTGCTGGCGCAGATTGTCGATATGGTCAGCAAAGCCCAGCGCACGCGCGCGCCGATTCAGCGCCTCGCCGATAAGGTATCGGGCTATTTCGTGCCTGCGGTGATAGCAGTTGCCGCCATCGCAGCCTTCGCCTGGGGCATAGCTGGGCCGGAGCCGCGCATCGGCTACGCCATTCTTAATGCGGTCGCGGTATTGATTATCGCATGCCCTTGCGCCCTTGGCCTGGCTACCCCCATGTCAATCATGGCGGGCACCGGCAGAGGCGCGAAAGCGGGCGTGCTGATCAAAAACGCCGAAGCACTGGAGGGTTTTGAAAAAGTTGACACGCTGATTGTCGATAAGACCGGCACGCTTACTGAGGGCAAGCCTAAGCTCATGAATGTGGTGCCGGCCGAAGGCTTTGACGAAGCTACCGTGCTATCGCTTGCGGCAAGCCTGGAACGCGGCAGCGAGCATCCGCTGGCCGCTGCCATCGTAGATGGCGCGCAGACTAAAGGTGCACAGCTAGCCAATGCCAGCGATTTTCAATCCATCACCGGCAAGGGTGTCACCGGCAAGGTGGACGGAAAAAATGTGGCGCTGGGTAATCTGGCGCTGCTGGAATCGCTTGGTATTGAAGCGGCAGGCATCAAAGGCCAGGCCGATGCCTACCGTGCGCAAGGGCATACCGCCATGTTCGTCGGCATCGATGGCAAAGCAGCAGGGATTATTACGGTGGCCGACCCGATCAAGGAAACCACCGTGGAAGCCATCAGACAGCTGAAAGCGGATGGCCTGCGCATCGTCATGCTGACCGGTGACAATAAAACCACCGCCTTGGCGGTAGCGAAAAAAGTAGGAATAGAGGAAGTGGAAGCCGATGTGCTGCCCGATCAAAAGAATGCGGCGGTAAGGAAGCTGCAGGAGCAAGGGCGCAAGGTGGCGATGGCGGGAGATGGCATCAATGATGCACCCGCGCTGGCGCAGGCCGATGTGGGGATTGCCATGGGCACTGGCGCCGATGTGGCGATGGAGAGCGCGGGCATTACACTGGTGAAAGGTGATCTGATCGGTATTGTTCGCGCCCGGCATTTAAGCCGCGCCACCATGCGCAACATCCGACAGAACCTATTTTTTGCCTTTATCTATAACGCGCTCGGCGTACCGATAGCGGCAGGCGCGCTGTATCCGTTCTTCGGCATCTTGCTCAGCCCCATCATCGCCAGTGGCGCGATGGCCTTAAGCTCGGTGTCGGTGATCGTCAACAGTCTGCGCCTGCGCTCGGTGAAAATTTAGGATTTCATCTTCGAAAGCATCATCTCCATGTCGGAGACTTCTTTTTTCTGCTTATCATGAATTTCCTGCGCCTTGGTTTTCACCTCGGCATGCTTCGCCTGCTTGAGCGCTGCATCTGACATTTTTACCGCACCCTTGTGATGGCTGGTCATGGTTTTAAGGAAATGCCGGTCGAAATCGCTGCCGCTGGCTGCCTCCATCTTCGCCATTTTCTTATCCATCATCATCATGCCAGGCATTTTCATGTTCACCGCCTCCGGCGCATCGGCTTTCACATGCTCGCGGATGGATTTTAGCTCCTCTATTTCCTTTTGCTGGTCATCCATCATGTGCTGCGCCATGGATTTGATCTCCTGGCTTTGAGCTTTATCGACGGCCATTTCCATCATTTTAATGCCATCGCGGTGATGCTGGCTCATGGTATCGAGATATTGAATATCGAATGGCGCTTTGGCGGCATCGGGTGAGCTTTGCATCATCATTTTTTGCGAATCGCCTTCGTCGCGGGCATAGGCGACGGGTGATAGCGCTAAAGTGAAAGCCAGCGCGGAGGCGGTGATAAGATGTTTCATATTATGCCGCCTTTTTCATTTTGCCCATTTCGCGGCAGCTTTGTGCGCAGCGACGGCAGATTTCAGCACAGCGTTTCATTTCCTCGCCGCCGATGCGGTCGCAGGATTCGGCGCAGGCCTCGCATACGTCAGCGCAAGCCACGCATTCCGAAGCGTGGAACTGCGAATTGCGTGTCATGAAGTCGGCAGCGGTTTGGCAGGCCTGAATGCAATCGGCCATCAGACGCACATGCGAAGCCTCGACATGCTTGCCGCCCACTTCGATGCAATGATTGAAAAGCATTTCCTGGCATTCGTTTCGACATTCCCAGCAAAGCTGGATGCATTCCTGCATTCGTCCGTGATCGTGGTGCATAAATCCTCCTGTAAATATTATTGAGATGGGTGTTCAGTGTGGGGATCGTAAGCAGTCGAATCAAGGAAAGCCATTAGGGATGCATGATGAATTTATAATTGTATCATAAACTTAGTATCGCACTCTTAGGAGTCCGCTCCAACCAGCCTGCTGTTACATTTGAAGCAGCCAGATCACGATATATCGCCCAGTTTTGGCGATTGCCACGATAAGGATAAAAGGCAAAAACCCCATGCGAAGCGCACCCGCAATCATGGTAAGCGGATCGCCAATGATCGGCACCCAGGAAAGTAGCAGCGACCATTTACCCCAGCGTGTGAACCATCGTTCCGCGCGTTCTAGCGCCGGGCGTTTGATAGGAAACCAGCGGCGGTTCTCGAAATGCGCGATGCCGCGCCCCAGCCACCAGTTGAGCGCCGATCCGAGCGTATTGCCGACGCTGGCAACCGCCAATAGCGCAACATCGTCATAATGATCGGCTTTGAGCATGGCGAGGAACACCAGCTCGGATTGGAAGGGGAAAAACGAGGCGGAAAGAAAGGCTGCGGTGAATAAGCCGGTCAGCTCCAGCAGATGCGGCGGCATTTATGCATGCCCATGCCGGTGATGAATGTCCGGGTAATGCGGGTGGCTGTGCGTCATCGGCTCGTGTTTATGCGGATGGCTGTGTGGTTCGGTTCCGTCCCACTCGAAATCATGCGCATGCTGGTGATGGTCATCGTGAACATGCTTGTGGTCGTGTTCCATGGCTTCGTGCGTATGCGCATGGGCATGGTGCTCGGTTAAATGCAGCCAGATGCCGCCCGCCATTAGCGCCGCCGCCAGCCAGAAGGTAATGGCTGGACTTTCCTGAATCAGCAGAAGGGAAATCGCCGCACCGACGAACGGCGCCAGCGAGAAATACGCACCAGTGCGCGCCGTGCCTAAATGCCGCAGCGCCAGCACGAACATCACTAGGCTTAAGCCATAGCCGAGGAAGCCCAGCACGCTCGCTTGCGCGGTAAGCGCCGCGGCGGGCAGCGTGCCGCCGATCAGGAATCCGATAGTTAAATTCACTGTGCCAGCCACTAAGCCTTTAATACAGGCAATCTGCACCGGATCGCTGGCCGAAACCTTGCGGGTTAAATTATTGTCGATACCCCAGCAAAGGCAGGCGCCTGCCACCAGTAGTGAGCCTACCGGCAATCCCATGCCTGCCGATTCCTGCCAGGAAAGCAGAATACCGCCCGCCACGATCAGTAGCATGCCCAAGAAAATGCGCCGGTCGAAATTTTCTTTGAATACGAACCAGGCCAGCATGGCGGTCGCCACGCCTTCGAGATTGAGCAGCAGCGATGCGCTGGATGCAGGCGTGTAGGTCAGCCCCAGCATAAGCAGCACCGGCCCCGCAATACCGCCTGCCAGAATCGCGCCGCCCAGCCACGGCCAGTCCTTGCGGGTTAATGCCGCTTCCGCCTCCGGTGCGTGCGCGGGCGCAAGTTTTCGGAATATCATCCATGCCGCCAGCCCAAGGCCGGAACCGGCATAGAGCAGCCCCGCCAGCAGCACCGGCGGTATGTCTCCCACCAGCAACTTGGCAAACGGCGTGCTGCCGCCGAATAGCGCGGCCGCGATGATAGCGAACCAAACCCCCTTGTGCATCTTTTGCTCCAACATTTTCTTCTATCATAAACACTTATCTGGATTTTGCCCGCAAATCCAGTGGTCGTGAGGCATATTTATTGTAAAATAGTTTGAGGGATTTTTCTTTTCCATTCGTCTTAACCTTACCCACGGAGGCAGAGTATGTCGGATAACGAGCTGGATAAACTATTAAAGGTGCATTTTGCGCAGGCTAAGCCGGAGAGCGACTTCCATGAATTGCGGAGTGCGGTGTGGGCCGGTATTGAGGTGCGAGAAAACAAGCGCGCATGGCTGCGCGCCTGGGCGATGTCCTTACTTCCGCCTCAAACGCACTTCGCGCCTGCCGCCTTTGCTTTAATCATAGGCATCGCGTTCGGCATGTTTAGCACCGGCAAGTTTGATGCAAGTCAGGAAGCGCAGTTAGGCTTTGATGTGTTTTCCAGCGCATATTCACATCCGCTGAAAGGATAAATCATGAAACCGTTTATCCGAGACTTGCGCCTGGCTTTACTGGTTGGCGCTATTTCATTCATCGTATGCTGGGCAAGTAATTCCCTGCTGTTTTCCAATACTAAAAATCATGACGACGCTGACGAATGGATCAAGGAACAGCTCGATATCACTCCCGCTCAACGGCAAAAATTGGTTTCTGTAGAACAAGAGTACGCCAAACGCCGCGAAGCGTTACAGGCTACGATACGCGTGGCCAATAGCGAGCTGGCGGAAGCCATCCTTGCCGATGGCCGTTACTCAAAGCGTGTTGCGGCCGCCAATGCCAAAATTCATGAAGCGCAAGGAGAGCTTAAGAAAGTCACGCTGGAACATTTCTTTGAAATGCAGCCCGCGCTTACGGAAGAACAGCGCAACAAAATGAATCGCATCGCCGCAGATGTTCTCTACCATAACCACTAAAGAAAGCCGCCCATGCAGGAGCCTAGCGATGACGAGTTAGTTCGCCAGCTCCAGAAAGGGTATCGCCCCGCTTTCGATACGCTGATGGAACGCCATCACATGCGGCTTTCTAAATTTGTGCATCATTACATTCAAGACGCCGACACCGCCAAGGACATCGTGCAGGAAACCTTTATCCGCGTGTTCTTCAAGGTATCCAGTTTTCGTTTTCAATCCTCGGTGCGCACCTGGATATACCAGATTGCGCTTAATCTCTGCAAAGACCATGGCCGCAAGGCGATTAATCAAACCCTGTCGCTTGATGAGGACGATTCAGCGCTGCTGCATATGCTGCCTTCGACAGATCCCGGCTTTGAGGTAACGGTGGATGACCGCCGCCGCCTTGAACAGTTGAAAGTGGAAATCGCCAAGCTGCCGCATAAGCTGCGTGTGGCGCTGATCGCTTTTGCGATTGAGGAATGCTCGCAGGAGGAATGCGCCCGGCTGCTCGGCATCACTCCCAAAGCGGTGGAAGTGCGCGTGTACCGGGCACGCAAGATTCTGGCCGACAAGCTCTATGGCGCGCGCCGCGCGCGCGGCTAGAAAGCGTAAGTGACGGAAAGCACGCCCTTGGCATCGCAGCCATCGGCGCATTCGCTGGTTTTCAGATCGGTATCGACATATTGCAGCTTCACGTTGAAGCCGCGCCAATCGTAGCCAACGCCCGCCGCCCACTCGGTATAGCTGGGCACACCGAAGCGCACACGGTCATCAATGAATTGCCGCCCGACATGGCCGCTTAAACCGAAGCCATAGACCAGCGGATATTCCGCGCTCAAGGCGGTGTAGACCGCATCGCCGGAACCAGCGAAATAATCCGGCGAGTAATTGACCGAAGCAGTGATTTTGGGAATGCCGAGCGCGTAGGTGAGCGCACCATACAGCTCGTAATAGTCATAATCGAGATTGCTGCGCGCGCCGGGATAAGCGTAATAAATGAAACGCACGTCGCCGCTTAAGTTTTCCATCAGCTCGCGCGAATAGCCGACATAGCCATCCACTTCCAGGCTCGCGCGGTCGGTATCGTTGAAATCGACGCTGGAACCCCACACGCCGACATAGGCGCCGGAATCATGTTTGAAATCGATGCCGCCTTGCAGCGCCGGTTTCTCGCGGGTTTGGGAAATGCCCCGGAAAGTGTAGTCGGATACGAAGCCGACATTGCCGGTGAATGTGCCGGGTAAACCATTATTGGTTAGCTTTTCAGGTTGCTCTTGTGCGAACGCGGCAGCGGGCAGGACAAGCGGCAGCAGCGCCAGCAAGATGCGATGGGAAGGTGAAGTCATAATAGCCCTTTCATGGGGGTAAGAGTGGGAGAAAAACGTCCTGCAATTTTTCAAATATCTTCCTGAAATATATGGGTAAATCTAGCTAATTATTTTTGAGGGATTGGGTGTTTTCGCCCGTCTAATCTTGTTGTGCAGCACGTTATTTTTTGCGTATGAAAAAAGTTTGAGGGGTTGCGCTGCGCCATGCGTCTAACGGGTGCCTGTCGTAGGCATCTCACGCTTAAATCCAAACAAAGGAGTTCATATGAAGACCACGAAAATCCTCACGCTCGCTCTGCTTGCAAGCAGCGTAGCGGCATCCGCCGCCTATGCTGGTGGTGAACAGGCACAGAAGCGCATCGCCGAGGAAAACGCGGCTTATTTCGCCAAGCAGGGCAACACGCATAGCAATAGCGCCCCAAGCGCCAAATCTGCCGACTACCAGTTCAACAACAAACCGGAACAGCGCATGGCCGCGAGCAATGCCGCGTATTTCGAGGGACGCCAAGGCTCCGGCAGTGGGGCTGCAGCAGATCGCTCCGAGTACCGGTTTGAAACAACGCCTGCGCAGCGCACTGCCAAGCGCAATTACGATTATTTCTCAAACAAGAAATAGTCTCTCTCTTTACTCGATAATTCCGGGCTGGCCGCTGTGCCAGCCCATTTTATTTTGAGGGATTGCGCTGCTTTATGCGTCTAACTTGGAGCCACCCGTCCGGGCGGCATCAAATCAGCTAAGGAGATGTTATGAAAAACAAGATATTGATGTTAACCGGCTTGGCTGCGGCGCTGCTTACAGCGCAAGCGGCATATGCGGGCGGCGATGAAGCGTCGCGGCGTATCGGCTGGGAGAATTATGAGTATTTTCACCATATGAATGAAGGCAAGCCAGGCTCGGATAAACCCTTCGTGCGTAATACCGCCTATGATTTCAATTCCCGCCCTGAACAGCGCATGGCGCAGCGGAACCAGGAATATTTCGAGCGCATCGGTTACAAGGGCGGCGACGTAAAGCCTTTTAATTACTACACGGACGTTTCGCAGTACCCATTTCCCGGTAGTGTATTGAGCGCCGAACGTGGAGGATATGTATTCTCGTCAGCACGCAAACATTAATACTCTATTAAGCGGAAGGGAAACCTTCCGCTTATTTTTACTATTGTCCTCATTCAATGATGCTACCGCACCACATCCGCATAAGAAATGTCAACTTACCAAGAAAAAACAGCCGACTGTTTATTGCAAATTAACCAAAAGTCCGTATGGTGGTCGGCATGAAACGGTTCGCTTTACTTCTCACCCTGTTACTTAGCCTCATCATAAAGCCCGTGATGGCGAATGAGTGCTGCGCGCCGGTTCATTCCGAACATTCCTATATCGCCGATCACGACCACTCCGCGCAGTCCGGTGACCATGAGCATATGGATACCGATTCCGAGGGCAAAGTGCATGATGGTTCCACGCATAGCCATACATCGCATAACCACAGCGATTATTTTCGTTCTTCCATGATGGGCGATCTTATCACATCGGTTTCGGATGCAAGGCAGGTGGCGTTTTGGGATGATGCATCCTACTCCGATTTTTCTCCTGGCCCGCTCTTAGAGCCTCCCTCACGCGCTTAATCCGTTAACCACGGCACTGCGCCGTGGCGTTTGGCGCTGTCATCATGCGCCAACGCCCCTTAGCAGTGCGCTCTTTTGCACGGATTACGCGGGATATACCAATGAAACTGACATTTTCCGCGTGGCTACTCACCGCCACGCTTCTCACCGGCTCCAGCGCATGGGCTGAAGATACCCTACTTGCCCAGGCGAACCAGGAACATCCGCCAGCCAGCACTGCGCCAGCAGCGAGCAGCAACGAGGCGGATGCTGGGCATCACCATACGCCGGATGTGCCCAGCTCCGGTACGCTGACCTTGCAGCAGGCAATCGACAAGGCCATCGGAAACGCGCCGCGCTTGAAATCCGCCGAGGCGGCGCTGGGCGCGAGTCGTGGGGAGCGGATGCAGGCGGATGTGCTGCCGAACCCCGAAATCGGGCTGGAGGCGGAAAACTTCACCGGAAGCGGCCCGTATAGCGGCTTTGATTCTTCCGAGGTGACGCTGGGCGTATCGCAGACCATTGAGCTAGGCGGCAAGCGAGGCAGCCGCCAGGCGGCGGCGGAGCAAGGGCTGCGCCTGCGGGGATTCGATTATGAAGCCGAGCGGCTGGATTTGATCCGCGATGTGACCATCGCCTATGCCGAGGCGGTGGCGGCGCAGGAGGAATTGAAGCTGGCCGCAGAACAAAAGGAATTGGCTGCCGATCTGCTCAAGGAAGTAAACGAGCGCGTGGGCGCGGCGCGCGAGCCGCTGATCCAGCGCAGCAAGGCGGAAATCACCGCTTCCACCAGCGCTTTTGCCCATGAACGTGCCGAGCGGGAATTCACCCACGCGCAGCATACGCTGGCGAGCTTATGGGGCGGGCATCACGAAACCTTCGCGCTTGACCGCGAAAGCCTGTTTGCGCTTACCCCACCCAAAACCGAAGCCGAGGTGGAAACGGCGCTGGACGCCAATCCCAATTTGAAACGCTGGGAAGCCGAGAAAGCGCGCAGCTCCGCGCTCCTTGAGCTGGAAAAGGCGCAAAGCATTCCCGATCCCCGTATCAGTGTCGGCGTGCGCGATTTTCGCGGTACTGGTGACCAGGCATTGATGGCGGGCATCTCCATTCCCATTCCGGTGTTTAATCGCAATCAGGGCAATATCGAAAAAGCCCGCCATGAGGTGGTGAAGGCGGAAAGCGATGCGGCGGCGACCAAGCTCACCGCCCGTAACAGCGCGTTCCAAGCGCATGAGGATATGATCAATGCCTACCGCCAGGCTGATATTCTGAAATCCACCATCCTGCCCGCCGCTGAAAAGGCTTTCCGCCTGGCCCGCGAGGGCTACCGGGCGGGCAAGTTCGCCTATCTGGAGGTGCTGGACAGCCAGCGCACCCTGTTTGAAACGCGCGCGCAATATATCGCGGCGCTTCGGGACTATCACAAGGCGCGCGCGGAAACCGAACGGTTGACCGCAGCGCACGAAACCAAAAACGAAACGCAAGGAGAAGCCGATGCGCACTAAACGTCTTTTACTTATTGTCGCGCTGCTGGCAGTGGCGATAATCGCCTTTTACAGCTTCCGCGATACGCCGCACGAAGGTGAAACCGGACATGCGCATGGTGAAAAAAATGAACATGCGGAGGAGGAATTCGCGCGCGGGCCGCATAACGGGCGCTTGCTCACCGATGGCGATTTCGCGGTGGAAATCACGATTTTTGAGGAAGGCGTGCCGCCGCAGTTTCGCGTCTATGCCTATGAGGATGATAAGCCGCTTAAACCCGGCGAAATACAACTGACCATGGAGCTGTCGCGGCTGGATGGCGAGGTGAACCGCTTTAATTTCGCGCCGGAGGGCGAAGCGCTGAACGGCGACGCCACGGTGGTAGAGCCGCATTCCTTCGATGTGAAGGTGCAAGCCGTGCATGAGGGTAAAACTCATGAATGGACATATGAATCCTATGAAGGGCGCACCACCATCGATGCCGCTGCCGCGCAGGCCTCCGGCATTGAAACCGCAACGGCTGGCCCGGCCACGATTCAGGAAAAGCTGCAGCTTACCGGGCGCGTGATGCTTAACCCCAACACTACGGCGCAGGTGAAGGCGCGCTTCCCCGGCATTGTGCGCGATGTCAAAAAGAAGCTGGGCGATACGGTGGCGGCGGGCGATGTGCTGGCGATGGTTGAAAGCAATGATTCGCTGCAGCCCTATCCGGTGAAAGCGCCCATCGGCGGCGTGATCCTGGCGCGCAATACCAATATCGGCGACGTGGCGGGCGATGCGCCGCTATTTACGATCTCGAACCTTTCTGACGTTTGGGCGGAGTTCCATGTGTTTCCACGGGACGTTGATCGCGTAAAGGCCGGGCAGAAAGTGCATGTCGCCAGCGTACAAGGCAAGCAGCAGCAGGAAGGCACGATCGCTTTCCTCCTGCCGGTGGCGGAAGCCGACAGCCAAACGGTGGTGGCGCGCGTGACGCTGGATAACGCGGAAGGCAAATGGCGCGCGGGCATGAGCGTGCGTGGCGACGTGGTGATATCCGAGCGCGAAGTGCCGCTTTCGGTCAAGGCTTCCGGCCTGCAGCGCTTCCGCGATTTCACGGTGGTATTCGCGCAAGTGAACGACACCTACGAAGTGCGGATGCTGGAGCTAGGCTTGAACGATGGCGAGAATGTCGAGGTATTAAGCGGCATCAAGCCCGGCACCGTTTATGTCAGTGGCAACAGCTACCTCATCAAGGCCGATATCGAAAAATCCGGCGCAAGCCACGATCACTAGGAGAGCGCCATGCTATTGGAACGCATTATTCATTTTTCCATCCGCCAACGCTGGCTGATCCTTTTGGTTGCACTTGGGTTCGCGGCGCTGGGCGTTTATAACTTCCAGCGGCTGCCAATCGACGCGGTGCCGGATATCACCAACGTGCAGGTGCAGATCAATACCGAAGCGCCGGGCTTTTCGCCGATGGAGGCCGAGCAGCGCATCACCTATCCGGTGGAAACCGCCATCGCGGGCTTACCCGGTTTGGATTACACTCGTTCGCTATCGCGCTACGGCTTGAGCCAGGTGACAGTGGTATTCAAGGATGGCACGGATATTTTCTTTGCCCGCCAGCTCATCAACGAGCGCCTGCAATCGGTAAAAAGCCAGCTTCCCGCCGGGCTAGAGCCGACCATGGGGCCGATCGCCACCGGCCTTGGCGAGATTTATATGTTCACCGTGGAGGCCAAGCCGGGCGCGAAAAAGCCTGATGGCTCCGAATGGACGCCCACCGATCTGCGTGAGTTGCAGGATTGGGTGGTAAAGCCCCAGCTGCGCAATTTGAAGGGCGTGACGGAGGTGAACACCATCGGCGGCTTTGAGAAGCAATTCCACGTCACACCTTACCCGGACAAGCTGCTGGCTTACGGCCTGACGTTGAACGATGTGATGCAGGCGCTGGAGCGCAACAACAGCAATGTCGGCGCGGGCTATATCGAAAAATTCGGCGAGCAATACCTGATCCGCGTGCCGGGCCAGGTCAAAACCCTGGAGGATATCAGCCGCATCATCGTGGCGCAGCGCGAGGCGCTGACTATCCGCATCATGGATGTGGCCGATGTGATCATGGGCGAAGAACTGCGCACCGGCGCCGCCACGCAAAACGGCAAGGAAGTGGTGCTCGGCACCGTATTTATGCTGATGGGCGAAAATAGCCGAGACGTATCGCAACGCGTGGCGAAGCAACTGGTGGAAGTCAACCGCAGCCTGCCGGAAGGCGTGGAAGCGCGCACGGTCTATGACCGCACCTCGCTGGTGGATCGCACCATCGCCACGGTGGAGAAGAATCTGCTGGAAGGCGCGCTGCTCGTTATCGTGATTCTGTTCCTGCTGCTCGGCAATATCCGGGCGGCGCTGATTACCGCGGCGGTGATTCCGCTTTCCATGCTGATGACCATTACCGGCATGGTGGAAAATAAGATATCGGGCAATCTGATGAGCCTGGGCGCGCTGGATTTCGGGCTGATCGTCGATGGCGCGGTGATCATCATCGAAAACTGTCTGCGGCGTTTCGGCATGGCGCAGCACCAGCTGGGGCGGCTGCTCACGAAGGATGAGCGTTTCGCGCTGACCGCCGAAGCCACGGCGGAAGTGGTGAAGCCCAGCCTGTTCGGCGTCATCATCATCACGGTGGTATATCTGCCGATATTCGCGCTGACCGGAGTGGAAGGAAAAATGTTTCACCCGATGGCGTTTACGGTCGTAACCGCACTGCTGGCGGCGCTGCTGCTTTCCTTCACCTTCGTGCCCGCCGCCATGGCGCTGTTCGTCACCGGCAAGGTCGAAGAGAAGGAAAACTTCATCCTGCGCAAAGCGCATGGCTGGTACGAACCGGCGCTGAAATATGCGCTCACCAACACCAAAACCATGATTATTGGCGCGCTGGCGCTGCTGCTGTTTAGCGGCGTACTGGCGTCGCGCATGGGCGCGGAGTTTATTCCCTCGCTGGATGAAGGCGATATCGCGCTGCATGCGCTGCGTATTCCCGGCACTTCCTTAAGCCAGGCGGTGCAGATGCAAACGGCGCTGGAAGCTCGCATCAAGGAATTTCCCGAAGTGGATAAGGTTTTCGCCAAGATCGGCACGGCGGAAGTGGCGACCGATCCCATGCCGCCGAGCGTGGCCGATGCGTTCGTGATGCTGAAACCGCGCGAGGAATGGCCGGACAAGCGTAAACTCAAAGCCGAGCTGGTGCGTGAAATCGAGGCGGCGGTGCTGAAAATCCCCGGCAATAACTACGAGTTCACCCAGCCGATTCAAATGCGCTTCAATGAGCTGATCTCCGGCGTGCGCTCCGATGTGGCGGTGAAAGTGTACGGTGACGACATGGAGCAGCTGCTGCAAGCCGGGAAGCAGGTGGAAAGCGTCATTAAAAGCATTACCGGCGCGGCGGATGCTAAAATGGAGCAAATCACAGGCCTGCCGGTACTCAGCATCCACCCCGACCGCGCGGCGCTCGACCGCTACGGCTTGAATATCGCCGATGTGCAAGATGTGGTGTCGGTGGCGCTGGGCGGCAAGGAATCCGGCCAGGTGTTTGAAGGCGACCGGCGTTTCGATATTATGGTGCGCCTGCCGGAGCATCTGCGCACCGATATCGATGCCTTGAAGCAACTGCCCATTCCGCTGCCAGCGGGCAAGGATAGCAAAGAGCCGCATGCCGCTGGCTATGTGCCGCTTTCGGAAGTGGCCGAGTTCGATATCGCGCCCGGCCCGAACCAGATCAGCCGCGAAAACGGCAAGCGCCGCGTGGTGATTACCGCCAACGTGCGCGGGCGCGATCTCGGTTCTTTCGTGACCGAGCTGCAGGAAACCGTGCGCGAGCGCGTGAAACTGCCCGCAGGCTATTGGGTGGAATATGGCGGTACGTTCGAGCAGCTTATTTCCGCGAGCAACCGGCTGCAGATCGTGGTGCCGATGGCGCTGATCATGATTTTCCTGCTGCTGTTTACGTTGTTCGGCTCCACCCGCGATGCCCTGATCGTGTTTTCCGGCGTTCCGCTGGCCCTGACCGGTGGCGTGCTGGCGCTATGGCTGCGGGATATTCCGCTTTCCATATCGGCGGGCGTCGGCTTCATCGCGCTATCCGGCGTGGCGGTGCTAAACGGCGTGGTGATGGTATCCTTCATCCGCAAACTGTTGGACGAAGGCATGCCGATCGACCAGGCCATCACCGAAGGCGCGCTTACCCGCCTGCGGCCCGTGTTGATGACCGCGCTGGTGGCAAGCCTCGGCTTCGTGCCGATGGCGCTCAATGTGGGCGCGGGTTCGGAGGTGCAGCGTCCGCTGGCGACCGTGGTGATCGGCGGCATTCTTTCCTCCACCGCGCTCACGCTGCTGGTGTTGCCCACGCTGTATCGACTGTTTCACAAGGATGAGCCTGATTTCAAATAGCAACCAAAACCGATTAAGGAGAACATTTATGAAGAAAGGCCTATTGATACTCACCAGTTTAATAATGCTGAATGCCTGCGCTTCGCAGCCGCCAAAGACGCTGGATCAGAAACTGGCGGAAACGACTACGAAAGAAGATCGTAAGGAAACCCTACGCCTTGCTTGTTTAAACGAAGCGGAATGGCCAGCCAGCATTCAGAAAGTCCGCACTACCGGCCGCCATGGTTATCAACAGCGCCAGCGGCTTAAGAACGCGCCGGAAGTCACGGAAATGAAGGCGCTATGCCGTCAAATGGATGATCTCACCACGGCGGATGCAGACGAGAAACTGCCGCCAGCGGAATTGGCGAAGGCCTGTGCTGTCAAAGTCGCTGCTAAAAAGCAAAAAGAAGGCCAAGGCTGGGCTGAACACGCAAATCGCATCGTGCGTATTTGCGAGGAAATGACAGGGCAGAAGCTGTGAGTGGATGCCACGATAATTGCGGTGCCGAAGAACCGCCAAATCGAACAGCAGCCTATAGGAAAGTACTATGGATATGCTTGGTATCGAACGGCATCATGTTTGTGCTGCAAACGCTGGCCAGCTATCAGGCGATCTCGGTATCTCTACTCGCCAACGCACTTGATTTCCTTTCCGACGCCGCCAATTACGGCATTAGCCTGTTCGTGCTGGGAATGAGCCTTAAAGCGAAGGCCAATGCCTCGCTGATTAAAGGCATATCCCTTGGCATGGTGGGATTATGGGTGGCCTACGAAACCCTTTTACACGCGCTAGAACCGCGCTTGCCGGTGCCGCTAATTATGACACTGGTTAGTGTGTTAGGTCTTGCCGTGAATGTGGCTTGTGCGGTTCTGCTTTATAAATATCGAGGTGGCGACAGTAACCGACGATCTGTTTGGATTTGCAGCCGTAATGACGCCATCGGCAATATCGCCGTGATGTTCGCTGCGGGCGCGGTCGCATTCACCGCCACCGCTTGGCCGGACATCATTGTCGCCACCATTCTAGCGTATCTCGCCTTGAGCGGCGCTTGGCAAATCATCCGACAAGCGCTGCGAGAAAAGCGGCTCAATATGTAATTCAAAATGAGAGTGGAGCGAATGTGAATGATAACCCGTATCAGTTAACTGAGCCGCTATTACTATTTGTAGGCTCGCACGCATGAAAGAGCTGGAATGGAAAGATTTTCTTCCCATTCAGCCTTTCATCGAGAGGCGTTTCACCAGCCTTGGGCTTCATTTTCTCCGAGTCGCCCACGAGGACATTAAACATACCGGATCATTACCGCACGGCTATATCATCTGCATTTCCACCGGCCCGCCTTGCATACTGAAGCATAAAACCGAATATGGCGAGCAAACCGCTCACATTCAGAAAGGTGATATCAATGTCACTCCTCCCTGCCAGGAGCTGAGCTGGGAAATTATCGGCAGAGGTGAGTTTACCTGCGTTTACGCCAGCAAATTCTACATCGACCAAGTGATCGCCAGCTTGGGCATGGCCTTTAGCGAGCCGGTTATTATCCAAAAGGAATTTAAATGCCGCGACCGACTGATCGAGGGCGTATTCGAAGCGATAGATGAGCAATTTGAAACCAACGATTACCGCGATCACGTTTACGTTGAAGCGATGGCGCGCACCATCTTTATTCACCTTCTCCATAAGAACCTGAAAACCGCTATAAAACTATGCAATGGCTACCAACGCACTTTCAGCTACGAGCAAATGGCGCGAATTCATGCCTGCATCCTGGAACGGTTGGAAGAACGTATCCCTTCGGCAGATCTGGCGCGCTGTGTCCATGTAAGCGATTATCACTTTTACCGCATATTCCGGCGCACCACCGGCATGACGCCTCAACAGTTTATTAAGAATGTTAGGTTAGAAAGAGCTAGATACCTGCTTGAACATACGCAGCTTAACTTGTATGAGATCGCCTACAAAACCGGCTTTTCCGATCATAGCCACTTTAGCCGGGAATTTCGGGCGCTTTTTGGAATGACGCCGCGCACGCTGCGCATTCGCATTGAATACGACCGCAATTTGTCAATGGTCGTATAGGAAAAAAGCAGAGTCATTCCACATTTTAGCAGTCCTATTCCAAGACATTCCCTCATGGTTGCTGGAATATGCGCCCGTACAACTTATGCGATAAAAAATCCATGCGGAGGGAGGAAATATGCATCAGGTCGGTTACGAAGACTTCATATGCAGCTTTGCTGCAATTAATCCATTCCAGCTAGCGCATCTCACGGAGGTGATGTTGGTGCAATTTGAAGAGATGCTGGCCGATCTTGAAAGAGCGGAGAAGCTGCCATTTACGCAGCAGGATATCAAGCATGTGATGATCAGTACAATGCGCATGCTTTATATCGAAATAGCTGAGCTGAAAATGCAGGAAGCTCAGCACCAGTTAACCCACACAAAGCACCTGACTTTTGCCACGCTGGTAAGCGGTAAATAAAAAAAGCCCTGCCGAAACCGGCAGGGCGTTCAAGTCAGGCTGCTAAGGGAGCTTCAAGAAGATTTCGGCTGTATCTTGATGATCAGGCTGCGGCTGTAGCGCCTGCCTTTTGTGGTTATGATGCGGTTTTCCAGCAAGTATTCTTTGTCCATCGTGCCGCCCTTCAGGAAAATATACGCCTTGGCCGCAGAACTCAGCACACCGCCTTGGCTGTAAACTGGCGAAGGATTGTCCGCATCGTAATTCACTGTCACATTGTCGACGAGTTTGATGGCGGCGTTGCCTGGGCCATCGACCGCATCGCTGGGCACGATCCAAAGAGAGCTGGCGATGGCGTCATTATCCTTCGCCAGCTCTTTCGTGTAATCGGCGGCATAATCCAGCAGCTCGTAAGGAGCCTTCGGCAGTTTTTTGATGGGCGTGGGCATAGCGGTTTCCTTTACGCTGCGGTGTCGCCTTCAACTCGGATGATTACCGAATCGGCGTTATAGGCGGCGGCGCCAGCACCCACGATGCGTTTCACCCATATCGCCTTGTGCTGTCCGGCCGGAATATTGCCGATCGAGAGCGCGTTGCCCGAACCTGCCGCGGTGGAGAAAGTCACACTGCCTGGCGCCGTGCTTTCGTTGGCCACGATTTGCTCGGTGCCGTTTACCGCCGAGCTGCCCAGCCCAATTTCCGCCGAGGTATCTGCGCTTGGCGTGTTGGTTTGAATGTACGCCTTGGCGCTTTGCAGCGTGAGAGTGGCATGGGTGTTTTTTACATAGAGGCAGCGGTATTCCGTGTCGCCCGCGCTGGACTCGGCGCTGCTCACATTGTCGAAAAGATTCGCCACCGTAGCGTCGGTGATCTCCGTGCTGGAAATGGCGCCGCCCAGCGCCGCGTTGGGATCGGTGTTGGAAGCACCGCCCGACAGGTAAAACTTAATATCACTTGAAGCTATAGGCATAGAAAACTCCTTAATGGATGGTGGAAGTGGCTGCGGAAACCATGCGATTTTCCGGATTTACATGGAGCGTCCGGTCCTCCGGCCGGACGAAAAGCACGCGGCTTTCCTCGGCGAAGTAGAAGGTGCGATCCTCGTAAATTTCGATTTCGCGCTCCTCCGGCTCTATGGCGAGAGTGCGGCGCGCGGGCGTGTCGGGGAATTGGCCATCGCCACGCCAGTAAAGTGCCAGCTCATGAATGATCGCCTGCAGAATATTCCAGCGCAGCTCGCGTGCGGCATTCACCGGCTGAGTGAGATGCCACGCCAGTTGGAGCTGCCTGATAATGCCGCTTAGAATGTCCCATTTTAAGACGGATGCATTGGAAGCCGCTTGGATAAGCGACCAGCGCGCATCCAGCGTATCGCTGATCATCTGGCTGGCGTTCCATACCGCCTGCAGCTGCCGTGTGGCGGCATTTAGGCTGTTCCACCGCGCATCAAGGGCGCGCGCTGCCTGCTGCCGGATATCCCAGCGCAGATCCGCGGGCTTGCCCACTACCTGGCGTATATCCCAGCGTAAATCATCAGCCCGGCCAGCCTGCGCCAGCATATTCCAGCGAAACTCGGCGCTATCCAGTACCGCTTGCAGTGCGTTCCAGCGAATATCCAGCGCCCGCGCCACGCCGCCCACGGCGGTGGCCACATCCCACCGTGTATCGAGTGCGCGCCCGGCGAGGCGGATGGTATTCCAGCGCAAATCGGAAGAAGCCGCCACACCAGCGGCGATACTCCACCGTGCTTCCAGCGTATCCGAGGTTAGCGCCAACGCATTCCAACGCGCATCGAGGGCGCGCATGGCCAGCTGACGGATATCCCAGCGCAAGTCGGACTGCCGCGCCGCCACGGCGGTGATATTCCATGCCAGCGTATTGGAGCGCTGCGCAAGAGCGATAGCGTTCCAGCGGGCTTCCAACGCGCGGGCGGCGATAGTTCGCACATCCCACTGAAGAGTGTTATTCCGGCCCAGGGCATTAAGGGCATTCCACCGCGCATCGAGGGCGCGAACCACCAGCGCGGAGATGTTATGGCGTAAATCAATGGAACGGCTTGTTTTGCCGTCCATATTCCAGCGCGCATCAATGCTTCTGGCAGTTAGCGCGGTTTCATTCCAGCGGATATCGAGCTGCTTGATGACAGCGTTTAGCGCATTCCATCGCAAATCGGCAGCGCGCCCGACAAGCCGGATCGTATTCCAGCGTAGCTCTCGCGTGGCGGAAACCAGCCCGATGACGTTATAACGCGCATCGAGATTGCGGCCGGCAGCATTCAGGATGTTCCAGCGCAGCTCTGCATTTTTGGCGATGGCGCTGCGGATATCCCATCGCAGATCGGCGGCGCTGAATACCGTGCCGTCCTCATGCCACCGTAAATCCAGCGCCCGGCCAACCAGCGTTGACGAAAGGCTATAGCGCACGCGCATTTCAAAGGCATCGACGCTGGCTTGCATCGACATACTTTGCGTTAGACGCAGCGCCACGCCGAAATTAGTGGCATTTATATCATCGGGAGTAAGCGAAACTCCCCATAAATCCGATCCGCTGCCATAGGTGGCCACGGTTTCAGCGGTTGGCCACGCGCCAGCCGCTTTGTTGTTGCCGGTGCGCGTGCCGCCTTTGATAAGCTGCACGGTTTCATCCTGCACCGTAGAGCCGAAATTCTCAGTGCTGAACCGCTCTATATGAGCTTCAACGCCAAGGATGGTGGCGCCAGAAGGAACGGAAAAGCCGAAATTAGTGGCCTGCAGATAGGCATTATTGGATGCCACCACCGAGGGCGTTTGTGTCGCGTAGCTATTGTCCGAGCTGGCAGCATTGGAAGGATTGCTCCATGCTGTCGAGCCGGAAGCCGATGCCACCGCGCCAGGCGCGCGCCAGTTGGCGTAATAAATCGAGCTTTCGACATTCCACCGGAGATCTGGAACCGCTGCCACACTGGTGAGCAAGTTCCAGCGCAGCTCACTTTGCCCCACCGCGATATTTCGAATATCCCAGCGTGTATCAAGCGATGCCGCTATCGTGCCGGTGATATTCCACCGCGCGCGTAGTGATGCACCAAGTCCCACTGGCTCAAGCGGAATATTACCCAGCTCGGCCTGTGCGCCATCAAATAGAACGTTGCGGGAGCCGAAACGCATTTATGCCTCCGCTAAGTACATCGCTCCCGTTGCCACGCCAACCACCGTGCTGTTGGAAAGCCCCAGCAATTGGAGGCAAGCATCATCTATAATTTCCGGGCAACAGCCGAAGCCACCGATCAGCGTATTCAACGTGCGCGGCTGCACCTGGTCGGCCACATAGGAAAAATTAGGGAAAATCATTAATGGCTTGAACAGCGTCACGCCGAAATTACCCGCGCTTGCCGTGGTAGCGGCAAGCGTTACCGATTCCACTGAGCGGATGCCGGTATCGTCGTCCTGCAGCGAAATGATAATGAAGCGGGAGGACGTATTGTCGCTAGCCCCGCCGATCACCACCGGCTTACTGGTTCTTCCGCTTACGCCCGCCTGGTTGGTGTAGGAAATCGTGGCGGTAGAGGCAGTGCTGCCCAGCGCCGAGTAAATTTCCAGTGCCGCCATCACGCCCACGCCATCGGTATAGCGCGTCAAAGCGGCGGTGGGCAGATTGGTTGTTTGCGTGGCTGTTGATGCACCGCTTAACCCGCCCTGATGGGAAAGCCTGTCAACAAGCATAAGCGAGGTGAATGCGGTGGTGGCGACTGAGATCTCCGCTTGCGTTAAAAAATAGCTGTTGGCCAGTGAGCTTAGCTTCGGCTCCTGCAGCAATGCGCCGGTGGTGTTGGCATTGCACGCTGCGGCAGCACTTGGGGTAGCACCGGCATTAGGCAGAGCTGTCCAATAGCTCATTGGCCTGTTGGCGGCGGTTGTTATGGAATTCTTGGTAAACGGATAAGCCCGGCCTCGCGCAACCGAATTTTTAACCGCCTGAAAATCAGCCAGCGCGCCCATATCAGCACTCCGCGAAGCCAGCTGCCAACATCAATTGCGGCGCCGTAGTGGAATTCATGAGTATGGCAGCCGCCAGGCACGCGCCGGGATCAATTTTCGGCAAGCCTGGAAGCCCGGCAACATAATCGCGCCAGTAGCCTGTGCCGCTCGCCGATATGATGGCTATACCTATGGGTTTAAGAATAGTGACGCCGAAATTGCCTGCGGTAACGGTGGAAGCCGCCAGCGTTACCGATTGCACGGACTGCGCGCCCGTATCGCCATCTTGCAGCGGCAGCGGTAGCATGCGCTCGGCTTCACGATTGCCTGTGCCGCCAATCGCCACCGGCTTGGTGGTGCGGCCGGAGGTGCCTGCCTGATTGGTATAGGAAGCGGTGATGGTAGTGGCCGTGGTGCCGATCAGCGTATAGATTTCCACCCATATCTGATTGCCTTCACCGCCCGTATTGCGGGTAAGCGTACCACCCACGGTCTGTGCGGACGTGCTATTGCCCACCAGCCCGCCATCATGCAGCAAGCGGTCATAGAGCAGCAGTGCGCCCGGCGATGCGGCAATACATCCTTGTCCAAGCAGCCACTTATCCCGCCCGCCACCAGCATCGGTTTGCAGCAAACCGCCGCGCGTGGTGTTATCCGGCGCCACCGGCGAGGAAGGAACAGCACCGCTGCCACCGCGCGACTTATTGTAGCGCCAAAGCGATGTCCATTTTCCTGCCACTGTGGCAGTGGCCGCGGCAGAATCGATGCGGTTATCGATCCATTGAAAAATATTCTCCGGCGTGCCGGAATTGCCCCCGGTCATCCGGTTAATGAGATCGCTCAAATCATTAATGGCTGCCATGACACTTACCGTTTGCCAGGCATAGGCGCGCGGTCGCCGAACCACCAGGTCACGGAGCTAGTGGCCAAGTAAATAATCGCCACCACCACCTGCGTGCGGATATCGACTTCAAATTGCTCGGCGGTGAACCACAGCATGATCACGGCCACTACCAAAACAATGGTGAGTGCCGGGCGGATAAGGCGCAGCGTATTCGTTACCCACTGCGAACCTTGGCCTGTATCTGTGTCGTGCCGGTATGAAGCCACGCGCAGATCTGCGGCGGCTTTCGCTTCCGCCACCGCCAGCTCATGCTCGGCTTCTTCCTTGCCGATTTTCGCCTGCAGCTCCAGCAGCTTCAACTCATGCTGGAATTTCTGCTTGTTTTCATAGAAGCCGACAACGCGGCCGATCAGCGTGCCCAGCAGCCCCGTAGCGCCGCCAGAAATTAATGATATTAAGAATTCCATACTTTCCCCCATGTTCGTGGTTTGCCGGTATCAACGTGTAAAAAGGTCGAGTAGAAGCCAAAGCCAGTGAATCCGGCGCGCTGGCAGCATTGGAGAAGGTGCCACTTGTCCAGCCCGGCGATGCGGATATCGAAAGCCTTTCCGAATTTATGCTGGCTGAGCGGCGCGCCGCCGACTTTGGCATTATGTATGGGATCGCGGTACGCGGAGAGAATGATGAGTGGTTGCCCCATCAGCTGCCGCGCATATTCCAACTTATCGAGCGCTTCCTCATCGATCAGAATGGAGCCGTCGCCTTTACTGGCGATTTCGCGCGGAGCAAAATGCCGCCATCGCCAGGCGCTCGCGGGCACCTGGTCGTAATGCTCATAAAACATGGTTTATCCTCCGGCTTGGAGTTTGACGTAGAGCTTGATGCCTTCCCAAAACGCCACCGCGAGGCCACTGATTAAGACGGTGATCAACGTGCGTTTGACATTGGTGCCGGTTTCTTCCTGCGCGCGGCGGCGTTCCCGCATAAAAAGAAAATCTTTCTGCATCTCCACCGGGTTGTAGACATCAGCGCCGAAAGCGGCGAGCGCCTTGTACACGCCTTTTTCAATGGCTTGTTCCAGGTTGCGCTCTATCACAGCCTGCGTTTCTTCCTTTACCACCTGGCGGATACGCTGCTCATTCATACGAAACATAGGCTTCTCCTTACCAAGTCCACGGCCCGCGCGGGCGCAGGTATTGCATTGTGGTGCGGATCACACCGCCGGTGAAATTGCCGCCGTTGGCGGTGATGCGTATGGGTGTGTTGGTGTAATAAGCGGTAGGGCCGATCAGGCCGATATTGGTGGAATCCACCGCTATACCGAGGAAGTTGCCGAATTTGGTGGTGTCGCCCGCCACGCCTACGCCGAAGGAAGTCGCGCCGGTAATCGCGGTCAGTACGCGCACATTGACGCATAACAACAGCCCGCGATCGGGGATAAACATTGTAGTGTCCTTGAATGCGCCGGTGTTCACCGTCACATCTTCGGTTTTATGCTCCACACGCAAATATTCACCGGTTTCCTTCAGCAGCAGACTATCGGGCATCCAGGCTGCGCCATCGTAAACGTAATATTCGTCAGTGGTTTCATTCCACAGGCGCAGCCGCTTGAAAGGCACAACGAAAAACCACCCGCCACCATCAATCGCCTGCGCGATTTGCCCGACCTTGCCCGTCCATGCGCCGGTGGGAGCTGCACCCACCACCCAGCACTGGCCGACCGTGGGGCTTCCGGGCGGCGTGTTTAAGCCCACATCCTGTGCTACTGCCTGTAGCAGTACATCAAGGATATTCAGCGCATCATTATGCGTGACTTCCTTCTGTGATTGGGATTGCAGAATATAAGGCAGCAGCAAGCGTCCGGTGGTATTGGCCATCGGTATCTCCAAAAAGGTTAATTAACGGGTTATAAGTTGCTTGTGCGGCAACCGGATTCTGCTATTTTCAGCGAATCAAAAACGCAAAATTTCAGAGGTTTATATGGCTCTGTTTGATCTTCCACGCCCTGATTTCCTTGCTAGTGGTGAAAAGGCAAGGCTCATTCCATCCGTAGCTGATACAAGCCGCGAATGCCGGATCACTTCCATTTTGCTGGCTACCATGATGTCGGTCGAAGAGTTCGGCAAAGGAATGCTGAATCAGCTAGGCATTCGCGTGGGGAAAACCTCCAAGATTCAATGCTTCACCGAAATCGTGTTCAAAGGCGAGCAGCAGAGCAAAATTCGTCCCGATGGGCTGATCATAGTCAAAACCGGCAGTAAGGAATGGCGCGCTATTGTAGAGTGCAAGATCGGCAAATCCGAATTGGATAAAACCCAGGTGGAAGCCTATCTCGATCTCTCCAAGCAATTCGGCATCGATGCCGTTATCACCATCTCCAACCTTTCCGTCGCCGATGCCACTCATCATCCGCTGCCGGTGAACAAGGTTAAAACCCGCAGCGTGGCGCTTTATCACTGGTCATGGATGCATCTTGTCACCGAGGCCATCATGTGGACAAAACATTATGGCATCGCAGATTCCGACCAGGGCTATATCCTCACCGAGTTCGTGCGTTATCTGCAACATCCCAGCTCCGGCATTCTTTCCTTCGATCGCATGAATGCGGAATGGAAGGACGTTTGCACCGCCATTCAAAACGGCGCGCCGGTGAGCAAGGCTTCGAAAGAAGTGATCGAGAGCGTCAGCAGCTGGCACCAGCTCGTCCGTGGCCTTTCGCTGGAAATGAGCGTGGCGGTTGGCCGGAGTGTGACCGTGCCCTTGCGCCGGGACTATTACAGTGAACCACAAAAGCGCCTAAACGATGATTGTCAGCTTTTGGCTGTGGAAAACCGCTTGGAATCCGAATTCGATATTCCCAATGCCGCCTCGCGTATTAAATTTTGTGCTGATTTCAAACGCCGCACTATCAGTGCATCCATGCGGATTAAAGCGCCCGAAGATAAAGTGCGTGCAAAAGCTCGCATTAATTGGATGTTTCAGCAGTTGAAAAATTGCCCTGACGATAATCTGCTTGTCAAAGTGGTATGGCCTTCGCGCGTGGCCGATACCTTTATTACTTTGGGTAAACTGAAAACTAATATTGATGCCGCATTAAGCGATAAGACCGATCTTCCTCCCGTTGCGTTTGAAGTGATTCTCACGCGCGATTTAGCAGGCCGATTCAAAGGCGCTCAGACATTCGTGCAGGACGGCCAAGCGGTGCTGCTGGAATTCTACAATAAAATCGGACAGCACTTGCGCGAATGGATCGCCTCGCCGCCCAAGCTTACCATTACCGAACCCACGAAAGTGCTTGATGGCACGATTGAAACACCGAGTGAGCCAAATGCACCGGCCCAGATAGCCGCATTGGAAAAATTGCCTGAAACAGCGCCTGCACCATTAGCAGTCAATGAGTAGCAAAAAAGTCCTTTTTCTTTGCACCGGCAATTCCTGCCGCAGCATCATGGCCGAGGCACTGCTGGCGCATCACGGCGGCGCGCAATTTATCTCCAATAGCGCGGGCAGTTTCCCCACCGGCGAGGTACATCCGCTGAGCCTAACCACACTAAAAGCGCGCGGTATCCCCACCACCGGCTACCGCAGCAAATCCTGGGATGAATTCACAGGTCAGCCTATCGATATCGTTATCACCGTATGCGATGCCGCCGCTGGCGAATCTTGCCCGATTTTTCCCGGCAAGCCGCTCAAGGCACATTGGGGCGTACCTGACCCCGCGAAGTTTCAGGGCACCGAGGCAGAAACCCGCATCGAATTCGCCCGCGTGTGCGACATTTTAGAGAAGCGCATCAAAGCGCTGATCCGGCTGCCACTAAATGGCATTAGCAATGAAGAGCTGCAGCATAAGCTACATGCCATCGGCGAGCTGTCATGAAACGCTGCGCGCAGAAATGCCTCGCCGAATTCATCGGCACCTATGCGCTAGTGTTTTTCGGCTGCGGTGCCATCATGGTGGCGGAACGCTTCGGTAGCATCCCACCGTTTGCCATTCCGCTGATTTTTGGCGCTGTAGTAGCGGCGATGATTTACACGGTGGGTCATATATCCGGTGCCCATTTTAATCCGGCAGTGACACTGGCCTTTGCCATTACCCGGCATTTTCCATTGCGCCAGGTGTTACCTTACTGGCTGGCGCAGTTCCTGGGCGGCATTGCTGCCATGGCGCTGCTGGCCTTCCTGCTGCCGCCAGGGCAAAGCTACGGCGCTACCGTGCCGGATGCGCTGGTCATGGCATTTTTGTGGGAGGTGCTGCTCTCCTTTTTCCTGATGTTCGTCATTACGGCGGTTGCCACCGATACCAGAGCGGTGGGCGTAATGGCGGGCATCGCTATCGGTGCGATCGTCGCGTTGTGCGCTTACATCGGCGGGCCGATGAGCGGCGCTTCCATGAATCCCGCGCGATCGCTGGCGCCTGCTTTATTCCAGGGCAGCCTTGATACGCTGTGGATTTATTTATCGGCTCCCTTCATCGGCGCGGCGCTCGGCGGCATGACGTATCAAGCCATTCGCTGCGAAAGTGAAACCACCGATGCTAAGGGTTGCTGTTAATCAGCGACTGTGCGCAAACATGAGATCGCTATCTTGAGCGGTCAGCTTTGCGACATGCGTACTTGCAGGCGCATCCTTGGCCACGCCTTTATCCTCCAGCACAGAGCCGATGTGTTTTCCCATCCATTTATCCATACTTTTCATTTGATCGGGAAAGGTAAAACGCACCGTAAGGCCGATGGCGGTAGTAAGCGCCGTGCTAGCGAGCTTGCCTAGGAAAATCAGCTTTGTGGGCGAAGGGTTGCCGACGATGAGCTTTTGCGTGGCGATATTGCCCGCGATTCCTGCGGTTGCCATTATCGTGGAGCGCACTAGGTTGCGCTCTTGAAACGTCTTCCACTTCTCAACCTTTTGCTCGTAATCCGGCGTATCTTTTTCATTTGCCAGCACACGACGCGCTACCCTGTCATAAATGGGATCAACCCAGCTGCGCATGGTGCGTGTGCAGTTATGCAGCTGTTCAGGGCATAAGGTTTCAGCCAGAATTAGCGCAGTAGAACCTGTCAAATCTCCAGCGAGTTCACCCGCCAGGTTTTGCGTGTAATTGCCGTAGCCCGCTTTGTCTTCACCGGAATAATGCCGCTGAATCCGGTAATTGATATAAGGTTCATAAAAATTGGCGGCTAGATTGCTGATGCCGCTTTGCACGGCGTAAGCGATGGTTTCGCCCCGCAACTGCGCGGGAACGGCGGCTTTATCCTTTTTATCCGCTTCCATATCGCTCATGATGGCGACTCGCTTTAAATATATAATACTCCATTGTTTATATTACGAAAAATGGCCGCAAACTCAAGTTACAGTATGGTTACAACGTCGCCGCGCTAGGGTAACCCCTGCCAATCGCTGCAGAAAGCTGATAAATCTTTACGCTCACGCTTGCCTGTGTCGCGCCAAAATCCGTCACTTGCTGCGCAGCGGTATAACTGGCGCTGGGTGATATCAGGCCGGTGATGGTGCGCTTCAGTGTCACGCCCTGGAATATCTCCACCTCGTAACGCTCCGATTCTTCAGAGAGCGGAATATCCACGGCATCGCGCCAATCGCCGCCGATGCGCGTGCGCCGCTTCCAGCCGATAGTGAGATTGCCGCTACCATCGCGGCTGCCTACCACATGCGATGGAGCATAGGGTTTGAGTGCCCGCGCATTGTAGGTAAAATCTTGCGCAGTGGTTGCACCCAGGGTGGAACCTACCGTCACCGGCTTGAATTTTTTGGTTATGCCCCAACCAGAAGATGCCACCAGCTCACGCGCCACCGCATTGGTGAGCAGTACGAACCGCTCGCCCGCTACATGCCCGGCCATCGCCCACTCGGTGCCCAAGCGCCCGCGCAGCAAGCGCGACAGCAAATATTTGTTCTCGGCGATTAGTGTGGCGTTTTGGAATTGAATAATCTCATCGCCAAGCACGCAAGCATTCGCGCCATTCAGCACGGCGATTTCCGTTACGCTCTGCAGCTCGCCGAAGGTGAGCAGCACTTCCAGCGTATTGTTATCCCAGCTATAGCGGTTGCCATTGGGCAAAATGGTGAGCGCAGCACCGATGGTCGCTTGTGCGCCGAGGCTTTGCAGCAGCGTATAATTCGCGCCACCATCGTCCGAGCGATATACTGCCGAGCCTGTCCAATCCGCGCCCAATCCCACCACGCCATAGCGCATATAAGCATCCGTCACCCCATCGGTGGGGAAAGCCGGAAGATCGAGTAGCTCCAACCGCGTGGCCGATACGCTCACCGGAGGCTGAATGGCGGGCGGCGCGCTGCCGGCCGGATTATAAAAATCGTAAGAGGAAACATCCTCCGCCGTCGCGGTAATTTCCTGTAGACCGTTGCGTCCCAGCTTGGTGCTGGTGATGCGCATGATGTATTCCGCGCCATCCTTGTTGATGCTGATCACATCGGTCGGCTCCAGCAGCGCGTATTTCGGCGGCAGCGCGAACTGGTATTGCACGCGCCCCACCCAGGCGTTGTAGAGCGTGACATCCGCCACCACTTTGCCTTCCTGATCGGAAAGCACGATGGGCAGGTTCACGGTGACATAATCCACCGCATTCACGGTTTGGCGCTGCGCCGACTGCGTGCCCGCCTGGAAATCCGCCGTGCGGTTCAGGTAGATCACATCCACCTGCCGAGGCAGCTCCAGCTCTTGCGTGCGGGTGACGGTAAGCGGCTCGCCATCGTCGCCCATCGGCACCAGCTCGGTGTAGTCAATAGTTACATTCGAAACCTTGCCACGCTTAATATATTTCAGCAGCCCATCGGATTCTGCCTGGTCGAAAAAGTAAGCGGCGGCCAGCTGCTCAAGGCAGGAACGCACGCTTTGCCGGTTGCTGATAATAAAGCCGTTAACGATATCGAGCAGCCGGGTGGTATCGTACATCGTGGCTTCATATCCCACGCGCTTCAGCAAATCGGCGACGATCAATCCTAAGCCGGAAAGCCCCAATTTACCCTGTACCCAATGGCCGGTTTTCCAGTTGCCCGCATCCGCCCACACACTTACGCGGTCAGGCCAGAAAGGGTAAGGCCGGGCATCCCACGTCCATACCACCGCTTGCACTACCAGGTTAGGCTCTGTGGCGCGCTGTGCGGCAAGGAAATCGAGTGAGGCCTCCAGCGCCGTGCGCTGCGCGAGGAAATCCACCCGGCCACGGCTGCCGCGCGGGAAATAGCTCTCCACCGAATCGGGATCGTAAAACACGTTCGGCTGGTTCGCCGTACCGTCGACAGAGGGAAAGCCCAGCTCGGTGAACCATAGCGGCTTCATGCGCGCCGTCCATGCGGTGCCGCCCCCACCGGGATTAGTGTGCGTGGTCGTCCACCAATGCTTCACGTTTTTCCAGGCATAGGTGGGCGCGCCGTAAGCGGTCAGGCCGGTGCGATTTACTGAGTCGGTGTAGAAATAATCCCAGCCTTCATCCTGCGTCCACCCATCGTACACCGCCTGATAATCGATTTGGCTTTGTGGCAAATCCGGCGTGAGCGGGAAATAGCAGTCAATGGCCACCGCATCGATGTTCGCATCCGTCCATAGCGGATCGAGGTGATACCAGCCATTCACCGAGTGGTATTCGCTCCAATCGGCGCCATACATCACTTTAATGCCGGAGCCGACAATGCCTTTGATCGTTGCCGCCAGGCTTTTGAGCTGCGTCACGGCAGGAAATACGCCGGAGCTGCTCATATAGGTGGTAAGCCCCACCAGCTCAGAGCCAATCATGAAGGCATCGAGCGAGCTGCGCAAATACACCCCGCCAATCTGCAGATTGGCGTAATGCGCAATGAAGGCGTTATAGCCCAGCGTGTTGGTAAAGAAAGCGTTGGCCGCCGCCGCGCTGGTCGGTGTAATACGCCCGCGCCACGGCTTCGCCTGCGGCGTGATGGTGTCTATCTGCAGCATCGGATAGAGCATCACCTTGTAGCCGCGGCTTTTCAGCTCCTGGCAAAGCCGCAGCACGCTCTTATCGGTGGGCGTGCCGCCGAAGGTGGGCGAGCCATCGCCGAAATAAAGGATTTGATGCGCTGTGTTCCGGTTATAGCCCGCCACCACCCAATCATCCGGCGCGACGCGCGCACCCTGGCTATTGAATTCCGAAGCGGGCTTAATGGCCATAGTGGCCGGGTCAAGCGAATCGGCAAACCAGTTAATGACTATCGAAACCCACTCGACATTCGGCAGCGTGGATTTCAGGTTATCCAGCGCCACCAGTACATCGGCTTTACTATTCAGGTTGTTTTGATTGAGCTTAAGAACCTTGCCACCTTGTACAAAATTACCGGCGACATCCTGCTGGCCGTATTGTTTCTCCTGCACCACCGTGTCGTACACATACTCGCCCGCGCCGGGGATAATGGAAATAGCGGTGATTTTATCTTCCAAATCGCCCGGCTTTTTTAGCGTGCGCCGCACCTCGAAGGTGAAGTTTGGGATACGGTTGCCGAAATCCGCCAGCGGAAAATCCTTGATCACCACATACGCCATGCCCCGATAGGCCGGGGTTTGCCCAGCCGGGTGGAAAGCCGACATAAATGTGTCCGGCAATTGATCCTCAGTGCCCAAATATATCGAATAGCTGCCTTGTGTAAAATCGTATGGCTTGGAATCCGCCCACGCGCGCACCACTTCCGTGACCGGGCCTTCACCTATCGCCACCGCTAAGCTCACCGTATAGCTGTAATTGGTGGTTGTCGTTTCCACGCCACCGCCGTCACCGCCGCCTTTGCCACCGCCTGAGCTTTGCGTGGTGGTGGTAACATGCTCCTGAATCGGCCGCGACCAGATGACATTGCCTGCGATGCGCACATTGCCATACATAACCGGGATCGCTTTACCGTAGGTGGAAGCCTGCACCATCAAATCGGTAACGCGCGAACCTTCCTGATTGATGCGCGCTTTGCCGCCGCCAAAAATGGCGCGGTCGATAAACCCACCGGCGAAGCCTGCCGCACCGCTGGCAAGTGCGGTGGCAAACGCGCCCCAACCAGCCGCACTCGCGGCGGAGCTGGCAGCGGCGGCAAGGACTATGGCTGCCATCGGTAAACCTTAACAAGTTTGGATTCCCATTGCTCATCGAGCCGGTGTTCCACCACGCCGCGCGCCTGCGCATAACAGTGAATCATGCCCAACCCGCCTTCGAAGTCGGAAAAGATCGCTAGGTGCTGCGGGTTGCCATCGATCAGGAACAGCCCGATATCGCCGGGGCACTTTTCTGAAAGCGGCACGGAGGCGAGCAACTCCTCCAGCTTCCCGGTTAAATATTCGCCATTCGGCGCTTTCGAATAGGAGGTCTCATCATAGGCGGCGAGCAGCTTGCCGTTCGCATCGCGCAAATCCGCTTCCTCCGCCACGCCAACGATCAGCCCAAGACAATCACAGCCAACACCTTTAAGCCGGGCCTGGTGGTGAAAGCGCGTGCCTTTCCATGCACGTGCAAGCGCAACAATAGAATGCATCATGATTTAAGCTCTCTGCAGATCGTTTGCGGTAGCGGCGGTGGCCAGCATTTTGTCCATGCCTGGCACATACGGCTCACCACGGAAATTTACCGCGTTCGCAAACTTGGCGGCGCATGTGGTGATGGTTTTGTCGCACCCGGCCACCGCCTTAAAGGTGTCACCCACCGCCACCGCATTCGGCATCGGCAGGGCCAGCGTGAATTGCTTGTTGGCGAATTCCTTGATTTCCATGCGTCGCCCGGCATTGGCGCCGGTCAGCCATTCCACTTCGCCGCTGGAGAAATATCCTGCCGCTTGGGTCATGCCGTTGCTTATGAATACCTGGCGGCTGGTGACGGTGTTGATGGTGCCGGTAAATGTATAAGTTGCTTTGTTTGCCTTGCAGCGCGTATCGCCGAATATCGCCCGGCAAGTGGGGCTGTATAGCTCCACGATATTCTGGCTGAGTTTCTGCGAAAGGCCGCGCACCTCGGCGATAAACTGGCTGCTCTTAATGCTGACTTCACCCAGCCAGCCGCGCCGCGGCGTATAAGCGCCTTGCGAAAGATCGGTGACATTCACCTCGAAAATCAGAATTTCGGCGAAGTCATATTTTCCTGCCATGATATCGGCTTCGGTAATGGCGGTGCTATCCAGCACACCAGCGACATCGAGGTTATCGACGGAGAAGCGATCCTTGCTTTCTATGGCGGTGGGGCTGAACCCGGTGGCCGCTTGGTAAGTAACGCCGCCAATAATGAGATCTGCGACATGATCGGTGAAACCCATCACCGTGCCGTCCACCAGCGAAAGCTGCCAGCATACTGCCAGCGAGGTAACTTCGCCCGCAAGATGCGCAGTTAATTGTGATGATGCCGATCTCATGCGCGCAGCTCCACGATGGGAATGGCATCCCATACATATTGGCCTGGCCCATCGATGCGCGCGCCGATCTTGTCAATATCGAAACGCACCGGCACGTCGAATTCGAAGTCGGCGCTTACCACCACGCCACCACCGGGCGCGCTGGAAAAGGTTACCATGCCGGTGGTGGCATCTAGCGTATAGCCGGAGGCCTGCAGCACGCCGTTAAGATAGATTTTTACCGTGGCCGCGACCGGCTTTTTAATATCGCGCACATGGTTGAAGCTGCCGTTGGTGTAGGTTTTCGTCAGCTGGAACTGTGTTTTCGTACCGTTGCCGGTGCCGATATTTTGCCCGACACCCTGATAATCCAGCCAGTCCTTAAAGCGAAAACCATAGGCGCGACCAAAGCGATTAATGAAGAACGCTTTAATCGCATCCATATCCGCCTTACTTTTGATGCCGGTGGAAATATCCCAGCTCCCCAGCGGTTTTTGCCAGTTGATATTGCGCTGCTCAAAGCCGCCCTGGGTTTTTGTGATGGCGGTGCTGAATTCCGGCCCGCCGGTCGCGCCATAGGCAATCTTCGGCGGAAACTGCACTTCATGAAAAGCTGGCATTATCCGTTCCTCGTGCGCATGCGCTGCATTTCTCCAGCGAATTTCGAGAGCATCTGCCCGCGCGAATCCATGAAGGCTTGCGGGTTCGGCGTACTGATGTTGAAGGTGACGTTCATGCCACCCATCATTTTTTGGTTTTTCGGAATGACGGTTTCGCCTTTTTGCAGGATGGCGGGAAACTCATCCGGCATAAGGCCGTTATGCATGCGCGGCGCGCCCACAAAAGCATAGGCAGGCACTGAGCGCCGCGCGGCATTGCTCTCGCCGACGATGCCGCCGCTATGGAAAATAGAGCTGAAAATATCGTCAAAGAAGCTGCCGAAAATACCCTGGTCGCCGCTGCTGCCACCACCGCCCAGCGCCTTGCTTAAGCCGCCAGCGATCGGGCCGGTAATATTCTGGCGAATGAAAATGCGCAGGATGTCCTGCTCAATCGATAACACCAGGTCGCCGAGTTTCTTGAAGGAAAACTCGCCGGTGGAAACCATGTCGACCAGCGTATCTTCCACCTTGCGGGCGGCGCTTCCGAACAGCTCCTCCGCATTCTTCGCCGCATTGGTGGCTTCGTCGGCATACTTGCTTAGGCCGCGCGTAACGCCATCTTCCCACTTGCGGCTGTTTTCCAGCGACTTGTCGTAAATTTCTTTGAGCTTCAGATCGTAAATCTGCTGCAGCACAGCCAGGTATTTCTGGCTTTCCTCGGTGGCGGTGCCGAGATCGGCCACCATTTTCTGCATCCATTCATTAAGCGCCTGCTTGGCGCTGTCGTAGGATGGCTTCAGCCGGATCAGCTCGCGGTTGATATCCTGCACCGCCTTTTTATGCGCTTCATCGGCTTCTTTGGCGGCCTTGGTGGCTTGCTCCCGGTCATAGAGCGCACCGGCCAGCTCCGACACTTTCTGGCGGTAGGCATCGGTGGCGCTGGCATTGAGCTTGTCGACTTCCGCTTGAATAAAGCGGGAGCGCGGATCGCCCAGACCTTCCAGCGCCACGCGCTTTTGCAGGCTCTCCACGATCTTATTATTCGCCTCGGCCAGTGCCAACGCGGGCTTTGCCGCTTCCTCATCAAGCTTGGCCAGCCGGGCGCGCTCATTGGCGTTTACCGCTTCCAGTGCGCTGCGCGCGGAGTCGGAATTCCGGTTATCCTTAAAATTGGCTTGGATGCGTTGCCGGGCTTCTTCCGATTCCGCGACGATTTTATCGCGCTCGGTTTGAGTGGCTTCCCTAAATTTCTTTTGGAAATCTTTCTCAATTACAAGGAGCGCATCGTTTCGCTGCCGGGCGGCGGCCTTGTCGGCTTCCGCCAGCGCGCGGCGCTTTTCATTTTCCGCATCCAGCTGCTCGGCGGCCAGCCGCTCGTTAATCCGGCGCAGCTCTTCCTTTTTCGCATCGAGGCCGGGCGCGCTTCCTAAAATGAGGCGGTCAACCTTAATGCCGAAGCTGCCCTCCAGCCCGGCGATTTCCTTTTCCAGCTCCGACTTGCGCTTTTGTGGGCTATTGTCGATCGCTTGCTGCAGCGAGCGCACCACCTGCGTTAAACCGAGCAGGCTTGCCTGCGCATTGCCCGATTCGGCCACCGTGCGGCCGAATGTTTCCATTAAATCATCCCAGGCATCACCCAGCAAATCGGCGGCGCCGGTTAATCCTTTTGCCTGCGATTCTGCGAGGCCTTTGGTTTTACCTTCCAAATGCTCAAGAATAACGGCCTGCGCCGCAGCCACTTCGCCTTGCTTCACGAAGTTGCTGATGGTTTCCTTTTGCGCGGGGGAAAGGTCGCTGAATTTCCGCGCCAGCCTGCCTAAGCCTTCTTCCGGATTCTCCAGCGCCTTGCCGAGCAGATCTGCGGCGGAGGGTAAATCGGTGCCCAGCCGGGTGGCAAGATCAGCCGAAAGCGCCAGCGCGCGCGTGAAGGTTTGTCCGGCGACATTTTGAAACGAGGTCAGCGATGCCGCTGCCTTTTGAATTTCCTCCTTCTTAAAAAGCGTGTTGGCTTCTACCGCTTCACCGAGCGCGGTGATTTCCCGCGCCGTCACGCCGGAGGCAGAGTCGGTTGCCTTTAGAGCAGCGTTTAAGCCGTTGAGCGCCTGTTCCGCTTCCTTAAATTCAGCGATGCCCTTGGAAGTAGCCAGCGCCACCGCGCCGATCGCTGCCGCTGCTGCCAATCCCCACGGCCCAAGCCGCATAAGGCTGGTGCCCAGCGTGCCCGCGCCACCAGCCAAGTTATCCAGCCCATAACGCACTTGCTCGCTGACAACGCTTATCGCCATCAACCCTTTGGAAGCGGGCGCAGTAGCATCCACGATTTTCCTAATCGCGCGTTCGCTTATATCGCCGAAATTGCTGATGGTTCGAATGGCTTTATCGCCATCAACCACCACCAGCCGGACTGATACATTCCTCGTGACTGACGTTGCCATGCGCTTTTTCCGCTTCTTTCAGCCCGCTCTCGGCGTAATGAAACAGTAGCAGCAACGCTTGGGTGTCATACCCAAGCGCCGTGCTGATGGTGACGAGAGAGGGAAGGTCAAATCCAAGGATGCGGCCGGCAGCATTCAGGCGGAGTTGCCCATAGCCGCGCTGAATCACATCCCATATTTCAAAGCCCTCCACCGAGAGGGCTTCATTGGCGATATAAGGGCAGTATTCGCCGTTTAAGGGGCTTGCTTCCCCTTTGCTGCAGGGGAGCTGCGCTTCCGTGCAGGATTGGCAGTATTGCGGCCCGCCACCGAAGTGCCATTTGCAACGGGCCGCGAGCCGTTTCCCTCCGCTTCCAACAGCGCGATGGAGCTGGTGTATTGCTTCCAGAATTCCTGGGCGATAAACCAAATGTCCATTAAGTCATCGACAGTTTGGTCGGTGATAGCGGCCAGCGCATCACTGTCGGGCTGCAGCACGCCTTCCCATTCGAAGATAGCACCGCGCGCCAGCGCTTTAATCAGCATCGCTTCGGAAAGTCCAAGGCGCGTTTGCTCATCATCGACATCCGGCAGGTCGGCCACATACTTGTTTTCCGCCAGCAGGCTTTTACGCATATCGCGCATCAGCACGATTTTCTTAATCACCTGCGCCTGCGCGGCGCTCATAATAGCTGTGGAGAGCGGGCGCACATGGATACGAACCCCAGGAGCTAAATCCAGCCAGTAGGGTTGCTTTTGTAAATTGAGCTTAAGCATAAAGAGCCACATCATTTTTGAGGACAACAGTTGCGGATTTCGCCAGCGCTTCATCCAAAACGGCGCGCCAGTTGAAGGTGGTTTGCACGCCACCCGGCCCGGAGATGGGAATTTTCGGTCTGCTCAGGAACACCTCGTGCAGCGTCCATACCAAGCTGAAGTTGTTTCCATCGAGGCCAGGCATGCGATAGGCGAATTCCAGTTCCACCGCTGTTTGGTTGATCGCGTCATCCACCAGCAGCGTGTCGGCGAAGCGCGCATCGATGGAGCCGGTAATGGAAACCTGGCTGGGATCGATAGCGTCGATCAGGTAATCTGGACGGATATTCGGCACCTTTTCCATGCCGTTGGAATAGGTGAATTTCACGCCGGTGACATTGCCCAGCGCCGTGCCGTTGCGCTTAATGGTGCCGCCCAGCTGGGTGAAAGGCTTATATACTCGTGTGGTGGCCACGCCGCCCTGAGTGGCGTTAAAGCGTGTTTCACCCTGCGCCATGATGCCGAGCGTTGCCTTCGGCGCGCCGGTGCGCTGCAGATCGAACGCCATGCTATTGAGCATGCAGCCGGTATGCTGGAAATAGGCAGGCACGTTCGCATGACCGATTTCCGTTGTGAAGGAAGGCAACGCGGCGGCGGCGCTGATAAAAGTGTGATTATAACCACCGCCCGAAAGCGTAGCGCCGCTCACCACCCCATTGGCATTGCCGGAAGCCAGCGTATAACTGTTTCCCACCGGGCTTGCGGTATCGTGCGTGATACCGAGCTTGGTGCCGCCGACATTCGCATAGGTAGCAGGCGTAATGCTGGCGTTAGCGGAGGCGTTTAGATCGTTTGCCAGCTGCGTAAGGGTGGCGGTAAGGCTCGCGCCAATATTTGTTTGTGAGCCGGTGGCGCCGCTAGCTACGAACGTCCAGGTCACGCCGTTAAGCGTGATGGTATGCCCGGCGCTGGGATTGACAGTGAAAGTGATATCGCCGGTGGCCGCCGAGTTGGTGACGGTGGCATTGCCCATGAGCAGCTGCAGCCAGCGCCCGATATCGCGCGCCTCCACCGGCACCACAAGATCTCCGTCATCGTTGATAATGTCCGGAAACGGCGCGCGCGATTCACGGCCCTGGCCGAGTAGCGGATCGTCATTCGCATTCTGCTCTGCGCTTAAGGACGAGGAGAAAAAGTTGAATTTTTCATAGTTGCCGGTTGCCGCCGTGCCATAGACGGTTTCTTTTTTGGCAAGCACCTGCGTTGCCGAGCCATAGGATCGAGCCATGGGATTCTCCTGTTAGAGTGGGTTAGTTAAGGGGATTGCTGGTATTGAAGCGAAAGGTCACCTCGACGGTGGCGGCGCGCATCGCGGGCGCGCCTTCGATTGCCTCCTGCAGAAAATCAGGAGCGGCGGCTTCCACCCATTCCGCCAGGCCGCCCATCGTGCGGTCATTCACGATCACGTTGCCGATAATACCGAGGAGATCATCGAGGGAAATTTCCTGCCGTGCCGCGAAAGCATTGTTAATCATTACTTCCAGCGTGGTCTTCTGGTCGTAAATATAAGTAAGCGGTGACAACAGCACTTCTGGCTCGCCTGAATTGCCATCGCGGAAGGTGATCACCGCGCCGCCATCGGGAATCTTCAGCGCCTTGTCGGGGTTGCGCAGCACTTTGATGCTGTCGGTTTCCAGCGTTTTCAGCTCGGCGAAAAACGCCGCCAGAATTTGTTCACGAATGCTAGGCATTTTTCGGCTCCGGCCAGTTTTGTAAAACGAGTTGCGGGAGTTTTTGCTCCCAGCGCCGCGCGGGCGCGTCCACATCGAGCCGCTTTTTCAAGTAAACCTGCGGCAACAGGATAAACATCACCACCGTGGTCAAGCCCCGGCCGGTGCGCTGCGCGGTATCAGATGCCTTACGGAACCCGCCGCGCTTGCCGGTGCCCGCGCGCAAATTATCCACCACCAGCAGCGAAGGCCTGCCTTTGCGGTAAACGAAGCGTAAGCGTCCCAGCAAATGCTCCGGAAAATTGGAAGGATTAATGCGCTTGCCGCCCACGCCGCGCTTGGGAGCGGCGGGAGTGGGAATCGCCAGAAAGAAACCATCGGCGCTTTTAATCAGCGTGCCGTCCATAAAGGCGCGGATCACCTGCGGCTGGTCTGCATAGACAAGCCCGGCGGTGCCGATGGAATTGCCGCTGGGAGGATAGCGCTTATATTTCCATGTTTTTGCCATACGCGCGCCCAGGCCGGAGCGCTCGACCTGCGTGCGGTATTCATCGCGCAAGCCGATAGTGCCTTCCACCACGCCCTTGGTAACGGCCACTTCTGCGGCAGCCGCTTCTTCCTTCATCATCTTTTTGAGGTCACCGGTAATTGCGGCCAGCAGCCTCACAGCGCTTCTGCTTCCACCGTCCATACCAGGCGGTGGATGTCGCGCTTTGGCTCAGCGATGATGCGGTACTCGGTGCCATCATATTCAATGACATCGCCAGCTTTCGGTTCGATTACTTCCGCCACGCGCAGATCGAAAAACGTGGCTTCGGTCACCGCGCCGATATCGCCCAGCCCGATAATTTGCTCCGGGCGTTTAGGAATGACGGCCACCTCCAGCGCTGCTCCCAGCGCCGGTTGATAGGTGGCCGCCATGCCAAGCCTGCGAAACAGGCTGTCGATCGAGCGGGAGAATGATTGCATCGCCGTCATGGCTGCTTGCCATCTTTCTGCCCATTGCCTTGGCCATTACCACCGCCATTATTCTTGACGGGATCTGGCTTTTCCGGCTTTTCGGGCGCGGGCGCTTCCGCCTTCGCCACTTTGGCGGCATGCCCTCGCTTGATCAGGTCGAGGGCTTCCTCATCATCGATATCCACCGGCGTGCCGGGCGGAACTTCATGAGGTTTGCCGTTTTTGGTAACAACCAAGGTGCTGTGAGAGGTAACTTTCATGACATTTCTCCTTAGTTGACGGTTGCGCTGAGGCTGGCGTTCGGGCGGTAAGGCACGACGAGCGGCGCCGACTGCATCAGCAGCCAGCGAAGCGCCGGGTCTTCCTCCAGCCATGACTTGGTGAAATAACGCTGCGCGCGGTATCCGGCTTTTTCATCCTGAATCACGCCGTAGCAGCGCGTGCCTTCGATCTGATCGGCACTGCCCAGGATAACGGTGTTGGCGGGCAGCATCGATTGGGTAACGCCGTTGTCATCCGTATAGACATCGTTGTACACCCAGATATCGAAGTCACCGATGGTGCCAATGAACCGTGCCTTCTCGTTGCCCTGGCCACGCACCATAGGATCGATCTGGAACGAGCTGTTGGTGCCCCGATAGATCGTAAGCAGCGTTTTCACGTCATCACTGGTGCGGAATAACCGCCAGGCGGCGGGGTCCATCACCACCGTGCGCGCAGCAGCGCCCGATTTGGATTGGATCAGATTCGCCCAATCCTCAAGGCTATCGAGCGGCTTCACTCCCGTTTGGCCCCAGCGGTTAACACCGGTGAGCGTGATGGTAAGTGCCGCGTCGCGCTGATAACCCACCACCTGCGTGGGATAGTTATCGCCCGAAACGGTGATCTGACCGAGCCGCAGCGCCTCCGACGCCATCACTTCTTCACGGCGCGTAAGGTTCTCCAGCTGGTTGGTGAGCGAGCGGTTGAGCGCCGCATCACGCCGCTGCTGCGGAGTAAGCACGCCGCCGATCCGCTCACCGATATTGCGCTTCAATGGCGCATCCGGCTTGAACTGGCGCTTGTCTTTGGCGTAAGCAGGCTTGAAGCTCTTGGTTTCATAGCCTTCATCCGCCACCACCTTACCGGCCACCAGCGGCGACACGAAAGGCGTTAAGCGCGGTTTCGATTTGTCGATATCGAAGAAAATCTCCTCGGTATCGGCGGTCTGCACCATACCGAAAAAGGTATCGAGCAGGAATGATGCCGGGCGGTCGAGATATTCGACCGTCTTGTTCAGCACCTGAGTGGAAAAGATATCTACAGGCATGGGTTAAGCTCCTTGGTTGGTAGTTAAATAGATGGATTTGTCCTTCAAACCCGCGCGCGTGCTGCTGGCGGTGTGGCCCACGCCAAAAGTGAGCGCCAGCTCGTTAAACTCGCCGGAGAAATAAACCACCGCCTGCACATCAGCCGATGCGGCGGCTGCGTCTTCACCGAGAATGGCGTCCGGTGTTTGCGAGCCATCCGCTGCTGCCGAAGCGCTGAGGATGTATTTACCGCTAGCGGTGATTTTGCCGAGGACAGCGCCTGCGACAAGGTTGGCGCCGGTGCCGATCGTCACCTTGCGGGCGACGCGCGGGAATTCACCGGCGATAAGGTTATCGGGCTGGTATGTGCCCTGATTGGTAAAGCCTGATGCTGGCATGGGTGTTCTCCTTAAAAATGAGGGGTTGAATTAACTGGCGGCAGCCACGCGCTTGGCCGTGGCATCGACATCGTCTTCCTCCGCATTCGCGGCGGAAGTGATTTTGGGATTACCAAGATCGCGCATCGCAGCGTCGAAGCTGCCGGATTTGGCTTCCGGCTGTTCCTTCGGTGCTTGCGCCAGTGTTTCGGCAGCCGCTTCCGGCGCGATATCGGTGACAAATGCCAGATGGCGGGCGAGCTTTTGCCTGCCTTCCGCTTCCGTATTATCGATGATCGCCTTAATACGGTTGCGTTCGGCGGTTTTTGCTTCCGCCGTCGTTTCTGCCTGCAGCTGTGCCACAAGATTGGGATGGTCTTGTTTCAGAACGGTGATATCCATGGGTTTCTCCTTGGTTTGAGGTGGTTGATGTAATAAAAAACCCCGCTCGGAGGCGGGGTTGGGTTTGCTGGAAAGTTCGGCTATCAACCGCTCCAGCGAGCCGATACGGTCGGCCAGGCCAGCGGTTATCGCCATTTTTCCAATTAAAATGTCGCCACCGCCAAACTGCTCCAGCACGCTTTGCGGCTCCACGCCGCGATTGCGCGCCACAGTGTTCACAAATACCTCCGCCATGGCGTCGATGCGCGCCTGTAGCTTGGCGCGGCCATGGTCGGTTTCGGGATCAAGCCGCTTGTCCGGGCTTTGCGACGATATGATCTCAATGGTGGCGGGCGCGGTTTTATCCTGCCGCGCGCCTCGGTAAACGCCCACCACTCCGATAGAGCCTAAGCCGGAGGTTTCCGAAGCCACCACTTCGTCGGCGGCGCTGGCGATCCAATACGCACCGCTCGCTGCATCGCCGGAAGCATAGGCAATGATCGGTTTTTTCCCACGCGCTTCGAATATCATGCTGGCCAGTTCGGCGCAGCCGTTCACTTCGCCGCCCGGAGAATCGATATTGAGAATGATCGCGGAGATTTCCGGGCTTTCCAGCGCGGCGGTGAAATCCTGCGCCAGCATTTCATAGGAAGTGGCGCCGCTAATCGCGGTAAAAATATTCGCGTAACGGAATAGCGGGCCGGTGACCGGAATGATGGCCACGCCTTCACGCTCCATAACCTTATGCGTGTTTTGCAGCTCCTTACCGAGCTTCGCCGCTACGGCTTCCGGCGATTCATTTTCGCGCGCGGCGATATCCAGAATCGTGTGCAGTGCGGTTTCGGTGATCGCCCACGGCTCAGCCGTTGCCTTGTTCCATGCTCGCATCGTCTTTCTCCTCTTCATCGGTTTGAGTGTTTTGATCGGTGGATTTAGGTTTCGGCGTGGCCACCACCGGCTCCAGTCCCAACTCCTTCATTTTTGCTTTCTCGCGGGCGCGCTGCTCCAGCACTTCCTCCCAGTCGAGGCCTTGCATGGCGCATTCATCCTCCAGTGTGGAAAGCCCGGCCTCCATGCGGATTTGCGAGGCTTGCGCTTCCTTCACCGGATCAACCCAGCCACGGCCTGGCCCAATCCATTTGCAGCGCGACCACGCAGCTTTATTTACATAGAAGCCTTCGGCTTCCACCTTGCCGGTATTGATCGCTTCCTCCAGCCACAGCTCATAGACTGGCTTTGCCCAATAGGCGGAAAGCCAGGCACGGCGACCATTGAAAAAGCGCCACGCCTCCAGCAGTGCGGCGCGCGCGCTGGAGTAATTGGTCTTGCTGAAATCTTTCATCAGTAGCTCAAAGGGCATATTCAGGCCGGTGCCGATATGCCGCAGGATATTCTCCACGAATGCGCTATAAGCGGAATTCGGACGGCTGGGTGTAAACGCCGACAGCTTATCGCCGGGGAAAGTGGTAATAATGGAGCCGCCCGCCAGCTTTGCACTCCACTCCTTACGCTTGGCGTCGTAATCCTCAAAGCTGCCGCCAAACATCTCCACCACGGTTTCGGCATCCAGCGGCGTTTCGATAAAGGCTGCAATCATCGCGTTCACCACCGCCGCTTGCAGTTCCGAGCGCTCGTAATGATCGAGCATTTTGAACATCGGCATAATAGGAGTCAGCGCCGGTTTACCGCGATTTTGCCCGGTGCGCTCCTTGTCATGCACATGCAACACGCGCCTGCGCCCGAAGGGCGATTTAGAGGGAATGCGCTGCCAATCATTCGGGTTGCTGGCGAACGGCAGAAATACATCGCCGGGGTGCGTTTCCTTAATCCAGTAAGCCAGCGGCATCGCGTAATCATCGATCTCAATGCCGCCGCGCAGGTTTTTTCCATCGGGCTTGCCGGTAGGGTTGCTCAGGCGATCCGGCTCCACCAGTTGGATGGTGGTAGAAAACGCCATACCGCGCTCCGGCAGCCAAAGCGGCAGTGCAAGCGCTTCGCCGTTAATAAAGCCGGAGCGGAATACCTGGGTGGTGAGGCCTGCGAAATTAAGCGATTGCGCGGCGTCGCATTCGAAACTTTCCGCCCAGCCGCGCCACAGCGCTTCCACACCGCGCGCCCATTCATCCGCCCATTCCTTGGTGCGACCGAGGCTGCGGTAGTCGGGGAGTGCAACTAACCGCAGCCCGGTGCCCACCACGTTATCAACCATGGTTTGCACCGCGCCGGAGGCGACACCATGGTTACGGGTGAGATCGCGTGAGCGGGATACCAACGTATCCAGCTCCGGTAATAAATCGCTGTCGGCGGAGCCGTTGCCCGGCCGCCAGCTGGCCAGCTCCCGCGCGGTAAGCGAGGCGGCGCGATGTGAGGAATCACTCATCGAAAGTCACCTTGATAATGCCGCGGCGAGCGCTGCCCGTTAAACGTGCGATCTGCGCCTGCAGGCGCTGGATGTATTGCTCCAGTTTGTCGGCGCTGGCTTGCGCGTAAGTAGTCGAACCGTAATTACCGATGGAAACGGTCACTTCTTTTGCGCCCATCATGAGCTGGTGATGTGCTTCTTCGGCTTCGCTCAATCGCGTTTGCAGGGTGGCCAGATCTGCCATGGTGCTTTTCCTTACAAATAGGGATCATCGGCTTTGATGACATTGCGCTGGCTCATCGTTTGCGGACGCGTCGCAGCTGCTTGTTCACCCGGAGCCGCTGATTGCGAGAGCGCGAAGGGTTCCGCATAAGCGGGCTTAAGCTGCTTGCCGAGCGCCAGCTCCAGCTGGTGCCATTGCCGGTCGGTGAAGCGATCCAGCCCGCAGATGCTCGCCGCAGCGCGTGCATACACGCGGCAATCGAGCGCCTCGTTGCGGCGGGTGGGGTCTTTTTCCCAGCTGGCGCGCGGGAATCCTTTATGCAGCTTGATTACGCGCTTTTCGGCGGTGAGCTGCTTAAAATATTCCTCGGCGTATTCGGGGAAGTGACAGCTGCCGGCCGGATAGCCAGCGCCTTCCGCCATCGCTTCCTCGGTCGGGCGTTCCAGCTTGAGCCAGCGGTATAATTCCACTTTCGCCACCGGGCCGCTGACATTCCATACGCGAAGCCCGCGCTTTTTACTGCCGGTGTCGGCCTTCGAAACGCTCAATATCAGCGCCGTTTCGGTATCGCGGCCTTTGACCGCCACCACGGTGCGCGGTGCGCCCGCCCGCGCGCCGCTGCCGCCCCAGCTGGCCTGCGGGTGGCCTTTCGCCCAGGCATAAACGTCCTGCGTTGCGTAACCGCTATCCACCGCCATCACGCGGATCGGCAGCGTGGCACCGCAGGCATGAGGCCAATCCTTCCGCAGCAGGCCTTCCAGCTTTTCCCACACTTCCTGGCGGGCGGTATCGCCCTCCAGCGTATAGTAATCCACTGACCAGCTTTCCTTGCAGCGCCCCCATGCGACAATCTCACATTCGAGGCGGTCTTTTTGCACGTCGACGCCAGCGGTGAGGAACAAACCGCCTTCCGGCACCACGCCCATCGCGTAATGCTCGCGGCGTTCATAGAGGCGCTGCCATTCCGGCGCATCGAATTCCTCTTCAAACGGCTCGCCCAGCACCGTATTGACAAAGCCCTTCATCAAATCGGGATTCGCCTGGGCGTTTTCAAACATTTCCGCCGCATCGCCCCAGGAAAACCAGCCCACCGGGCTATAGAGCGATGACAGGTGATAGCCCACCGTGCGGCCATCACTTTCCTTGGTGGCCACCCAGCGCCCCGCCGCGAGCATTTGTGTTTTATGATGCTCGGAGATCAGCGCGCCGCATTCCTCGCATGCGTATTGCGCCTCCTGCGGTTTGCCTTCCGGCCAGCGCAGCTGCGTGAAACGTAGCGGCTGCGAATGCTCGCAATGCGGGCACGGCACATGGAAATAGCGCTGGTCGCTGTTTTCAAATTCACGCTGGATGCGCGAGGTGCCCTTGGTGGTGGGTGTGCTTACCAGCAGGATTTTCCGCCTGCGCGAATAAGTGGCGGAACGCCGCTCGGCCAGCAGAATGGGATCGCCTTCGCCTTCCACATCGCCGGGATATCCATCGATTTCGTCCATAAATAAGTACCGCGCAGGCATGGAACGTAAGCCCACGGCGGAGTTAGCGCCGGTCATCACCAGCAGACCGCCGATGAATTCCTTGCTTAGAATCGTGTTGCCGGAATCGCGGGCACGCGCGGGCTTAATCTTTTCACGCAGCTCCGGCGTTTCATCGATTTGCGGGTCGATGCGCTGTTTCGAGTTTCGCTTGGCTAGCTCTACCGTGGGCGATATCGCCATCATCGGCCCAGGCGCCATGTGAATGACGTAGCCGATCCAGTTATTACCGCATTCGGTGCCGCCGACCTGCGCGCCTTTCATGAAAATTACCCGCTGCACCGGCGATTGCGGCGAGAGATCGTCCATGATGTCTTTGAGGTAAGGCGTGCGCGCGGTGCGCCAGCGCCCAGGCTCGGCGGCGGATTTCGAGGAAAGCACGCGGTAATGATCCGCCCATTCGGAAACGGTAAAGTCAGGATCGGGCGTTAATCCGCTTGCCCATGCTTCCTCGACTTGCTCGACGCCATCGTAACTTTCAATCGATGCCTGCCTTAAACTCGGCGAGTTCTGATAAATGCTGCCTGACATAGCGTTCCAGCGTCACATGCATGGTGTGGCCATCGACCGCCAAGTCCGCCGCCATTTGCGCTGAGATGCGCGCAGGCCAGTTAAGCCAGGCATCGCGCTCCTGCCGCCCAAGTTTAAATACATGCCCCATCACCTTGGAGCGGTCGATCAGCTCGCCTTTCAGCTTCTGCAGGCGCACGCGATTGGTTTGCGCTTTTAGTACTTCATTCGCCGTTCGTGCTTGCATATAAGTGGTGCCTCCAGAAGATGGCGCGCCATTTTCCTTTAGCGTATCGCGCACGGCATCGAGCGCGGCATCAGGAACAGGCTTTACCTGCGCCGGGCCTCGCTGCTGCGCTGCATCGGTATTGATCTGCCATGCAGCATCGGCTTTTCCGGCATCGATAGTACCGTCCAGCTCCAGCTGTATGCGCCCGGCCTTGATGGCCTTGCGCACGGCTGCATCGCTTACACCGCGATGCCGACCATAGGCGCGTATAGACATGCCCATCGTTCAAAACCCCACAAAATCGCCATGCTCAAGATACACGGAGAGTCAACCCAATTTGACGCTTAATATATTGATAAATAATGCAATAATGGGCATTATTAAGTTGATTTAGAAGCGATTCAGAGCGTTCATGAAGCCGTCCGAAGGGACGAACAACAACGAAAGGAATCGCCATGAAAAACGTAAAACCGCTAACCACCCAAAACGAAGAATGGGGCTTTTGGGGCACCTGCGAACATATCGGCTGCAATCAGGCCGTAGCGTGGGATGCAGCCAGCCGCTTCTTCATCAAAATTTTCAACCTCACGCCGGAAGAAGCGCGCGAGCTTTTAGATGCACGTTTCGGTCGGCACCTTGCGGACGATTTGACCTTCATCAAGGGCGCGAAAAACGAGCGTTCGATTACTAACCACCTCGGCCAACGCTACGCCGATGCGGGCTGGCGGAAGCATTTTGAAAAATCCATCTACGATGTAACGGGCAAGAAAGTCGTATCGCTAAAGCCCGCTACTAAAGAGGAGCTTTTCAAGAAGATCGCCCAGCAGCACCTGAACATCGAAACGCTGGAAGAGCGCAAATCCGACAGCCTCGACTTCAAGGAGGTAGCGGTTTGGAGCGTAAAAGCTGCCCTTGAAGCTGCCTTCGAAGCGGGAAAAGCCGCCGCAAAGAAAGGAGCCTAATATGAACAACCTCATCACCATTCGCTTCGCGCGCAAACCCGGCAGCCTTCAGGAAATGAAGGCGGAAATTAGCAGCCCCGCTTGCGAGGTGGCGGAATGCGAGGTGGCCGAAACCGCCGAGCTTACCACCGGAGAATACGATGCCTTCACGCGCCTGATATACAAAGAATGGCCTTGGCTGGAAGGCCGGGGCGGCGACCGCAACGGCAAGCGCCAAGTGGTAGCGATCACCGCGCCGGGGCGGGAAACCCTTTATGCCAACCCGGAAGGCTACAGCTACGCGCGCTATATCGGCACAGCGGTTCCTGTCGAATCGCCTATCAAATACCCCGACATTCATGTGCAGCTGACCGGCAATGACGGCAACGCCTTCATGGTACTTGGCCTTTGCCAGCGCGCCGCCAAAAGGGCGGGGCTTTCCGAAAAGGAAGTCAGCGCATTTATGACGGAAGCGCAAGCGGGTGATTACAACCACCTGCTGAATACCGCCATGACATGGTTCAACATCGACTAACTTTTACCGGGAGAAATTTTATGAAGAACTCTATCAAAACTCGTACCATCGACAACGTCACCCTTACGGCGGAAGTATCGCCTTGTGTGTGGATGTACCAAGGCTATCCTTTCCAAATCAAGGTGGACATGGGCAATCAGCAACACCCGCGAAGCGGCGGCGATATCATCATTCAGGATCGCGCGCTGAACAACGATACCTATACCGAGGCGGATATTGCCCGGCTGCTTGACACGGTAAAAATTCAACCTTGCAAGAATCCGGGCTGCAGCAACCCGGCTTTCCACCCCGACCACGAAAGCAACCGCGCGGGCGAATGCGAGCATTGCTTCATGACCAAGCTAAACACCGAATTCGCTGCCGAGCAGAAAAGGGAAGATGCCAAAATCGCGCGGCGCGACAGGCGCATGAAGCAGAAAGGCATGGTGGCGCGTGTGGAAGCGTGGATTCACCCCAAGCGCGGCGGCGATGATTACATGGTGGATATTTACTATTCTACCATGCCCAGCACCGCCGAAGTTGAAGCGGTGCTACGCCAGAAAGGCTCCTCGGTGCTTAACGATTTCCGGATTGTGACGCTATAGCGAGCTGCTCTTCTACCATCACGATGCGCTCGCCCAGCCAGCGCATCACCGGCACCGCCATGCTATTGCCCAGCGCCTTGTAGCGCGCGCCGTCCGAAGCCCACCGCTGCCGCGTTTGCTTTCCTTTCAGCGGCAGCGGAATCAGCGTATAATCATCGGGAAATCCCTGCAGCCTTTCGCACTCGCGCGGCGTTAAGCGCCGCACCGCCATCTGCTGCATTACTGCCGGGCGGTTATTCCCGCCGCCGCCAGCTTCCAGCGAAGGCGCTAATTCATCCTCATAACCGATGCCACGCGCGCGCGCTGATTGGCCGGGCTTAAAGCTGGCCACGCCCGGTACGAATGCGGAGCTGAGAGTTGAAGCCGGATCGCCCGGTGCGCCGATGCCGCAGCCTTGCCGGTTTACTGCATCGAGCTTTTCCGCATCGCGCCCGGCGTTGCGCAGGTCGAGCGGAATAGCCACGCCGTGCCGCGCGGCAGCCTGGAGCGTGAACATCGCATCGCCTTCCTGGCCGATGCCCAGCCCGATGCTGGTATCATCGGTGGATACGCCGGTGCGCTTGCCGACTTCCTGCAGCGGTATGGCCACGGCGATTTGCCCGCCGCCGTTAGCGTGGCTTCCCGTATGCCCCATGGCGCGCAGCGTCGGCGCGTTTTCGGCGGCATCGGCGCCGCAATCCTTGGCGGAAAAAGCGATATAGGTGGACATATCGCCACCGGAGGTGAGCGTTTTCGCCGTGTTGGCGCGGTTTACATACAGCCCGCCATCCGGCCTATCCTTGCGCCGCCCGTTCGCATCGCAGAATGTGACATTGTATGCCACCGGATCGGCGATAAGGTTTTGGCATTCATCGCCTGCTGGCCCGCCTGTACCTTTCGACCATTTACTGCTTACCGTGCCCGACACCAGCGGTGTTCCCCGGCCGGTCCCATCCTCGCTGGCATCAAAGCCATCGCCCCGCAGTGTATGCGCCGTTAATGTTTCGGGCTGCTGCCCAGCTCCGCGACGCTTTGCAGTGCCCGCCGTAACTGTTCCGGCAGTTCCTTGCCGCGTTTCTCGGCGCGGCGTAATATCCCCGCGCAGGCTTTCGCGCTCAAATAATACTGCCGCGGCAGGTCGCCAATCTCCAAGATATCCGATAACGAACACACGGCGGCGGCGCTGTGGCACTCCGAAATACTGAGCGTCAAGAACCCGGTAGGCGAACCCATACCCGCATTCCGCCAGCCCTCCGAGGAAGCTGCCAAACGCCCGTCCTCCGTCGATCGACAGCACGCCAGGCACATTTTCCCAAACCAGCCATCGGGCGCGAGACCTTTCAGCAAGCCGTATAAATTCAAGGGCGAGGTTTCCTCTATCGTCAGCAAGGCCTTTGCGAAGCCCGGCGATGCTGAAGGATTGGCAGGGCGTGCCTCCGACAAGAAGGTCAATTGCTCCATACGCGCCTGCCGCGATGGTGGTGAAATCGCCGTGTAGCGGCACCTGCGGGTAATGGTGTCTCAAAATGGAACATGCAAAGGGATCGATTTCCGAAAACGCCGCCGCGCGCCATCCAAGGGCATGCCAGGCCACGGTCGCCGCTTCGATTCCGGAGCAAATCGACAGGTAATTGAACGGCTTGTTTTGCATTCATGGCTTTTCCTGACAGTCAACGCATTTAAGTGCGTAATGCCTTGAGAATAATGGGTTTATTGACTTGCTTTGCCTTTGAAGCAGAGCGATGGATGCGACACCCGAAAGGGCAATTTTTCAACCAAAACAAGGAGTTACATTATGTCTAAACTTTCCCCCACCCAGGAACGCATCCTTAAGGCCGCCGTTAAGAAGCCGGAGCTGGATATCCGCGAACACATGGGCGATATCAAAAGCCCAGCCATCAAAGATAAGGTGGTCGAGTCCATGCTAAAAAATGGCTTCATTGCCGAGGGCGATCAGGATGGTGGCATTGCCTACCTGATCAGCGACGCTGGCCTTGAAGCAGTCGGCGCGCGGAAGCGGAAGCCGAAGCAGGAAGCCGCGCCCGCTGAAGAAGCGAGAGCAACCACCACCGAGAAGCCCAAGAAGTCCGCCCGCAAAGCAAAGGCGGAAGGCGAAATCGGCGAGCCGAAGGTTTCCAAGCAGCAAATCATCATCGATATGCTGAAGCGCGAAGAAGGCGCTACGCTGAAGCAGATGATGGAAGCCACCGGCTGGCAGCGTCACTCGCTGCACGGCGCGATGGCGGGCGGCTTGAAGAAGAAGCTCGGCCTAAAAATCACCTCCACGAAGGAAAGCGGCGGCGAGACGGTTTACAAAATCGCTTAAGCCTTTCCAGCAACGCCCGCGCGGGAAACTGCGCGGGCTTTTTTTATTGCCACGCCTTGCCGTGGTCGGCGAAGTATTTCTGAAGGTCGCCGCTTTGGTCGGAATACCCGGCATTTTCCATGTTGTAGCTTATCTCATTTACGCCGGTGGTTTTGTTGATGGTAAAGAACGCCAGTGGGTTCACGCTGTCGCTCATATCGCCGCCCGCTTGCGGCAACGCCGCGCGGTCGGTGTAGAATAGCAGGTAGCAATGCGACTTAGTTTCCAGCGCGCAAAATTGCTCGGAGAATTTCCGCAGCTTCACCGGGTAATCCAAATGCTGCCCGGTAAGCAGGAAATGATACTGCATGCCAAAATGCTTGGCTTGTTCAATCGGCGGCAAACCGGCGCCGAAGATCTCCGCCGACATGGCTTTGCTTTTTTCCGGCAGCGCTTGCTGTTTTGCAATCTGCTGGTTGCCCAGCGATGAGAGCAGCAAAAACGCCAGGACAACAATGCCGGCCGCAATGAGAAAAAACTTTTTCATGCCCTTGTTTTAACGCCCTTTGGCGAGCTGGGCAAAAGTTTTCTCTTCCTCCTCGTGCGTGGCTTCCTTGCCGGTGAATTCCTGCCAGCGCCGCACAATCACATCGCAATATTTCGGGTCAAGCTCCACCAGCCTGGCGAAGCGCCCGGTCTTTTCGCAAGCGATCAGCGTGGAGCCGGAGCCGCCGAAGCAATCCAAAACGATGTCGCGGCTCTTGCTGGAATTTTCTACTGCGCGCTGCACCAGCTCCACCGGCTTCATGGTGGGATGTAGGTCGTTGGAAACCGGCTTATTCACAAACCACACATCGCCTTGGTTTCGCGCGCCGCACCAGAAGTGCTTGTTGCCTTCCTTCCAGCCGTAGAGGATTGGCTCGTATTGGCGCTGGTAATCCGAACGCCCGATGGTGAAGGTGTTTTTAGCCCACACGATAAAGGTCGACCAGTGACCGCCCGCCGTGCGGAAGGCACGCTGCAGCGTATCCAGCTCGGAAGAACTCATGCATGCGTAAATCGCGCCCTTGCATACCGCGAGCATGTTGGTGAAGGCCTCGACTAGAAATTCCTCGAATTCCATGCCGAGATTATCGTTCTTGATATTGCGCTTCCGGCCTTTCTGCTTGTCGGTGACGCTGCCATCGTAATTCACGTTGTAGGGCGGATCGGTAAATACCATGTCGGCCAGCGCGCCATCCAGCACGCGCTCAATGCTTTCGAGCTTGGTGGCATCGCCGCAGAGCAGCCGGTGGTTGCCCAGCAGCCAAATATCGCCCGGCTTGCTGATTACGGTTTCGCTAACTTCCGGCACCGCATCATCGGCGGTATTTCCCTCATCGGTAACCGGCGTGAGCAGCTTGTCCAACTCGTCGTCGCTGAAGCCTATGATATCGAGGTTGAAATCATCGGCCTGCAGCTCGGTCAGCTCCAGGCGGAGCATTTCCTCATCCCACCCGGCATTCAGCGCGATGCGGTTATCGGCGATGATCAGCGCGCGCTTTTGCGTTTCGCTTAAGTGGCCGAGCGCGATCACCGGCACTTCCGCCAGGCCCAGGCGCATCGCCGCCATCAACCGCCCATGCCCGGCGATGATGCCTTGCTGCTTATCCACCAGTATCGGATTCACGAAACCGAACTCGGCGATGGAGGCGGCGATCTGCGCTACTTGCTCTTCCGAATGCGTGCGCGCATTGCGGGCATACGGAATCAATCGCGCGGTAGCGACCATTTGAATGGCGAGATTATCCATGGTGAATTCCAATAGGTGCGAACCGGGGTGCGAACTGCGAACCCGGTTTTTTGTCCTGTCACTAGCGAAATCCCGCCGCTTTGCCCCCCGCATACGTTTTCCGGCCGGGAAGGAACCGTCGCCTCGGCCTGCACGCGTTGCATGAATGAGACAGCGCGGAGAGCCGCGGGGGCTGGGCATTTGCGGGCATAAAAAAACCCGCTCGGAGGCGGGCTTGCTGCACAAACAACTGTGCGATCATGGTTCGCACCCTAACATTCAGGTACACCTCTTGTCAATGCCGAGGTTCGCGCAACGCTTTAAATGATTTCACTAACTCATCCAGCGCCTCGCGTAATCGGGTGATGCCGTAGCCTTTCCGCCAGCGCTTGCCTTTCTCATATTCGTTCAGGCCTTCGCCGTAGCAGCATATATGCCGGATGATCAATTGCGACTCCTGGCTCAGTGGTTTCAGTACGCGGTTGTGGAGGTGGATAGCCTCCATTTGAATTTCAATCGGGTATTTGCTGGCATCGATGCCTTTGTCGAATACCATCGGTGTCAGCTCGCGGGAAAGCCTTGGCTGCGCGCGCTCATAGTTGTTGGCGATGCGGTCGGCGGCGGTGTATTGCTCCGCGTTGATGCCGCGCCGGTAATGCTCACCCACGCCCTTATCCTCATCCACCAGGTAGAGCCGGTGATATTTATCGATGGAGCGCCTATCGCGCAGGCGCGCGACCTTCACCTTGTCGATGAGGACAATATCCATTTCATAATGCTTGGCCAGCTCCGGCGTGCCACGATCTAGCTCACGCCCCTCGACAGGCAGGCGCGGCTGTGCCGGTTTCTTTTGCTTGCGCTTCTTGCCCATCACCGGCCTCCCTGAATGCTGGAAAGCACGGCCTGTTCGAAATACCGCCAGCTGGAGGGCACGGGCATTTGCTTGGTGACAATGAAAAGCAGCATGCCCTGAATCACCGGCAGCACGGTCGTGCCGGGATCGGGCGTGAGCTGCAGCCACCCATGCACCACATCGTAATCCTGCGGCGGTGGCAGCTTGAGGCGAGTGAAGGTGTCGATCAGCGCGTTGATAAACGCTGCCAGCGGATCGGCTTCAAAACCGAGTTTTCCACAGGAATCGGCTTCACCAACCTTATTACTTATATTTATATTTAGGTTTAGGTTAGGATTCGATTCGCTCACGCTTGGTAGAATATTCGCAAGGCTTCTCGTACCGCTTCCGCTTCGCGTTCGCTTATGCGAGCCGGATGCGTTCGCATAACCTGAATTGTTATTTTTCGGTGAGTTGCCTTCCCATCTGGTGAGGGCATTTTGCCGATTGGCTTCACTCTTACCCTCGACCTTTAGGTACTCCCGCTGCAAGCGTTTCTGGCTGAGTAAACCGGGGGTGGGTTTTTCAAAAAACCCCTCCAGGGTTTTTCGGATGTTCATCCACTTATTCACATGCACGCCGAGCATGCGCGCGATGCGTTTATCGTCGTCGGGAATCGAGCCACCGGCCAGCCACATATGCGCGAGCAGGCGCATGTATGCGCCCTGGGCTTCCAGCGATAGCACGGAGGTGTCGACCAGGTAGGCATCGCAGAAGAAGGGCATGTAGGGCAGCTTGCTCATTGCGCGCTCCCCAGCTCTATGAGCCGAAATATAATCGCGCCCAGCACCGAGCCTGGCCCGCCATCTTCCTTGCGCGGCAGCGATGCCGATATCGTTTCCGGCGACACGAAGCGCTGCAGCAGATGCGAAATCATCACGCAGCCATCTTGGACAATGTGGTAAAGGGCGCTGTCGCTGCGCGGGCCATCGAGCCACACCTCACCAATGCGCCCATCGCCGTAAAAGCCCACCGTCAGGTAGAAGCGGCTTCCTTCGAATTCAAACTCGTGCGTTTGATGCTGGCGGCGCGAAGGAAGTGGTTGGCGATCGTCCGTCATGCTGCATCCGATGCTTCCTGTGCTGTGACGCCGCGCCATAGCTTTCCCGAACGGAAAAGCGCCTGAATATCGGAAGGGACGGATTCCAAATCGTAGAAGTCATCCGGGCGCACCGCGCCAAAGGTAATAAAATAAATGCGGATAATGACTTCCGGATCGAGTACGCGCCCATGCACGATGACCCGGTTGATGGTGGACTTAGAAACACCCACGAGCTGCGCCAGCTCGTTTTGCTTCATGCCCGTCATGAGAAGCCATTGTTTTAATTTCATGCCGCCTAGAATCGCCGCAAATGAAATTTATTGTCAATGAAATAATTTCACTTTGGGCTGGACAACAAGTTGCCGTTCCGGTAACTGGTATCGGATGACCGCAAACAACATCGCATACCTGCGCAGGCGCAAGAGCTGGACGCAAAAACGGCTGGCCGGAATGATCGGCGAGCATGGCATTCCAGTGCCCACCCTCAATCGTATCGAAACTGGCTATACGGCTGGCTTTGAGAAGTATCGCCATGACATTGCTAAGGCGCTCGGCTGCAAGCCGGAAGATCTCGACTCACTCGATTTAGAAATGCCCACCGCGCCGGTGACCGGCATTATACGCCACAAATCATTCATTATGGATGCGCCAGCCACCAAGCAGGAGCAAGTGGAGCTGATCCCAGGACTCCCCGAAACGACCCAGGCATTACGAATCAAATATAACGGGCTGAAGCCTTATCACGGCAATAACGACCTGCTGTATTTTGACGGCATTCCCGCTACCCGCGAGGCTGATTTTATCGAGCGGGAATGCGTAGTGGTGCTGGAAGGAAAAGCGCGCGGTGAGAAGCTGCTGGCCTGGGTTTCCAAAAGCCCGGAGGCTGGAGAATATACCCTCCATCCCCATGGCTCCAGCTCCATGCTGTTCAAAAAGAAAATCAAAGCTGCTCACCCCATCCTGCATGTGAAACGGGCTTAAGGCCTTTTCTAGTTGCCGCTGCGGCAACAAACTCCTGAAATAGAACAAAAAATATTTTCACCCGCTGCAATTTTTAGTGGACAGAAAATTTCATTCTGTGTTACCGGCTAATACCCATAAGCGCATTTTCCAACAAGGAGGCACCTATGGGTATCATGAAATTAGTGAAAAGAAAATTTCAGAATTGGCGAGAGCAGCTGACTTGGCAGCGCGCCTTCTCCTACATCATCACCGGCTTCTTCCTGCTGCTCTTCGCGCTTTTCTTCGACTGGCTGATCATCAATTGGATCAGCGGCTGCTGCGAAGGCGGTGTGTGCATTCCCGAATGGCTCTATCCGCAATGCCGGGCTGACGGAGGCGCACATGATTAATGAGGATGATGTGAATGCCTATATCGCCAAGCAGATACTTGCGCTCCGCCGGACTATGGGTATTACGCAGGCGCAACTGGCAGAGGAAGTGGGCGTATCAACGCATCAGATTCAAAAATACGAGCGCGGGCAAAATCGCGTTATTGCGGGTAGGCTCATGAAATTTGCCGATGCCTTTGAAGTGTCGGTGCTGGTGTTTTTCCCAACGCGCGATCACGTCACTCTTGAACTTACGCCTCCCACCAGTATGCGCTTCAGCCGGTTACTAAACCGCATCGCACCGGAACATCACGCAGAATTATACGCCGTGCTAAAAGCACTAGTGAAGCTCTCTACCGGCCAGCATGTGGAGGACAATCATGCGTAATCCAGAAGAGATGACCGCCGAGCAGCGCAAGGAAGAAGTGGCCGAAATATTGACACGCGGCATTGTGCGCGTAAGTCTCTTGAAAGCGAGGAAAAACAAGGGTTTTCCTCACAATTCTCTGGACTCCGGTGCGGAAGAGAGCGTGTATGCGACAGAACCCTAAACGGTGGAATCGCATGGAGAAAATACCTGTACTGACGCAGCTCGCCGCATTGAAAAACATGAACACCGAGCAGCTGAAAAACAAATGGCGGGAGATCTGCGAAGGCGAACCGCCGCCCTTCAATCGCGCTTACCTGGAAACGCGCATCGCTTACCGAATACAGGAGCTGGCGAACGGCGGATTAAACAAGCACACCCTCCGGCGCATTAATCAACTGCGCGAGGATTTTCTAAGCGACACGCCGCGCCAGCGCATCGATCCCAATAAGCCGCCGCTGGGTTCCATCCTCGTGCGCGAATTCAAGGGAGTGGAATACCGTGTGCGCGTGGCGCGCGACGGCTTCGAATTTGAAGGGAAGCCCTATAAATCCCTCAGTGTCATTGCCCGGCAAATTACCGGCACACGCTGGAACGGGCCGCTCTTTTTCGGGTTACGCAACACAAGGAGCAAAGCATGACACACATAGCCGTTTACACGCGCAGCGCAGTCCTATCACCGGAAAATATTGAAGCCCAACGCCGCACCGTTGATGATGCGCTGGAGCGCGCTGGCTTCATGAAGGAAGCCAGCGTAGAATATTACTCCGACGACGGCGCATCCGGCATAAATATCGAGCGCCCAGGCTTGGGGCGCTTATTGACGGACGTAGCGAAGGGGAAATTCCAGTGGTTAGTAATTGATGAGTGGCACAGGCTTTCACGCTCCGAAGATTTGCTCGGCATTTTAGATAAGCTCCTCGCGCACAACGTAGCCTGCGTCACGGCGCGGGAGTTGGAGGCGCTATGCTAGAAAAGCCAAAACTTACCTGCGCGATTTATACCCGAAAATCCTGCGAAGAAGGGCTTGATCAGGATTATAATTCACTCGACGCGCAGTATGATGACGGCGCCAGTTATATTCAAAGCCAGCGCCAACAAGGCTGGGTGGTGTCGCCGGTGCGCTACGATGACGGCGGCTATTCCGGTGGCAATTTGGAGCGGCCGGCACTAAAGCGCCTGATAGCCGACATCGAGGCGGGGCTGGTTCACATCGTGGTGGTTTATAAAATTGACCGGCTTTCACGCTCGCTCGCTGATTTCGCCAAGCTGGTGGAGGTATTCGACAAGCACGGCGTCACTTTCGTTTCCGTCACGCAGCATTTTAACACCACCACCTCCATGGGGCGGCTGACACTTAATATCCTGCTTTCCTTCGCGCAGTTTGAGCGCGAGGTCACCGGCGAGCGCATTCGTGATAAAATTGCCGCCTCCAAGAAGAAGGGCATATGGATGGGCGGTGTGCCGCCGATCGGTTACGATGTGCAAGACCGCAAGCTGCTCATCAACAAACCGGAAGCTACCACCGTCCGCTTTATTTTCGAACGCTACCTTGCGCATGGCTCGCGTGTGCGCATGGTACAGGAGCTTGATGACCGCTGCTACCGCGCGAAAAGCTGGACAACGCTGGAAGGGAAAAAGCGCACTGGCAAGAAAATCGACACTCTCCACCTTCACAAAATTCTTACCAATCCGATTTACACCGGCAAAATTCACCACAAAGGCCAGCTCTATGAGGGCGAGCATGAGGCGATTATTCCGCAGGAAACATGGGATGCCGTGCAGGCGCAGCTCAAATCGAAAGCGCCGCGCACGAAGCAGCTGACCTATAAAACCGATGTGCCGTTCCTGCTGCGAGGGGTGATTTTCGATATGCATGGCGTGGCGATGACACCCAGCTACGCGAAAAAGCGCGGCAAGCATTACCGCTACTATGTCAGCACCAAGGCGATCCGCCACGGCTATTCCAGCACGGATTTGCGGTCTATTCCCGCCGAGCAAATCGAGCCGCTGGTTATCGGCCACCTGCGGCAATTCTTCACCGCACCGGAAATCATCCAGCTCACCCATGCAAAGGCGCAGGTGCAATCGCCGCATATCACCGTAAACGAAGTGCGCGAAGGCCTGCAGCAATTCAATGAAATGTGGGATCAGCTTTTCCCGCTGGAACAAAACCGCATTGTTCGCCTCATCGTGCAGCGTATTCAGGTAAGCCTGCAGGGCGTCGATATTACCTATCAACCCAATGGCATCATGGAAGTTTATGGACAAGTCACCGGGCGGCTTTTATCTGCATAGCGTACAAGTGCTGAAGCAGCGCGAAGAGCGCCGCACCAATCATGACGGTACGATCACCGTGCATATTCCTATCAGCTTCAAGCGGCATGGCGGCAGGCGCTACATCCTCGCGCCGGATGCCATCGCAGAGGCCTATACCCCGCCAAAGGAATATGCGCCTATTCTAAAAGCCGTCGCCCAGGCCTTTCACTGGAAAGAAATGATCGATAACGGCGAGGTCAGCTCCGCCCATGACCTGGCGACAAAAATTAAGGTGAATGAATCCTACATGGCGCGCGTGTTGCGCCTAAGCCTGCTTGCGCCGGATATCATCGAGGCGCTGGTGGAAGGGCGGCAGCCGAAGCAACTCACGCTGCTCGATCTCTTTAAGCCTATTCCGCAGGATTGGGATGAGCAGCGCATCAAATACGGGTTTGCCACCAGCGTTGAATAAGATTAACTTTTGCTGATGCAAAAGCAAAAATTACCCCACCACCAGCCCATTCATGGCACCGGCCACACCGTTGGCGATTTCTGGCAATGGGCTTATTCCGACATCCTCAATAACCGGAATCGCTCAGTGTTCGCCGAATACCTCGTCGCCACGGCGCTAGACGTGCTGGATGGCGTGCGCGAGGAATGGGATGGCTGCGACCTGCGCTACGCAGATCTCCGCATTGAGGTAAAATCCTCTTCCTACCTGCAGGCATGGAAGCAAAAGTCGCTGTATAAGCCGCGTTTCGATATCGCCCCTAAGCGCGCCTGGCAAGCGGAGTGCGATGCCCATACCACCGAGCCGGTGCGCTACGCTGACCTTTTTGTATTTTGCTTATTTGCGGCCCAGGAAGCGGCCAGCGCGAACGTATTAGATATCGCGCAGTGGGAATTTTATGTAGTGCCCACCGATTTGCTAAACCAGCATTTCCCCGCAGGAAAGGAGCTGACGCTTGCCAAACTTCGAACCCATGCAGCGCCACTTGCCTATGCTGATTTGATGTCCGCCATCGATGCTGTTGCAGCCCACCGTATCGCGGCGAAAATTCCGAATAGCTTATGACCGCCAGTTTCATTCACGAAATAATACGCGCGCCGAACACCTGATTTATAAGGTGATTTATCTTCCGTATCGAACAAGCGAAGTGCAGAGGTTCAGAGAAAAACCGCTCTCTCCGGGCCTATGTGGCGGCAATGCGGCGGTCGGCGATACGGTGCGGCCACTGGAAAACCCCCGCAGAACCGGGGCACTCGCGCGCCCGGCCTTGCAGAGAGTATAGTTTGCAAATATTTAATGGCGGAGGGGGGGGGATTCGAACCCCCGGTACCCTTGCGAGTACAACAGTTTTCGAGACTGCCACAATCAACCGCTCTGCCACCCCTCCGTAAGAAAAAACTGTTTTTATACAGTCTCACGCGCCTCTCATAACTCAAGGAAGGCGGGTTTGTCCAGTACTTGCTGTGCCCGATTCCTCACGCACCCCTTGCATTTTCACGCTGTCGCCCTTCCCGCTTTATGCTATAGAACCCCCTGAAGCGATATTTCCTCGGGAGGCAAATCGCTTCTGCAGGGCTCTTTTCACTCCTTCTTATATAAGATGATGTTACTTTCTCCGGCCATCCACCTTATAAGCGTTCTGTTGCCGCTTATTGCCATCCTCAGCGGCATGGCGATGACGCCTGTCTTGCTGATACTGGCGCTGCTGATGCTTTATGCAGCCTCGCGGAAGGATTGGCGCGGCGCCCCCCCCTCCCCTCCTCAGTCACCTGCGCCGTTGCTTATTATTCTCCTGTTGCTGCTGGCATGGCCGCTTCTGAGCAGCCTGTGGTCTATTACACCGGCACGATCCGCCTCCACGGCGGGGGGAGTGATCGTACTGTGCGGCCTTGCCGCAATGGCACTGATGCGCCAGCCGCTTTTGCCCTCCCCTTCTGACCGTATCATACGCTATTACGCCCTGAGCATCGCTGCTGCCTGCCTCCTGATAGGGCTGGAGGCTTTGCCGCATGGGGGGCTTATCGGCGCAGCCATCAAAGGGCTGGGGATGGATTACGAACGTTATATCAACAAAAACATTAACCGCGGGCTGTGCGCTTTAACCCTGCTGGTATGGCCCGCCGTGCTGGGGCTCAGCTCCCTGAACCAGCGCCGGGTCGCCTGGGGGTTGCTGCTGCTGGTCATGCTGCCCCTTTTATTAATGCAAAGCCTATCCGCCCAGCTGGGGCTTCTTTGCGGCATTCTGGTATTTGCGCTGCTGCAGCTATTCCCCGGGGTGTTTCCGCGCCTGGTGGCCGGTGCGACCCTTCTTTTCCTCCTGTGTCTTCCGGCATTATTCCTGACGCTGGACGCGCCGTTTCTTTCGCGGCCGGAAATCGCACGCCATTTGCCGGAAACCGCGCAGCAGCGCCTGATTATCTGGCGGTTCACGATGGAGCGGGTGGCGGAAAAACCCTGGCGAGGATGGGGGATGGACACGGCACGCGCTATTCCGGGAGGGACGGATATCGTTACCATCCATGGGGCGAACATGGCGCGCCTGCCCTTGCATCCGCATAATTCCACCCTGCAACTCCTGCTGGAGGAAGGCGTGATCGGGTTTTTGCTTACCCTGGGCGGCATCGGGCTGGTGTTTCGCCAATGGCTGCGAATGCCGCCCATGGATAAAACCTGCCATGCTTCGGCGGGGGCGCTGATCGTGAGTTTCCTCGCCACCGGCCTTTCTTCTTTCGGCATCTGGCAAAGCTGGTGGATCGCCACGTTATGGGCGGCCGTCCTCATATGGCGCTCTTTTCTACAAAAACCATTGACAAGGCCGCAGTCCTCACTATAGTACGGCTCCCTTTGCACCAAATTTTGCAGGATAGAGCGATGTTAGCGGTAATCAAAACCGGCGGTAAGCAATATAAAGTCAGCAGCGGCGACGTACTGAAAATCGAGAAACTGGCAGGCAATGTCGGCGATACCGTGGCGCTGGAAAGCGTGTTGGCGGTAATGGACGGCGCCAAAACCGAGCTTTCGGCGGAAAAACTCGCCAAGGCGAAAGTCGGCGCGGAAATCCTGCGTCAGGGCAAAGAAGATAAAGTGATTATCTTCAAAAAGAAGCGCCGTCAGAATTACCGCCGCAAAAACGGCCATCGCCAGCAATTGACGACCGTGCGTATTGGCGATATTGCGCTGGACGGCAACATTAAAGTTTCCTCCGCTCCCGCTAAGCCTGCTGCGAAAAAAGCGGAAAAGCCTGTGGCGGACGCGACTGCACCCGCTGCGAAAAAGCCCAAGGCGGATACGGCGGAGAAGAAAGCTCCGGCTGCAAAGAAACCCGCTGCTGCCGCTAAACCGGCTGCAAAGAAACCGGCTGCGAAAAAAGCACCGGCGCAAGCGAAAAAAGACAAATAAGGAGTTAGACCATGGCACATAAGAAAGCAGGCGGTAGTTCGCGTAACGGTCGTGATTCCGAAGGACGTCGCCTTGGCGTAAAGAAATTCGGCGGTGAGCAGGTAATTGCTGGGAATATTATCGTACGCCAGCGCGGCACCGTGTTTTATCCGGGCGAGAATGTGGGCATGGGCAAGGATCATACCCTGTTTGCCAAGGCAGAAGGTGCCGTTGCCTTCCGTAAGAAAGCAGGCGGACGTCAATATGTGTCCGTCGTCACCGCGTAAAATAAAAACAACAATATAATAATAAAAAGTGTAGTTGTCTGTTCGCGGATAGCGAGGGGAGGTGGGAACATCTCCCTTTTTTATTAGAAAGGCACACGCGCCGATGAAGTTTCTCGACGAAGCAAAAGTGTTTATCAAAAGCGGCGACGGTGGCGCGGGATGCGTGTCGTTCCGGCGGGAGGCGAATATTCCCTTCGGCGGGCCGGACGGCGGCGATGGCGGGCGCGGCGGCAATGTAATCGCACGGGCGGTGACGGGGCTTAACACCCTGATTGATTACCGCTACCAGCAGCATTTCAAAGCGAAAAAAGGCGGCCACGGCATGGGCAAGCAACGCACGGGCGCCGGGGCGGAGGATATAGTGATGAACCTTCCGGCGGGCACGCAGATTTTTGCCGAGGACGGCGAGACATTAATTGCTGACCTGACACAGGCAGGACAGGAGGTGATCCTGGCCAAAGGCGGACGTGGGGGGCTTGGCAATCTTCACTTCAAATCCTCCACCAACCGCGCCCCGCGTCAATCCACGCCCGGGGAAGCCGGGCAGGAGCAATGGCTCTGGCTGAAACTGAAGCTGATGTGCGATGCCGGATTGCTGGGTCTGCCCAATGCGGGCAAGTCTACCTTCCTGGCGGCGACCTCGCGGGCAAAGCCGAAAATAGCGGATTATCCTTTTACGACGCTCAAACCCCAGCTGGGGGTGGTCTATGTGGATGAACGGGAGTTCGTCATGGCCGATATTCCCGGGCTCATCGAAGGCGCAAGCGAAGGGGTGGGACTCGGCATCCGGTTTCTCAAGCATGTGGAGCGTTGCCGGGTGCTGCTGCATCTGGTGGACGGCACGGCGGAAGATGTGGTGGCGAATTACCAGACGATACGCGGGGAGCTGGCCTCCTATAGCGAGGCATTGGCGGAAAAGACGGAAATTGTGGCATTGAATAAATGTGACGCGCTCACCGTGGAGGAAATAGAAGAAAAGAAAGCGGCGCTGGAAGCGGCGTCTGGCGCTGACATATATCCTATCTCCGCGGCGGCGCAGCAGGGCATCACTCCGGTGCTGCGCACGTTGCTGAACGTCATTCGGGAGGCGAAGGAACAAGAGGCGGAATCAAACGAAACGGAAGAAAACGCTGGATTCCCATTTCCATCGGAATAACAATGGTTCTATGGAAGTCTTACATAATGCCCACCGTATCGTCATAAAAGTCGGCTCCTCCCTCGTGGCCGATAGCGGCGGGGTCGTGCATCGCGCATGGATGCGTTCGCTCGCGGAGGATATTGCCGCATTCCATGCCCGCGGTAAGCAGGTGATACTCGTCTCCTCCGGCGCGGTGGCGCTGGGGCGGGGCGTACTGGGGCTGGGCACCGGCATCCTTGGCCTGGAGGAAAAACAGGCCGCCGCCGCCTGCGGACAGATTGCGCTGATGGAAGCCTGGCAGGGATGTCTGGCGCATCATCGGCTGAAGGCGGCGCAATTGCTGCTGACCATTGACGTCAGTGAACAGCGGCGGCGTTACCTGAATGCGCGCAACACCCTGGAAACGCTGCTGGAACGGGGGGTGGTGCCCGTCATCAACGAAAACGACACGATCGCAACCGCCGAACTGCGCGTAGGCGACAATGACCGTCTGGCTGCCCGCGTGGCGCAAATGGCGGGGGCGGACGTGCTGGTGCTGCTGTCGGACGTAGACGGGCTGTACACCGCCGATCCCTCGAAGAACGAGGGCGCAACGCATCTGGAGGTGATTGAAACCATAGACGAAGCGGTGCGTGAGATGGCGGGCATTGCCCGCAGTGCGCTTTCCTCGGGGGGGATGCAGACCAAGATCGAGGCGGCGGAGATTGCCACGCGCAACGGCTGCCATACGATTATTACCCGGGGAATGGATCCGCACCCGCTCAAGCGCCTCGAGGAAGGGGCGCGGCATAGCTGGTTTGTAGCGGGGACTACCCCGCACGGGGCGCGCAAGGCATGGATCGCGGGCACGCTGAAACCCAAGGGCGAAGTAACCGTGGACGCGGGCGCGGAGAAGGCGCTGCTTTCAGGCAATTCCTTGCTGCCTGTGGGGGTATATGAGATTTCCGGCGAATTCGAGCGCGGCGACGCGGTCTTGATACGCTCGACCACCGGGCGTATGCTGGCCAAGGGATTGTCGGCCTATGGCAGTGACGATGCGAGGAAGATCATGGGCAAGAACTCCAAGCAGACAGAAGCGTTGCTGGGCTACAAAGGACGCGATGCGCTGGTGCATCGGGACGATATGGTGCTTCTTTGAAATGCTGAATAACATTGACAAATCTAATTTATGTCATCACAATAATTAAGGGTTCCAAAAGTTGCCGCATCCGATAGAGTTTGACGAAAAGAAGGATGCGGCTAACCGGCGTGAACACGGCATATCGCTGGAGAAAGCGCAGGATTTCGATTTCTCCACGGCGCTGCAAGCGGAGGATGCGCGCCGCGACTATGGGGAAGCGCGGACGATTGCGCTGGGTTATATCGGCGTGCGGCTGCATGTGCTGGTGTACACGATGCGAGGTGCGACCGTCCGCCCCATCAGCCTTAGGAAAGCAAATAAACGGGAGAGAAACCGCTATGAAGAAACCTTATAAGGGAACACGGAAGGAAGACAATGTCGAGGAGTTGGAAGAAGAGTTCTTCACCCGCGCCCGGCGCGTCGGCAGGCCGGTGAGCGCACACCCCAAGGAGCGAATCTCTATCCGTCTTTCGCCGGAAGTGGCGGCGTATTTCCGCGCTACCGGCAAGGGCTGGCACACCCGCATCGACGCCGCGCTTCAGGAGTGGATGCAGCAACATTCTTAAGGACATCTCGCAGTGAAATTATAGGCCGTCATTGCGAGCAACTTTACACGAGCGGTCGGCGTCAGCCGGAGCGAGTGGAAATAAGCGAAGCAATCCAGAAAGCATCTTTTCACTGGATTGCTTCGTCGCTACACTCCTCGCAATGACAAGAGAGAAAACAAAATGCAAGCCATGAAACAGAACGTAAATGAACTGAGCGACGCGGAAGTGGCGGCGCTGGTGCGCGGTATCGGGCAGAAGGCGAAAACGGCGTATCGCGTGCTTGCGAGCGCGACGGGCGAGCAGAAGAACCAAGCCTTGCTCGCTGCCGCCGACGCGATGGAAAAGCGCAAGGCCGACATCTTAGCGGCCAACGCAAAAGATATGGAAGCAGGCAAAGCGAAGGGGCTCACCCCTGCCCTGCTCGACCGTCTGTTGCTCGACGACAAACGCATCGCGGGGATGGCCTCGGGTCTGCGCGCCATTGCCGAATTTCCCGACCCGGTGGGCAAAATGCTCAGTGAGTGGGATCGCCCCAGCGGGCTGCATATCAAGCGCATCTCCGTGCCGCTGGGCGTCATCGGCATTATCTATGAATCCCGCCCCAACGTGACGGCGGATGCGGGCGCGCTCTGCCTGAAAGCAGGCAATGCGGCCATCCTGCGCGGCGGTTCGGAGAGCTTTCATTCCTCGGCGGCGATTGCCGCCTGCCTGCACGAAGGCCTGAGCGCGGCGGGTTTGCCCGAGGATGCCATTCAACTCATGCCCACTACTGACCGGCGCGCCGTGGGCGAAATGCTCAGAGCGGTCGGGATGATCGACGTCATCGTCCCCCGCGGCGGCATCGGCCTGACCCAGCGCGTGGCGGAGGAAAGCCGTATCCCCACCATCCTGCATCTGGACGGCAACTGCCACAGCTATATCCATGCGCTCGCGGACGCGGAGAAAGCAGTGAAGGTGATACTCAACGCCAAGCTGCGCCGTACCGGCATTTGCGGGGCGACGGAATCCATACTGGTGGATGAGGGGGCGCTGCGTGCTATCTGGCCGCTGGTCGCAAAGGCGTTGCTCGATGCCGGATGCGAGATTCGTGGGGATGAGAAAACACGCGCCGCCGATAGCCGCATCAAACCCGCCAGCGAAGACGATTGGGGCACGGAGTATCTGGATAAAATCGTCTCGGCCAAAACCGTGCACGGCGTGGCGGAAGCGGTGGCGCATATCAACCGCTACGGCTCGCACCATACGGACGCCATCCTGACCGAAGACAAACACGCGGCGATGGAGTTTCTCACCGGAGTGGACAGCGCCATCGTGATGCACAACGCCTCGACCCAGTTCGCCGACGGCGGCGAGTTCGGCATGGGCGCGGAGATCGGCATCTCCACCGGCAGGCTCCACGCACGCGGCCCCGTCGGCGCCGACCAGTTGGTGACCTATAAATATGTGGTGACGGGCGATGGGACGGTTAGGGGATGATTAAGCGCCCTTTTATTCAGAAAGTAGATTATAGCGATATTTCCCTTGAGGACTACGATACCTGTGTTTTCCGCTATATCTCTCATACGATGAGAATTGTATTAATTGCACTGATATTATTACTGATTACTTTCAATAAGCATTTCGGTGGAATGGGCGTCATAATACCTATATTTTTTTTGCTGCTTCTGATTGTTCGTTATACTCCGGTTACCAGGCGCACTAAGAAAACATTATGGATGGGGCTAAATGCTGCTGGCATTTTGTTCCGCCCATCACTGCGTAAGCGGTGGTATTTTATTGAGTGGCATTACATAGAAGCCGTAAACGTGTGGGTGTATCGAGGTTGTCCAGGTATAAAAATTTTCTTTAAGAATGACCAGGGAAGCTGTGGAAGTGGATTTCATACAAGAGAAACGGAAAGCGAACTAAAAACAATGTTGGCTAAACATGTGAAGGTACTAGAAGGCCACCCGTGGTTTTTATAGATTCTGCAAAACCGGTTCTCATGCATAAAATCGGTCTCCTCGGTGGCTCCTTCAATCCCGCGCATGCAGGGTTCTTTCCTCTCCTCTTTTGTCATTGCCCGGCTTGTCAGGGCAATGACAATGACATGGCAGGGGCGTCTGCATATTTTGCAGGAGGCGCGGAAGCGATGAAGGCCGGGGGAAGCCCGGCAATCACCTTTTAAGCAAAACACTCCATGGAAAACGCCACTTTGGCATCGATGTCTTTTAATCCGGGAAGGTGAGCCTCCACCTTCTCAAGGCGGGGCTTGAGACCCGCCCGGTTAGCGACCTGGATGGCCAGACCGGGACGGGCGTTGACCTCCAGCAACATCGGCCCCAGCTCGTCATCGATCACCAGATCCACCCCGATATAACCCAGCCCGATGATTTCCTCGAACCGCGCACCGATCTCCAGCATTTTCTTCCAGCCGGGAATAGCGATGCCGTCCAGCCGCGCACCCGTGTCATTATGGGTATCGATAAATTTTCCGCGCCAGATGCCGCCGATCGTCACCCCGGTTTTCATCGAAATACCTACACCGATACCCCCGGCGTGCAGATTCGCTTTCCCGTCGGATTCCTTGGTGGGCACGCGCAGCATCGCCATCACCGGCACGCCCCGGTAAATAATCAGCCGGATATCGGGAACTCCCTGATACGCGATCTCCCGAAACAGGGGCGCAATATGCACCCGGTATTCGATAATGGCCTTATCCGCCACGCCGCCTAATGAAAACAGCCCGTTTAGCACATTGCTCAGATGGTAGCGCACGGCGCTGCGCGACAGTACCGCGCCGCTGGATTTGACATAGCCTTTTTCGTTTTTGCCGCCGATAACTAAAATCCCACCGCCGCCCGATCCCTGCGCAGGCTTGATAACAAACTCCTCGCGCTGCTCGACCATCTCCTCAAAATGGCGGATTTGCTCCTGCCATTCGATCACGCCGTATAGCGCGGGCGAGGCGACGCCTGCCCTGGTGGCCAGCTCTTTGGTCAGCAGCTTGTTATCCACCAGCGGATAGAATTTGCGGCGGTTGACGGGAAAGATATAATCGAGATTGCGGGCATTGATGCCAAGAATCCCCTGCTGCTTAAGTCGGAAATTAAATCCCATCCTATCCCAGATCCTTCAGCGAACGGAAACGGTAATACTCTGTCAGTTTGTAACCGTTATAGCGTCCCAGCAGCAAGGCCGCCGCCAGCACGATAAGCAATAATTCCGGGAAGGTCACAATCAGGTGCTTGACCAGATCGTGGTTCATCACCAGGTAGCATATAGCGGCAACAAACAAACTGCCGATCCCCTGCGTCATGGCCTGGCGGGGGCCGAACTCCTCCCAGGTCAGCGACATGCGCTCGATCACCATCGTCATGATCACCATCGGAAAAAGGGAGACGGAAAGCCCGGCGGTCACACCCATTTTGAATGTCAGCAACGTAATGCCAAACATGATTATCACCACAATCGTGAGAATCGCCGTAAGCCGCGGGAACATCAGCAATTGCAGGCGGTCGAAATAGCTGCGGAACACCAGTCCCAGCCCGACAATGCCGCAAAAGAGGAAAATACCGCCCAGCAGTTGCGTCTCACGAAACGCCAGCGCCACCAGCACCGGCATAAACGTGCCGAAGGTGGGCAAACCGATAACCTGCCGCAGGAAGGTAGCCACCAACGCGCCGACCGGCACCAGCAACAGAATATGGAAGACCAGTTGCAGATTGACCGGCAGCGAATAGACGGAGAGATCGTAGACGGCGCGGGTCCATTGATTTCCCTTCCACAGCGCCTCCGTCAGCGCGCTTTCTTCGTGGCGTTTTACCGAAATGGTGAAGCTGGGTTTCCGTCCCCCTGTAATGGAGTATGCACGGGCACCGTCTTCCCACCAGGCCAGCATTTTATAGGGAACCTCCGGCGATCCCGTATTCATATCCACCTGTTGCCAGCGCCCCCCCAGATAGACTTCCGTCCATTCCTGTATTTGCGCGTCGCGGTGGTCGTCGTCCAGCTTGATGCCATGCACCACTTTCGCCGGTATCGCCGCATGGTTCAGCACCAGCGCCGCCAGCATCGCGGGGGTGGTTGCGGTGGTGTCCTGCTTCAGCCGGGAAATGCGTTCGTCCTTGCCTTTCGCGAGAACCTTGAAAAGCTCGGTGATAAAACTTTCCTCATCCGCGGATTTTTCGCGCAGGTCGCGGATAAGGTCGGAGAGTGCAAGATACACCGGCTCATTTTCCGCACGCTGGGTAAATTCCGCCGAGTCGTACACGGGCACTTTAATGCGCGGCGGCCTGGAGGCCTCCTCTTCTGCTGTGCGCGTTGCCTCATACAGGATGGCGCGGTAGAAAATCACTTCCTTGCCGCGGACGCGACGTTTGCTCCATTTGGCGATACGGTTTCCCGTACCCTCTTCTTTGCCCGTGGTAAAGCCGTACCCGTCGCTGATGAAATTCTCATCCACGATGGAAAAATCCTTGCCGCTTTTGGGAAGATAAAGCTCCACCTTGACGGGCTTGCCTTTTGCCTCGAACTCCAGCTTGGCTTCTATATGCCAGCTTTCGGCCTTCTGATTCGGCGTCAGAGGAAAGTCCAGCACATAATATTTATAGCCGAAAATAATCAGCGCCGTGAGAATGCACAACGCGGCAGCCACAATGGTATGGAGAAGGCGCATAGACCCTTATTGCTACAGATTTATTTTTTACACTCGGGCTTGGCCAGGAAGGTGCGGGAGGTATCCACCAGGATATTCCCTTTCTCCAGCATGTTGCGCCCAACTAATACGGGATAGATGAAATGCCCGCGTTCGGCAAGACTAACCTCACTGGTAAGGTTCTTTTTGCCGATACAGAATTGCATTTTTACCACGGGGCGGCGCTGAAACCCTCCGTCTTTTTTCTTGATGCGCACCCAGCGCACGATACGGCTTTCATAGGTCTCGGATACATTATCGTCGAGCATGACGCGGTACAGCACATACTGCTTGCCTTCCCGATGGAAGGTTTTGATAATCTCGGCATCCACCGACGAGGTTTTAGCCCCGGAATCCAGCTTGGCCTTCACCGTATGATCGGATCCCGAGAGCGTCACTTTCTCCACCCAGCCAAGTACGGTTTTTTCCTTCTTCTTTTTCTCTTTCGGGGCGACGATGGGAACAACGGGCGCAGGCCGTTCCTTCACCACACCCGGAGGAGTCGCGGGCAATGACGGGGGCGCTGCCGGTTTTTGCGCGCACGCAACCAGCAGGAACGGAATGAACAGGGCAAGAATATATTTCATGGCAACCCCAAGTGTATGGGAGCAGTGTAGTACAGGATGACGAAGGGACATGTAAAGCCTCTCTTGCATTAACTTTTATGGGGAAGGTAGCGACCCCGCATAAACCCGTATTCGGAAACGGGCGCCATACCCATCGCCGCCTCCCGAAATGTCTTATAGCTGTCATAGATGCGCCTGCTGATCTCCCCTCCTTCCGCCGTGGAAGCCACCACCTCCTCGGCCATAGTAAAAAAGGCTTTCTGCACATCTTCGGGGTAAGGGGCAATGGTAATATCGGGCATCCGTTTCAACTCCCCGTACGAATGCAGGTTATTCGCCTGATATTCGGAGAGCATCAGCATATTCTCGGTCGCGCAGGCCACCTTGACGATACGCTGCAGGTCTTTGTCGAGCGATTCATAGGCGGATTTATTGATCATCAGCTCCAGCATGGGCCCGCCTTCGTGAAAGCCGGGGCCATAGTAATATTTTGCAATACGGTGGAAACCCAGCGCCATGTCATTCCACGGCCCCACCCATTCCAGCGCGTCGATCACTCCCTGCTGAAGCGCCGTATACAGCTCGCCGCCGGGGATCGTCTGCGGGTTGCCGCCCAGTTTGGCGATAATCTCCCCCGCAATCCCCGGGATGCGCATTTTCAAGCCCTTAATATCCTTCAGGCTTTCGATAGGACGGGTGAACCAGCCGCCCATCTGCGTGCCCGTATTGCCCGCCGGGAAGGAAATCAGCCCGAACTGGCCGTAAAGCTCATGCATCAGCTTCAACCCGTCGTCAAAATAGATCCATGCGTGCTGCTCCTGCGCCGTCAGGCCTCCCGGAACCGCGCAGAAAAAAGCGAAGGAGCGGTTCTTCGACAGCCAGTAATACGGGGCGTCATGCGCCATTTCGATAGAGCCGTCCGAGCAGGCGTCAAATACCCCAAGCGCCGGAACCAGCTCTCCCGCGCCGTAGGCCTTCACCGTCAATTTGCCATCCGAGAGTTTCGTAATCCTGTCCGCCAGCCGCGTCGCGCCCGTACCCAGTCCCGGCAATACTTTCGGCCAGGTCATTGCCATGCGCCATTCGCGTTTTCCGGTGAGAATCGCCGGGGCTTTGGCGGGCGTGGCCGCTACCGCCGAGGGTGCTGCGATCCCCGCCCCAAGCAGGGCGGCGGCTTTAAGAAACTGACGGCGGGTATTGCTGTAGTCCTTCATAATAGGCTTTTTCAAACTTCCGTGCGTTTACGATAAAATTCAAGCAACGTCATGGCGGTGTCGCCGATCAACGTATCACCGATCAAGCCTGCGTACCAATTAAATCCCGTTGTAATCCTGAATCTTATAGAAATGTCGAGTTGGGTTCCCCCATCCTTCGGAGTAAGACGATAGGACGTATCCATGAGATCGAAATATGTGCCACCTACTTTGATGTGATCGTCAAGCGAACCCGATGGAAAGGAGTCGTCGCGGAAGTGATATTTCCAGGCAATGTAACGATTTTCCTCCCATGCAACAACCTCTTCGTCAAACATGACGCCACGCCCCCACGCGCTGTGCCTTATGGCACCGACACCTTCTCCTTCCATCTGCGCCGATAGCGGCACGGGAACGCCAATACGATAGGCAATCCCTCCCTCTACTTCGTTAGAACGAATATGGTCGGGGCTGAGTATCTCTTGCCAGATATTCTGTGCAGGAGCGTTAATGTAAACACTGCGCGTCACGGTAGCAATATGATCAGGCGGAACCATTTGGTGTTCCCATGCTCCCAACACAAACGGAAGCAACAAACCGATGCTCATCAGTCGCCCGGTATAGCGTTTGCGACTGTATGACATACACCAGCCAATGATGGCACCAATCAAACATGCCATCAACGCAGGAACGACAGCCAACAAGATACAGATGATACCCTCGCCAAAAATCAATATTGAAAGGATGATTGCCAGCATCAGCGAAGTCAGTGCAATGAAGAACGCACGCCAAAAACGCCGCTCCTTATGCCGGGTTATTTTATATACCACTACAGCGGAGAGCGAGAACGGCAGAGCTACGAGGAATGAGAGCGCCATCACACCGCTTTTATGTCTTGGGCCACCCGAAAACATAATATCGAACACCGCATACCCAACAAGCACATAACCTGCCCCAACAAGCACAACCAATATCCAAAACAGTCTTTCCCACCCGCGTTGGGCTTTAGGTGGCGAATGCCGGGCAATGGGCGAATCCGTCATGACGTTCTATTCCTAATAATAAAAGAAGCAAAACGCCGTATAGGTGATCCATACCAGCACCATCAGGGGGATGCCCGCACGCATATAATCCCGGAAGCTGTAATGTCCCGGCCCCATGACCAGCAGATTGGTCTGGTAGCCGATCGGCGTGGCAAACGAGCAGCAATTGGAAGCGAAAATCACGGCATGAATAAACATGGCGGGCTCCACGCCCAGTTTCCGCGCCGTGTTAATGGCAATGGGCGTAAAAATAAGCCCGCAGGCATTGTTGGAGAGCAGGTTGGTGGACACCGCCATCAGGGCAAACAACGCCGACATGACCCATACCGGATTGGCTCCCTGCATCAACGTCACGATCTGCTCCGCCAGGAATGCCGCTCCTCCGGTGACTTCCAGCGCCGTGGCCAATGCCATACCCGCCGCCACCAGCAGAATAATCTGACCGTCCAGCGCCCGCGCCGCCTGCCGGGTATTCAGGCACCCTATCAGCAACAGAATAATGGCGCCCGCCATGGCGCTGATATGGATGGGCACCACGTCAAAAGCCGCCGCGGCAATCGCCGCCGCAAAAATAAAATTCACTTTCAGCGCATTTCTCGGCGAAGGCAACTCATGCATCGACCATTCCATCAGCATAAGATCCTTACTGGCGCGCATGGCTTCGATATGCTCCCGCGTGCCCATCACCAGCAACACGTCACCCGCCGCCAGACGAATTTCCGTCATGCGCGAGGTAATCATACGCGAGCGGCGCTGAATGCCCATCACGGTACAGTGATAATTGTGGTAAAAACCGATCTGTTCTACATTCTGCCCGATCATGCGCGAGGCAGGAGCCACCAACACCTCCGCCAGCACAAGATTCTCGGCACCGCCCTCTTCCGCAGCCATCTGGGCGTTCAGCGCGGCGATGCGTCCGAACATATGTTTTTCTTTCGCCGAAAGCAGCTCAATCAGCGCATCCTTGGTGGCGGTCAGTACGATGACATCGTAAGGGCGAATGGCGATGGGTTCGTCAAAGGGCGCAAGGTACGCATGTTCGCTACGCTGCAGCATTTTGATGCCCACATTCTTGATGCCCAGCAGATTCTCCTGATTGATCGGCTTGCCGATAAGTGCGGACGCCGACTGGACTTCCAGCTGGATCACGAATTCGCGCTTGCGGTCGCCCACCAGATCGCTCGACAGCGGCGCATGGCTGGGGAGTAAACGCGGGAGGACAAGAACAATATAGAGCATTCCTACCGCCGCGATAATGATCCCCGGTAAGGCGAAATCGAACAGACCCAGCGGTTTCATTCCCATATTCGCCGCCACGCCGGAGACCAGCAGGTTGGTCGACGAGCCGATCAGCGTCACCGTTCCGCCGAGAATGGAAGCGTAGGAGAGCGGAATCATCACTTTGGAGGCGGAGAGACTCATCTTAGCGGCAATCGCCAGCAGAATCGGCATATAAATAATACAGGCCGGCGTATCGTTGAGGAACATACTGGTAATCGTCACCATCAATAACGTAGCGGCAATGGACAGGCGCGGCCGTTCCTTGAACAGGCGGATAATGATATTGGTCACCCCGTTGAGTGAACCCGTCTGCACCATTGCCTGGCCGATCACCAGTAGCGACAGCACCGCCAGCAATGCCGGGTTGGAGAGTCCCTGGAGCAATTCATCGGGTTTGAACGCTTTGGCCGAACCATCCGGGAAGAAGGGAGCAAACTGAAATAAGAATAGCAGAAGGCATAAAATGACCAGCGACGTCATCTCCATGGGCAGCCGTTCAGAGGCATACAGATACATCGCCACGCAAACCACAGCAAACGTAGCCCATAAATGCGGCGATATACCAAGGAGCAGGGGAAGGTCAGTCATAGACGCGGGAAGCTCCCGTTACAGTGAAAAGCGCCGCATCATAACGAGGCAATGGGTAATGGTCAAATGAGCGTGACGCACAGCCACGCAAGGCACTGTATTATAATATATATACCTCTATCAGAACGGCCAGCCAGCCACTTGCCCCGCCAAATACGATCAGGTTGAGTGAAACGCAGAGATAAAAGAGCCACGCAGGGTCTTTTTTAAGCGAAACAATCTGAGTGAAACATCCATACGGGTACATGACCCATGTTTTACCCTGCGCCAGCATACGCAGGAAGCAGTACCACATCGTACAGCCAAGGGCGATGACGGAGAACAAAATGAGAGCCTTGCCGATATATCGAAACACCGCCACATCGAGAAATGGCAAAAGCAGCTCAAGCAGCAACGCAAAAGCCGTGATGCCGCCCAAAAGAAGATATACCCAGAAAACCGTCGGCCTTTTCAATGGCAGCGTGACAGGTTTTTCCTTCTTTTCCCTGTCCGCGATCAGCCTTCTTATTATGAGCAACGCCGGTTTCCGGTCTTCTTCCATATCAGATACCCTGCACGACCTCGGCAACCGCACCGGTTAATTGCGCCAGTTCTTCAGGCGTAATCACCAGCGGCGGCATGAGGTAAATCACGTCGCCAAAAGGGCGCACCCACACACCGCATTCGACAAATTGCGTGCGTAGCGCATACGGGTCGGCCACGCCCGGCTCCAGCTCCACGACGCCGATGGCTCCCTTGATGCGCACATCGCGGACTTTTGGATGATGGGACAGTTCTTTCAGCTCTTTATACATCTGCGCCTCGATACGCAGCGCGTCGGCCACGCGGTTTTCGCGCTCAAACAGATCGAGCGAGGCGTTCGCCACCGCACAGGCGAGCGGATTGGCCATATAGGTCGGCCCGTGCATCAGCGCCTTGTCCCGGTCGTCGCTCAGGAACGCTTCGTAAATTTTTTCATTGGCGAGCGTCGCCGCCAGCGTCATCACCCCGCCGGTGAGTCCTTTGCCCAGCGTCATGATGTCAGGCACAATCCCCGCTTCCTCGCAGGCAAACATGCTTCCGGTGCGTGCAAAGCCGGTGGCGATTTCGTCGGCGATGAAGAGAATCTCGTGCTCCCGGCACAGGCGGTGGATTTCGGCCAGCATGTCCGGCGAATGAAACTTCATGCCCCCTGCCCCCTGCACCAGCGGCTCGATAATCAGCCCCGCCGCCTGCGGCGCGATGGCAGCGATGGTCTCGGCGAATTCCGCCATGGAATACTCACCCGTGGGCAGCTCCAGCACGAAATGCCGGATGATGTTATTGCGAAACGCCTTATGCATTCCGCGTTCGGGATCGCTGACCGCCATCGCGCCGAACGTATCGCCGTGATAGCCGTGATGCAGGCAGATGAAGCGGTCTTTCTTCGGCTTGCTCAGATTCAGCCAGTATTGCAACGCGATCTTCAGCGCCACCTCCACCGCAATCGAACCCGAATCGGCGAAGAACACGCGGCTAAGCTCACCGCGCCCCGGCGTCATGGAAGACAGTCTGCGCGCCAGCCTATAGGCGGGCTCATGCGCCAGCCCGCCGAACATCACATGCGGCATGATCTCCAGTTGTTTCTTGGCGGCAAGGGTCAGATGCGGGTGGTTATAGCCATGCGCCGCGCTCCACCACGAGGAGATGCCGTCCACCAGCTCCCGCCCGTCTTCTAAAATAATACGACACCCTTCCGTGCGCGCAACCGGCAACGGCGCAGGCGCCACCGCCACCTGCGTGTAGGGCGGCCAGATATGCGAAATGCCGGAGGCGAACCAGTCGGGGGGGTTAGTCATGTTTATCCATCGTCACTCGTTTTCTGGATTGCTTCGTCGTCCGCTTTCGCTTTCGCTACAGCGTGACGCCTCGCAATGACGTAATGCGTCACCCCCGCGAAGGCGGGGATACATAACCACCGCCTCAGAAATCAGGATCCCCGCTTACGCGGGAATGACACAGACCCCCTCCCGCTCGCGACGCTCGCCTCCCTCCCCCTTCAGGGGGAGGGTTGGGGAGGGGGTAGATTCAAACTCCATCCCCAGTTTTGCAAGCAGCGCACGGTCTTTATTTTCCTGCGGGTTGGGGGTGGTCAGCAGTTTCTCGCCGTAGAAGATGGAGTTCGCCCCG
>Ga0209573_1000367_pt1 | contig 100889 bp, 65 predicted proteins | sample TNRBio252014_DNA_FD_185870 | JGI IMG/M metagenome (GOLD analysis project Ga0209573, IMG submission 185870) | Wastewater treatment Type I Accumulibacter community from EBPR Bioreactor in Madison, WI, USA - TNR Reactor_6/25/2014_ DNA (SPAdes)... | ecosystem: Engineered > Bioreactor > EBPR >...
TAGCTATTTTTGCTGATGCTGGCGCAACATTAATAGTAATTGCTAATTCACTTCGTTTGTTACGATACTGAAATGTTATAAATGAGATTGTCTTTTGAAAAATGATTCTAAAATAAAAGATCTGAGTAATTTAAGACAACCATTTTAAAAGGAAAACCACCATTTGTATTATGCCATTTAGGAAGATAAATTCTTTTAATGTTTCATTTAAAGTTTAGAAAAGTCATCGATTATCCCTCTTTGCTTCAATAAAGATTTTAGCGCGTAATTATAATTTGTTTGGGATCAAATAAGCCAAAAAAAGAACTTGCACTGCATGTGGCGCCTTTATGGGCGCCATATGCTTTTCATGTTTTGTTTTAATTTATTTCCTAATACCCACCCCTGTATAAAATTTTTACATAGCTAAGACTTATGCTCTGTTTAAGTCTTTTAGCAACAGCTACTTACAACTATATTGTTAGTTAAATTGAAAACTGGATGAATTTGTTACAAAGGCGCTTAAATTCTTATAAATGCATAAGATATTGCTATCAAATAACTTATATTTTTCCTAAGTGCGGCATAGGCTTTGCTTGTCTTTCATCAAAATATTCTCCTTTTTATACTTTTAAAAGAGGGCTCGTTATGAAGACCTACAAAAATTACCCAAATGAAAACGGCTCAATAATTTACCTAAGCTTATTAGGCTTTGGAATTCTATTTATGTTTTTGGGCTATTTAAATGAAATGGTTATTAAAAATCGAAAAGATATAGAGTTTCGTATCAAGTTAGATGGGTTAGCCTTAAATATTTCGGAAGCCGGTTTGTTTGAAACTTTAGCTCAATTTCGCAAAAAAGGCTCAATGCAACATAAAAGGAATCCACAAAGAGATGGTTCAGGTGCAGTAGTGCTTGATGGTAATGGAGAAGTTGTTTATCTTGATGAAGAAAACAGTGTTGATTTTAGTTTTTCTTGGACATGTAGAAATGCTGCCATTGGTTGTACGAATGTATTAGATATTCCTTTTCATTTTGAGCTAGCCTATAAAGACATGTTTGAAGATCATAGTAATGATGATTGCGACCTTTGTTCAACGGCTGGTCGCGATCAAAAGGGTTTTTATGTATTAGAGTCTGAAGAACCTAAAATAGGTGTTGTGCGTAATTTTGATGTAATGGGGAAAACTTATGATGTTGACCCGGTAACGGGTGAATTATTAAATGCCTATGGCGATTTAAAAGTTCGTTATGAAGTATGGGAGCGTTTGGTAGAAGATTATTCTAAAGAAACAGGTTATGATTCAAGTGACTCGGGTCGTGTATGGGCTGCAAGGTCAATTGGAATTGTCTATAAAGTTAATTTAGTGAATAATGTGCAAGAACTAGAAACTTTATCGACTGTTATCCAAACTAGAATGTATAAAAAACCAACCATTAATTTTCCTCACAATGCTGCACTTTACAATACTAACCCAAAGGGTTATTTAACATTAAATGCAAATGCTCAAGTAATCAATAACGGAGATCCAAACACGGTATACTCAGGTTTATTTGGTTTTCATGAAAATGTCGGGTCTGCCCATGCTGGTGGTAATATTATTGATTTTGGTTTTGCTGGAGACCCTTTAAATTCTCTAGCCCCTATGGATTTTGAAACGGTATTTGGTATGGATGAAACCCAATTGAAAGAATTCGCAGATACATATATTACTTCTCTAGCTGACCCGAGATTATTTACCCCATTGATGGATTCTGAAATTCGATTTGTTGTTGGAAATGTCGCTTATACTACAGCAAAACCATTATTTGGTAATGGTCTTTTAATTGTAGACGGAAATATTGATGTCTCAGGCATTGGTCATAAATTTGATGGAATAGTTTGGGCAACTAGAACAATTGATATACATGCTGGTGGTTACATAAAAGGTGCTGTTGTAGCTGGTTCAAAAGATTTTAACGCAAAGGAAGATATAAAGCTTCAAGGGGAAAATGCTACCAATTGGTTTTATGTTTATTTTGACCCTGAAGCAATTGCTGCGATTAATAATAAAAAGTTTAAATATACCATGTTTAGAGTGCCTTATGTAAAAAAAGGTGCTGGTTCTGTGGTATTTAGTGATGAAGAAAAAGAGTTAAGAAAAGAACTTATATTCGAACGATACCAAGAGTAATTTTTAGGAGACTCACATGTTACGAAATAAATCATTTTTTACTTTAGTAGAAATAATGGTTGCAACGGCCATCATTGGCACCATGATTTTGGCTATCGTTGAGTTTATGGGTTCACAGAACCGCTATTTAAAGCATAATAAAGAGAAAAAGTTTGCTCTTTTGAAAGCCAATCAAGTCTTAAATGAGTTAAGAACTTATATTGAGGATTCTGGTGAGACATCTGGTAATGCGGATACTCTAGATAGATTAACAAATCTAAAGCCTCACCCGTTGTTAACTATTATGCCAATGCCGGAATCCACATTAAACGATTACAAGGTTGTGCTTAGTGGTAATATCAAAATGAAAGAATCTAGCACTCATTTAAGTTCATGGCAATATCTAAGAACCATTCAGGTGGCTCCAATTGGAATCGGCGGAACGAGACAAATAACAGTTAAGATTTATCGAGGTAGTGATTTTAAAGATTTCCCTGCAGGTGATTTACAAACACCTTTGGTAGGTATACCTTATCCGAAGCCAATTATTTCATTAATTACAGTGTTGCCAACAATTGGTGATATAGATTTTGAAGCTCAGCAAGTTTATGACTACTACAATATTGCCATAGAAAATATACCTGGTTGGTGGGTGCATATGGGTGAATTATTACCAGTAGCACAAGGGGCATTAAGTTATGTAGATTCGGTTAATGATGGTATGACAATCAGAAATCATTGGATTACAAGACTTGGGTACGGCAGGGATAAATTTTATGCACCGTATTTGAATATTGTGAAGGACTCATATCAATCAGTAGAAAATGCATATTACTACCCTGGGAAATTACCAGGTGGTTTTGGTAAACCAGAATATTATGTGCCAAGTTTAATAAAATGTCATATGCAATCTGACATTGATTCTCCAACAACTGCGATTACCTATATAAACGGTTACCAGCCATATTTTACGAGTGAATTACTGGCCATATCGCCAAGTGCTATATCTACTGCGTGGAATCAGTATAACCCATACCCATATGCTCCGGCGGATTATTTAAATAACCCCATGCGATATCCAGATATGAAAAAGCTGTATGAATTGCGAGATTATGAAGCAAAAAGAGCTTGGTATCACAAAAATATTGATAGAAACCCAGAAAAAAACCCAGGTTTACTTGAAATCTCTCGAGAAGATAACCCTGATTTTGCTAAAGTAGAAGATTACTTTACGCGTTTAGGAACAGGAGAAGAAATGCCATGGGCATTATTGCTTGATGAATTAAGTATGAACCCTGAAAAATTTAGAAATGCAATCTTTTTAAATTTGCACGGTGAGTTATTGCCAATGCCACCTGTTAGGAACTTTTCAGACCCCGCATTTTCTTCAACAGGTATTAATCTTAAAAAGCCTGCTCCTGATACAGATGTGAATGGAAGGTATAGTTATTTTAGAGTTGTAACACACCCAGAAAAAATTAGAAATCATGCAAAAAATGCAGGCGGCTTAGCTGGTGCTGCTGACGAGACAGGTAATATTGATTTACAAAACCCCTTTTTAAGAGTTTACGGCTTTTTATCTGACCCAATTGGTTTAGATTCTGGGAGTGCTAAAAAATGGCGTTCGTCGGCAGCAGCAACCTTAGCTGGCGGTGACAATGGTCTTAAAAAAGGACGACTAGATGATGAACAAGAAGCCCCAATCACTATTGCAATTCGATTTCATAAAAGTAAATACAATGGTGCCACCGGGGATAACTCTGAATTTAATGCTTGGAGAGATTTGTTAACAAAAGCAGTTACCGTGATGCGTCGCGACCGCTATATCAGTTTTTATGAAGGCGGAGGGGATGCTGCCAATGTTGATGCAATTAAAGACCTAAATAATAGAAATGTTTATTATGGTACAAATTATACTAGTGCTGTTTGGGGTTCTTTTCTTGCGGGTAGTGGTATTGATGTGCCGACAGAGGCAAATGAAGGGTGGAGTTATTTAAACCATACTTTAGATTCAGCTGATGCCAATGCAGCAAAATCAATTAGTCAAGATGGGTTTAGAAAAAAAGGACTTGGCGTAGAACCGTTAGGAATCAAATATTCCCCATATTTTTATCTTGATCATTCTCTGGAAGGGGGAAAAACACAGTGGGATAATAAATTTTATTTTCATCAAAGAGTTACTTCTAAAATTCATTATAACGGGTCACCTACACTTCCATTACCTTCGCCTACAGATGCCACAACCATAACTACTTTAGCCCAATATAATGCAGCACTTGCTGCTGATAAAGGGTTAAATGTTGATTATATTGTTGGTTCAACAAGCCCAACTGTAGCAACTCTAGTTGGTAATAATATTATTAAAGGTTCAGGTAATTTTGCACCAGTCATAACTATTTCAACAGATATTTTGTTATCTGGTTTCAGTATTGGCAGAACTACTAACCCCGCAGGTTGGACGCCACATTTTTTAGGAGTTACACAAAGTGCTTCATTACCTACTTCAGAACCAGCAAACGGTGCTTCAGAGTGGTTTGCGCAAATTATAGTAGGTATATCACCTGCTCCATCTGCGACATCAAATGGGTCAGGTGTTATGAAGTTTTGGACAGGTGTTGGTTATGATGATACGCTTGCTAGATATCATTCCTTCCCGCGTCGCAATGATTTGAGAAGCTTAGGGTTTGTTTCTTCCACTGGCCATGATTCTATGTTAGGTGAAAGTTCAGCAAATTATTGGAATTTCGCTTTAGTAGGGCCAGACCCAGTAAGTTCAAAATATGAAATGCTACATTTAAGTGATAAGAATTGGGTGCCAATTGCACCTAGTTTAAATTACCCAACCACAAAAGTTGCTTGGGACGATACGATGAATTGGAATATTCCTGGAACCATTTATATGCAGACCGATGCCTTTAAAACTGCAAATGCTGCGGCCGTAAATGGAATAATGGCGGCTCTTGTTGGCACAGGCAATTTTCTGATTACAAATACCACAGATACTTTTGCAACCACACCTTATATAATGATGACAACAGTTTTACCAGGGGAATCTTCGGGGTTGCCGTATGCCCCTACAAAAGGTATGGTTTTTAATAATAGTCGCATTACAGCTGTACTAAATGAGTTAGACCCAAATGATGCGGCCGTAATTGCCGCATTTAAAAACCCTGGTCCAGTTGGCACTCGTTTTTTTACGGTGAACATGAATACAACCTTGTCTGGCGCTTCTTGTAATTTACCAGCAAGCTCAATGGTTATTCCTAAAGTAGGTATTGGTGAGAATGTCACCTTAGTTGGTGGTTCAACTTATGATTTAAATAGTGCCTTTTACAAACCTGCAGTAGGAATGAAAGTTTATGATGCTTCAGGTCTGAATCAAAGGACAATTACTTCAATTGTAAGCTATACGGAACCCGCTTATGCAATTGGTGTTTTTGGTTCTTCTCCCACTGGCACAATGCGCATCACTTTAGACTCTGCTTTCGGGGCAGTACCAGCAACAATGTACTTAGTGGCTGTGCCAGCAATTCAAAACTCAGCAATAGGCAATGAATATAAACCTGCAGTTATATCTAACCCTCAAAAAAGAGGATTGACATTATATGCTAATGATTTAGCCCAACTTGATGGCTATGCGGTAAGCGATGACCCTAATAGCTCAAATTATGTTAAATATGGTATTGTTGTGGCCCCAGCAGGAACAAATTTTGAGTCGGATTTGACAAAAGTGTATCGACTAAATAAAACCGGTGGCGTGTATTCTTGGGTATTAAGAGGTTCTTATGGTCGTAGCCTGCGTTATGAAGCTGCGAATCAATATTGGAATCGCATTCCTTGCTATGATAGAATGTGGGCAGAAATTGAATATGCCTTTATTCATACACCGTTGCAAAATAAATGGGCAGCAAAAGAAATAATTGGGTCTGACAGTATTTTTACAGGGGATCATACGATTATTTTAACATTGCATAATACGCCTATGTCAACACCGAATGAATCAACGGCAATAGTAAATGCTTTAATGACTGGTTTAACTACTGTGAATGGGTTATCAGGTGGTTTGCAAAGAGCTATTACCCCCGCAACTTTTACGAATGACCGTAGATTATATGAATTGGAATATATACCTTGTGCGGTGAGAACATCACATAAACCAACAGGGGGTGCAGCTGCTACTGTTGCAAATACGCTTGATTTATTGAGTAATGATAAATTAGCAAAAAATACAGCTCGTTGGAGAATAAAAATACCAAGTCGTACTCAGCTATCTTTTAGTTTACCAGAGGAACAATTATCAGAAAGAGTGCGATTGGTTGGGGAAACTTCTTCTAAACCCATCACAATGGATGCAGCAACTCAAACATTTTTTGGTACTTATGCTGGTTCAGTTCAATTAAAAAATGCTTTCAAACCTCTTGTGTATGAAACACGAATTGGTGGTTTAACCGTTGCAGAATGGACAGGTATTGCAGGGAGCAATTTACCTGTCGTTGTAGGGACTTCAACCGATTTTACGGGAACAGGATCCCCTGGCTCACAATCAATTAAAAATGGTTATTTTTTAGATGTTTCAAAAGATATTGCTGATTGGACACTTTGGAACAAAGTGAATGAGGCGGACCCTTTATTGTTTGATGAGTGCAGAACTCATAATCTGTCAAGAGCCTTCTCTTGGGTTGTAGACAATATGGCTGATTATCCTAATTTGATCGATGATGTTCGCATTCCTTTTTCAGAAAAGTTTCAAACTTATGGTGACCCTCGTCACATGCCATATATGGATACTAAAGATGGTTTTGCTGGAACAAATAATGGTTATAATTGGTATTTTAATTTTGCTGCCAACACTACCACTAGTAACAACTGGGCAGATTATACGAATTTCGCAAAAACTAAAGCGACTTATACAGGGCCTTTTGAAGCCGATATTCCTAAGTTGTTTTTGTGGCTACGCGAGGGGATGGTAAATGCGAATACTTTGTGGTGTTCCATTACGGGGTATTCTTATTACTATGTTGGTTTGGGAAATGAAATAGGATATGATTCAGCCAATGGTTTCCCGAATTCAATACCAGTACATTTAAAGCCTTGGGGGGTAAATGCAAGTAGCACTGGTTATGAGCAGAGTATAATTGATTCAGTTGTAGGTATAAAAAATAGAAGTGGAACATGGGAGGCAAGAAATTTTATTGGAGAGCTTTTCCCTGATTGGGAATATAGCAATTTCACAAAGTCAGATACAGATGCTGCCAAATTAGGTGGTGGGTTACCTACAGGATATTCAGCTGCTTCTTCTGTTCAATACTATCGTTTTAATCGTGAAAATAGTAAATATTTAGAAAATGCTACAAAAAAGGGAATTCGAAGAGTAGCCACAACAGGTTGTACAGCCTTGCTAAATATAGAAAGCACATCGGTTGCTGGTCAAAAATTCAATCACAAATCACAAGCTGATAGCAATACAGCAAATATTGCCTCAGTTAAGAGAGATATGATAACGGATGCCTTCAAAATCACTTTTGACCCAACTCTTTATTCTAATCGGCCATGGATAATAACGGAAACAGGAAATACACCAGCAGAATGGACAGATTATGCAGCATGGAGAAAAACCGCATTGTTAGTTGATAATAAATTAACACCTGCAACTGCCAGCAATTTGATGGATATGGTTTTATACCGTGATTCGGCAAATCGAATTGCTAGCGGTTTGCTTGAAATTCATGATAAAGGTGCAACTAGCGATCGTGGAGTCAGAAAGAAAGCATTGTTTTTAATCAATGGACTTTCACAAATGAATATTTCTGGAGCAAACTCAATTTCTACTTTTTCTGTGATGTCTTTATTATATGGATTTTTAAGAGGCGGGTCTAAGCGATTTAACCCTAATATTACACCAGGTGCTGGTACGCTTGTAACCGCAGATCAGGAACCTGCTTTTGTAAGGCAGCTGCCTAAATTGACGATTATTTCACCAAAGATTACTTTTCCCATTAGTGACCCGATTTGTCAAATTAAATGGAATGTAGAATGGCGTCGTTGGGATGGTAAGCCATATTGGGGTAATAATAATTTAGCAACTGACCCAGATTATTGGAAAACAGAATATGCTGAACCAAAACCTACTGGGGCTATATTTTTTAGGGTAATATTTTCGGAAGCTCCCCATTCAAGTACGAACGATTGGCGTTATGTTGTAAAACCTGATGTCAAAACAGCAGCTGGCTTAACATACGACAAATTAATAGGTGACAATGAAGGTTATTCAGGGTCTCTACAAGATATAGTTGAAATAGATGGTGATGAAGTTTATACAGATGAAGATACACCAGGACGCGAAGCTTCTCTTGTTGCGGCGGACCCTAGCCCTTGGGTATATCGTTGTGATTGGAAAATAGACGGTTTGCCATTCAAAACAGCCTTTGCATTCAGAGTAGAATGCCACCGTCGTCAGCATACAATTTACTATATTGATGGTGCTGGTGTTGAAAAAGCACATGAAAATAATGCTACAGCAGTTAGTAAAGCTAAAGAACAAAGAAAATACATGCATTCTCACTATGTTTATCAACAAGGATTGATGATTCGTGAGGAGTAAGTTTTTGATAAGAAGTGAAGTTAACTTTAATATCAGTAACAAGATTAATTTTATGATTAAAATACAAGGAGATTGTTATGAGTCTTAAAATGTTGAAAATACAAAACTTCAGCTTGCTAGAAGTTATGGTGGCAGCAGCATTGTTTACAATGATGGCTCTAATTGTTCTCGAAACATTTGATGGAACAAAAAAAAATATTGATGAAATGGTAGATAGAGAAGAAGTTTTTGCAAACGGGGTAAAAGTTTTGTCAGAAATTCAAGATTCTGTTCACCAAGCAGCTGAAATATATAATCATGTGCCAACTACTGTTGCAAATGATACAGAAGCCAATTTATTTTATAAAGCAATTGATTGGTCATTAATACCAGCCCGTATGGGTACCAATAAAGATTACGATAATCGATTGCCTGATTTTACAGGACAAACAACTGCCATTAGTAATTGGAAAACAGCAAATGCAACTAGTGAATATGCATTATCCTTTCATGCTAATGACTTGTTACTCTCTTTGTCGCCATCAAATGGTCCAGGTGTACCAGTTGGAACAAGAGGATATGCTGGTAATGTGTTGATGATTGCAAAACATTTATTGCCAGTTGAGGTTGTTTTATCTCCAACTGATACCTCTTTCGAAATGGCAAAAGTAAATCCAAATTCCCATATGTTTGGACAACCCTTTCAAAAAGGAAATCAAATTTTATATTGTACTAGTGGTGAAACTAACCCAGGTGCAGAAAGAATGTATTCGATAGATGTGATTCGATTTGAAATTTATTATTTGACAGAAGAAGTAGGTGGGGCTTGGAAGAAAATGGCGTCAACAACCAACCCATCTAAAATTCGAGAACATAGCTTAAGATTAGTTAAGGCAGAAAGTAAAGTTTATATTGTGTATGACAAATTTGCAAATTTAAAAAGAAATTTGGACCTTGCCTATCATGCTGGTGACCCTATACCTCCTGACATAACACCTAACCCAAATTCGGATGATTTTGTAGTTGTATTTAATGCCATTAACAATGCCACTACAGGGGTTTATTTTGATTCGGTTACAAGAACTAAAAAGAATTCAAGATACCTATTAAATCAAACTATTGAATATATTGATAATGCTACAGGACCAGTCATTCGCAACTTAACATTAGCAGGTGCCAATGGCTTTTCGTCAGACCCCATTGTTGGAGCAAATATTACTTTTACTCAAGATTACTATGATGTTTTTTTAACAAATTCAGGCATGTCGCGTGATGTAAATTTGTCTGTTGGCTATAATACAAAGTGGACAACAGGCGAAACATTAGATATGGAAAAATCGAAACATATCCCTTGGTTTGCTCAACAACCCGAATTAATGTCAGTTACACCAGTTTCAGAGTTTTTTCCTGGTGGTTTTGAAATATCTGGAAGCGGTTTTGGGGTCAACCAAAGAGTTGGGGTTCGACTCTGCTTATGGCTTCGAACTACTTCAAAGGCTGCTGCTTATAGCCATTTTGTAGTAGCCGCTAGAGCCCAGTAATTCTTCAGTGGATTCTGATGTGAGGTAAACAAATTTTTGAAGAAGTGAAGTTGCGAAGGTATTGGGTTCAGTTTGAAAAACCCAATTGTATTTTTGTTTATTTTGCGATTTAAAACCCTATCGGCCGGCAAGCAAACGATTGCCTAAGAAATCGTCTAAAGCTGGTATTTCTATGATTTTGCCACGGGTCTTTTCTTTGTCGTAAGGTACTCTTCTGAATACGACAGAATCGCCGTCAAAAGTTACATAACATGCATCTACTTTTGAATCACGCGGCTGACCAACAGAGCCTACATTAATAATTGCCTTTTCAAAGCCTGGGTCTAGCATATAAAGATTGCTAAATAATCTCTCTGGAGGGTTAAATGTTAATTTGTCTGTAAATACGCCAGGTATATGCGTATGACCTACAAAACAAAAATTCGTAACTTTTTCAAACAAAACTTTTAAACGATTTTTTTCTAATGCGTATTGTGGCGTAACATATTCGCGAATAGGGTCAAGTGGGGACGCGTGAACACACATGATGCCATCTATTTCTGTCATTTCTGGCAAATTTTTTAAGTAATCGATTGCGCCAGGAACAGTTGATAACTGTTCGGTTGTCCATTTAATTGCATTTGCTGCGCGTTTGTTAAAACTTTCGCAACTTTCTAAATCATAAACGGCTCTGTCATGATTACCAGTGATAACAATTTTGCATCGTTCTTGTACCATTTGAAGGCATTTCACTGGGTCAGGACCATAACCAACTATATCGCCTAAACAATAAATTTCTTTTATTCCAAGACGATCAATATCATCGTATACTGCTTGCAATGCTTCTATATTGGAATGTAGATCTGATATAATTGCCTTCATCTATCCTTCTTTTCTTCTTGAACCAACCTTGATTTTAATGCCGAGTAATTCTATTCAAACTGTCTTGCAAGACAATATAAATTGTCAAAATCGACAACTTTGCTAAGCACTTGTTTATTACTGTATTTTATACCAACTTTTCCCTAAAAATGATACCAAAACTTATTCTATACATAAAAACTACATTCGAGCAATTTAATTTTCACTTAGAAAATACATAAGTTTCTATTTGAAAACTATTGCCTTTCGATTCTTATCTTTGGAGGGGCGTTTAGGTATTTAAATAGTTCCAAATTCATAGTATTGTTTATTTTGCGAACGGTGTACAATCAGATATCAAAATTCGATTCATTTTAGGTTCATAGCTACATGTTATTAGAAGTTAAATCATACCCCAACCCCGTATTAAAAAAGATGGCTGTTGAAGTAAAAGAGGTAACCCCCGAGTTATTAAAACTAGCAAATGATATGATTGAAACAATGTATGAAAAAAAAGGTGTAGGCTTAGCAGCACCTCAAGTTGGGCATAGCATTCGATTAATCGTAATGGATTGTTCTGATAGTAGAAATAAACCTATGGTGTTTTTTAACCCGGTCGTAAAAGACGGTTCTGGTAAAGTGGTAGATACGGAAGGTTGTTTGAGTGTACCTGGTGTTGAAGCTAAGGTGCAAAGATTTGCAGAAATTACGATGACTGGCCTAAATGAAAAAGGTGAAGCAGTAGCCATACCTGCTTGCGACCTATATTCACGATGTTTTCAACATGAGATCGATCACTTAAATGGTGTTTTGTTTATTGACCGTTTATCGCCTATTCAAAAGTTCAAAGTTCGTAAATTAATTAACGATTTGGAGACGCAAGCCGTTTCTTAAGATGGCAATTTCAAAAAACTTAAAATATATCAATTGGTCAAGCGTTTTTAAATTAGAAAACTGTTTACCTATCACTTTTTTTATCGAAGCAAAAGAATCTCAAGGAACAAACACTTTTTTTTTAAAAGAGTCTTTTGATACTTTTTTGGAAGCAGTCGAAAAGCGCGATGGGCAAAAGCCAGATTCTCAAGAAATTATTATAAAAGCAGTTAAAGAAACTTCCTTTACCCCTGCCACTTCATCAGTACTTGATGAAATTTATGCACAAGACATGTTTGCTGTTTCTCGCGTTTTGGTAATATCGGCGCCAGCATCCTGGTTTAAGGCCTATGCCCCCGAAATTGAAAAGCTATTAATTAATCCTCCACAAAATACTTATTTATTGTTTAGCACCAATAGCATTGATGGTAAGACTAAACTCTCTAAATTAATCAACGAGCATTCTGTGTTGATTGAGTTTCCAAGAATGTTTGATGCGCCACCGGCATGGGGCCGAGCCTCAGACTCAAATGATAACGACTACACGCGTTGGATCGTAAATCGTGCCCGTAAATACAATAAGGTTATTTCACTTAATAATGCTATGTTGATTTTAAGTATTATAGGTACAAATCTCAGAACAATTGATAATCAACTAGAGACACTTTCTATTTATGATAATCATAATAAGGAAATTAAAGAGGAGCATATTCGGGCTGTTATTCGTCAACCGGCAGGAATTTCAATCTATAAGGTTGTAGATTCAATCATGCTTGGGAATGTTTCAGAGGCATTGAATTTAACGCGTCGCATGTTTATCTTTGGGCTGTCATCTGATGGTGGTAAACTTGATGTAGAAGAAGCGAGTATACTAAATTATAACTTTATACCTTCTTTGTATAACCGATTTAAAAAAGTAATTGATGTTATGTGCTTAGTCAGAAAAGGGAATTCTGTAGCAGAAGCTGCTGAATCAATAGGAATACCTAAGTATTTTGTTGCAACTATTGAGTCAGATTTGCGGACCTATAATAAAATGGCTCAATTAGAAAATGCGATTAATGTGCTTAGCGATGCAGATATTCGATCAAAAACGAGTAGCCCGAGCTTGCCATGGCTGGCAGAAGAAGTAGTGTTGAAAATATGTGGCAATCGAGCATGAATGAAGAACCACAAGTTGATGTAATTCTTGATATTGAAAAAGCATTTCAAAGAGGTTTAAAAGCGATACGAAAAAAAATCGAAAACATTGAAAACACCATTGCCGAAGGTAAAACCTATACCAAAATTCGCGAGCAAGGCGAGTTATTAAAATGTAATTTGCATTTATTAAAAAAAGGCGAATCAAAGTTAGAAGTAGAAAACTTTTTTACTAACCCTGTAACTTTTATTACTATTACCCTTGACCCTCTAAAATCTGCTTCAGAAAATCTAGATGATTATTTTTCAAAAGCAAAAAACCTCGAAAACAGTATATCGATTCAAGAAACGCGCCTTGAAGAAGCACTAGTAAAAAAAAAAGAAATTGAATCTATCATTGCTACATTTGTTTCTCAAAAAGATGCAGCATGGGGCATGAAACAACTAGAAGTTCTTGGGTTTAAAAAGTTTTTACCCATAGTGCCGGTAAAAAAAGAAATCATAAAGCTAAGCCCTTTAGAAAAAGCCGTGTCTAAAATTAAAAAGTTTTATTCCTGTGATGGCTTTTGGATTTATGTTGGTGGTGATGCAAATGAGAATGAAATCGTTTCTTTTCGAATTGCAAGTGGCAAAGACCCTTGGATGCATGTAGCAAATGTGCCAGGTAGTCATGTTGCTGTAAAGCTTAACCATAAAGGGGATGAAGTACCGCGCTCTACCATATTAGAAGCGGCTATGTTAGCTGTTCACTTTTCGAAATATCGAAATCGTTCCAATGTTCAAGTAACAGTAACAGAAGCCTGTAATGTAAAAAAAGCAAAAGGCCAACCAGTTGGTACCGTCTATGCCCATTTTACTAAACAAATTAAAGTCAGTGATTCAAAAGAATTGCTAAATATCATAATTGACCGAACCAATAAAAAAAAATGCGAATAACACGACCCAAGCTATTCATTTTTGCTATTATTATATTGTTGCCTTTTTTGTTATTTGTTTTATTCAAGAAAAAAATCGTTTTAAATAATATTAAATCAACTATCAGAAATAGTGGCGGCGAAATAAGTATTAGCCATTTGTCGGCACCTTTGTTTTCTAATTTTTACACTTTTACGGGGGTAATTCAATCTGAAAACAGTGATATTAGACTGGATAAAATTAGTCGTGATTATTTTATTTTTAGTTTTTCCGAATCACCTAAAAAATACAAATTTCTTAAAATAGAAGGAGGTGAATTAAAGATTAAAAAAATCGGAACTGAGAAAACTGCTGCGAAATTGCCCAGTTTTTCACTAGTTACAATTAAAAACTTTGAAATAATATTGCCAAATATCAATGAAAATATAATGAAAATTTTAATTGATGATCTGGAAGTTCATGATTTATCATTAAATGAAAATAGACATCAATGTTCCTATATAAAATTGCTTCTTGCGCATAAAAACTTAAAGCTTAAAGTGGATTCAGAGGATGGAAAAACATTTAGGTTTGAATCCAAACACTTTAATATCGTTGATTTGCATCCATTTTTGCCTTCTTATACTTCAATTATCACTGATGCAGATTTTTCAGTAATAGGAGAGTTTAAATCCCCTGAATTACAAATGGATGGTCATCTAAAAATTAGTTTAAAAGTTCATAATTATAAATTAAAGGAAAAGGTAAATTTATTTGAAACCCTGTATAAGACTAAATTAGAAAGCAAATTAGAACAAGCAAAGGCTGATGGTTTGAATATTAACATCTCTATTCTCAAAGAAAATTTTAATAAAAACCCATTTGTCATTTTACAAGAACACAAAGCCGCTGTTGTCAGCCAAATTTATAGTCAACTTTTAGGGTTATAAGGGTGCATTCGTCCCATGATGTGGTGTGGTAGAGACGGGTTTGAAACCCGTCTCTACGCATGTTATCAATTACGGTTCGCCGAAAAGTAATAGTTCTTATCACTAAAGGCTACTCCAAAAAATAAAAATTCTTAGTGAATAGGCCAATTATTTAAAAATGCCTCTTCATATTTTTTAAAAGAATTTTTATCGTCGCAAATCATAGGGGCGATTTTAAACGAAAAGAAATATTTGTTTTCATTTAGGCAATAAGCAGGTAAAGTTTGGGGCCCACAACTACCAGTGCCTAAACCTTTTTGTTTTAAGTCAATATAAAGATTGACTTCTTTTCGCATTACCAAATCGGTTGGATGTTTTGATTCGTGTAAATCTTTAACTCTGAAATGGCTTGCACCGCAATCTATTAAAGTTGCCCCTTCTACATAAAGCCCGATTTTGTTTTTATCCGCTAAAGTTAACCAGCGCGTTTCATTATGATTTCCATGTTCCTGTGGCATACCATATGGAATGTATTGATCTTTAACCGTAGAATGGAATAAACCAACATGGCAACCGTAATTTCTATCGTTGTAAGTTTCTTCAGGGCCTCTACCAAACCAAGTTAATTGGTCAAATTGGTTTTTTAATTGAAACATATAACCGACTCTTGGTAAATCGGTAATTTTTTTATTTACATCAACTTCCATAGCAATGATTAATTCGCCTTGAGTATTGATTGTGAAAACTTCTTTGATTTGAAATGCATTAGGAACTGTGCTACTGGAAAGCGTTTTCAGAACAGTTACAAAAGAGTTCTTGTCATCGCCAGAAATTTTTATATTTTTAATTTTGGTTGTTAAATTGAAAAGATCCCATTCGTACCACTTTTTAATGCTAGCATTCATATTTTTGTTTAGTATTTTTATACCATCGTTATCAGTTGGGGCTCTAACGAAATTGATTTCAGGTGCCACATTTGTTAAAAATGTATTTTGATTCCATGCAATTTGTTGAATAGCCCCAGTTGATTCGCTAAAGGAATAAGAGAATTCTTTGCCTGTAACCACAAAACATCCATTGTTTTGGGAGAATTCCAAACGACTAGATTTTGGTTTAACGCTAAGTTTTTGTTTATAGCCAAGCTGAATTTGTTCTTTTGCAATTAAATGTCCTTTTTTTGCCCACGATAGATTCTTTTTTAAGCGAACTTCAAAATTAATGAATAACTCTGACCCTGGTGCTTGTCTAAATTTTGGTCTTTTAATAGTAATGATATTGCTTTTGCCTGGTAGTACTTCGAAATCGCTTATGATGCCTTTTTTTATAATGGTATCTTGATATGTAAATGACCAAGATACTTCGTGTTTAGACATCGGTGTGTATGAAAATTCATTCGTTATTTTGTATTGGTCTATTTTTTTTGTTACTTCAAACTGAAAGGATTGTTGGCATTTATGAATTTCACTAATAGCGGGGTGCGGTTTCAAATTTGGCCAAATTATACCATCTAGGCAAAAGTTAGCGTCATTGGGTTTATCGCCAAAATCACCACCATAAGCCCAAAAAGGTTGATTGTTTTTGTTTTTTGTAAGAATGCCGTGATCTTTCCATTCCCAAATAAAACCACCTTGTAAGCCATCAAATTTTCTGAAAGCATCCCAATATTCCTTAAAGCTGCCATTACTATTACCCATTGCATGGCTATACTCACATAGAATTAAAGGTCGTGGGTCTTTATTGGTTTTCACCCAATCTGTAATTTTTTCAATGCTAGAATACATTGGGCAAATGATATCTGAAGAAGCATGGGCTTTGTCCCAACCTGCTTCTCGAATTGCGCCCTCATAATGTAAAGGGCGACTTGGGTCATAATATCGCACCCAACCAGCCATGGCATCATGGTTAGCTCCGTAACCACTTTCATTACCGAGCGACCACAAAATGATAGAAGGGTGGTTTTTGTCTCTCATCACCATGCGAACTGCGCGTTCCAGAAATGCATTCGACCAAAGTGCCGAATTGCATAAGGAACTATAATTGCCATGCGTTTCTAGATTCGCTTCATCTATTACAAATAAACCAAATTGGTCACATAAGTCATAGAAATAAGGGTCGTTTGGGTAGTGGCTTGTTCTGACAGCATTGAAGTTTAACTGTTTCATTAGAATAACTTCTTTTTTCATTAGATCACGAGTAATTGCTTTGCCTAGTTTATCATCATGTTCATGACGATTTACCCCTCTTATCAATTGTTTTTTGCCATTGACAAGCAATTGTCGTTCTTTAATTTCAACTTTGCGAAACCCAATTTTAGCGGCAGTGCAATCAATTAATTTCTTTTGCGAATTATAAAGACTGACAACAACCGTGTATAAACTTGGGGTTTCAGGGCTCCAAATCTGAGGGTTGCTAAAAATTTCTTTTGCCCTTATCATCGGTACATTTCTACGGTCTCGATAAGGGTCTTTTTCTGCCGGAATAGCAATTTGAAGTGGTTTTTTGAAAACAGAACTTCCGTTTGGTTTAAGCAGTTCTACTTCAGCAAAATAGTCTTTTTGACTAATATCATTCAAGATAAAATCAGCACTAAAATCTAAAAGCCCTTTTTGGTAGTCATCAGTCAAATTTCCGTTTGCAAAAAAGTCCTTTATGTATTCAACAGGAGTACTGTAGAGAAAAACTTCGCGTGGCAAGCCTGCCATCCACCATTGATCTTGATCTTCTAAAAATGTTGCATCTGACCATTGAATTACTTTTGCTACTAATAGATTCTTGCCTTTTTTAACAAACTTTGTGATATCGAATTCAGCTGGTATGCGACTATCTTTTGACAAGCCAATTTCAACTCCATTTACATAGACAACGAGTACGCTTTCCGCTGACCCAAAGTGTAGCACAATACGACGATTCGCCCAATTTTTTGCAATTTCAAAAGATCGTCGATAAACCCCTGTTGGGTTTTTCTCTGGTACTTGCGGCGGTGTGTTCACAAATGGCATTTGGCTGTTGGTGTAATGATTTTTATCATAACCATGCATTTGCCAACACGAAGGGACAGGTATATTATCCCACATCGTATCGTTATAAGTAGACTTAAAAATGTTTTGTGGGGTTGCAATAGGTGAGTCGAATAGTTTGAATTTCCATGTTCCATTTAAGGATTGGAAGTAGGGGCTTTGCTCTCGATTGACTGTTTTAGCTTTTGCTTTATTCGGGAAATGATAAAAAGTAGCTTTTGTTTCCAGTTTGTTGATTGCGGTTAATTGTGGGTTTTTCCAGAAAGGCGCTGGATTCATAATATTGCTTTCACAGTTAAGTTAGGGGTATTTAGTGATCTAGTTCTAAGATTATATCAAATAGTAAAGTGTATGTCTCTAGTTGAGTTCCGATTAACTTGCCGAAATTTAAAAATAATGAAAAATTTGCCCTAATGCAATTAAATTCTCGAAAAGAGTTAAATTAATTCAAAATCATGAAAACAATATGTTGTTTGATGTTGAAATCTATCTTTTTTTAATACAATTCCGCTACTTTTTGTAATAACTCTATAAAGTCATTTAAATAGTGAGAAAGAGGTTTTGAAATGGGCCTATACCCAAAAGTTGAGCTTCAGGAATTAACCAATGAATTTAAAGCAAGTATTGCGGAAGCAAAAAGTGGTGGTAGCGTAGAAAGGGATAGAGAGCATTGTTTTAAGAAAGCTTTAAAATCTGTGAATCGTTTAGAGAAAATCTTTTCGACTAGTACCGAAGGTCATAAAGCTACAGCAATATTAGAAAAAGCTAAAGATGAAATTAATAATTCAATGAAAATCATCAAGAAAAAAGAATTTGCTGAAAATTTATTAAATAGAAGCGTTGCCAATGCTGTGCGATACTATGACATTGCAGTTAAAGATTTTATAGAAAATTTTATTAAGTCTCATGACAATATTGATCATATAAATGTAATGGAAGAAGAAGATACAGAGCAAGCGAATTAATTTTTATATCAGCAAATAATTAAGGAAAGAAAATTGAATAAAAAGAGTGATGGGTTTGCTGATGTAGAAGATGGAATACAATGCCCTATAGAAATAAAAAAGCCGTTAATTTTTTTAGATATTGAAGCAACGGGGCCAGACCCCCAAGCTGATAGAATCATTGAAATTCATGTTATAAGATTTGAGCCAGATGGTAGTAAAAAAAGTTTTTATGCAACGGTAAATCCAACTGAAAACATTCCGATTGAATCCACCAAAATTCATGGGTTTACCAACAAAGATTTAAGTCAGTCACCTTCTTTTAAGAAAATTGCAAACAACTTATTTGACATTGTAAAAGATGCAGATGTAGGTGGGTATAATGTTTTGCGATTTGATGTAAGAATATTGTATAATGAATTCAAAAGGGTAAATATTACATATGACCTAAGTGAAATTAGAGCCATAGACCCTTTTCAGATATTTGTTAAAAACCACAAGCGAGATCTTGCATCTGCTTACCAGTTTTATTGTGGAAAAGAGCTGATTGGTGCCCATGGCGCCAAGGCAGATAATATCGCAACTCTTGAAATATTTAAAGCTCAATTAGATCGATATTCGGATTTACCAAAGACGATAAATGAGATTTCAGAGTATTGTATGGAAGCTAGTGAGCCATATTTAGACCCAGAGAGATTTTTGGTATGGCGCAATAATGAAATATTGGTCAATTTTGGTAAACATAAGGGGCGATTGTTAAAAGAACTAGTTTCGGAAGATTATAATTTTTTGTTTTGGGTAACTAAAAATAATTTTAACCCCATTTTGATTCGAATCATAAAAGATGCCCTAAAAGGTATTTACCCCGTTAAGAAAAAAAGTGGTGAAATAGAAGCAACCGATTGATTTGTTTGGTAGTTTTCTTTTTGGTCTAAAAAATTAAAAAAGGATAAAAATGAGCGTGTGGAAGCCAGTATGCGTTTTGTTTTTTTTCATTTCATTAATTATTCCTCCATTGTCTGCGCAAGAAAACGCTACACAAAGTTTGACCGATTCCATTAGTAATGAGTTTGAAAATCTTACCCAAAAGTTGAATTCCTTCTTTTTTTACGAGATACCTCTTTATAAAGGAGAGGCAGAAATAAGCCAAAATAAAGTTGTAAATTTCGAAAAGCTAGCTTTAGACATTAAAACTCAAGAAAGTAAACTATATCGCTATTTATATGATTTATTATTACAAGATAAAAATGCAAGTGAAAAGTTTGAAGAGTATATATACGATTCAAAACCATCTATTAAGTTAATTGATTTATTTTGTCAACGCTTTCAACTTAACAAAGAAGATTTAAAGCCATACCATTTTATATTTATTAAAGATTTAGTGGTTCCATTTCCATTGGAGCGTGCATTAAACTCATGGAAGAAAATCCCTGATAATTTAAAAAAAGAAATTGCAGATTTTAATGGAGAAGTATCTGCTGACTTAAAAGACTTTATTATTAAGAAAAGTGCGACCACAACAATTAGCGAGCAAGAAGCTTACCATAAGGCAGCGTTGTTATATGGCCAAAGCCTAATTGTTAATAAATCGTTTATTTTTGACGAAGAGTTTTTATCAGAATTGCAACTGTATCAGCCGATTCATCCTGTTTCAGATGAGCTACAAAAAATTTTGGTTTCTGTCTTAAATTCTGCAATTCGTGATACCAATTTTTTTTATAACTTTTCAGAACTAAAAAAAAGTAATCAATTAAAAGGTGAGTTGTTAAAAGAAGGAATCAGAGACTTCTTAGTAGCAGAAGGTATTGTATTACGCCGTACGATTGGTATACCCATTATAATTTTGGTTTTGTCTTTGGGTGGAGTTATTTTTACTTTCCTATACCGATTTGTGAATTTTACAAAATTACGCCATGGTTTTACCATATTAAAAAGCAATTTATTAAATAAAGATGTGAAAGGGGAGATTAGTCAGTTTCAGGCCTTATCTTTTTCTTTAACAACTACGGTAGGGTTAGGTAATATTGCTGGCATAGCGACTGCAATCTGTATGGGCGGGCCTGGAATTATTTTTTGGATTTGGGTTACTGCTATTTTTGGTATGGCAACAAAGTTTAATTCTTGTTTATTCTCTCAAGTATATCGTGAGGTTGACCCTCAATCAGGCAAAGTTAAAGGCGGGCCGATGTATTATTTGTCAAAGGGAATTGCGGATATTTACCCGTCACTTGCTTGGCTTGGTAAAGGTTTCGCAGCCATTTTTTCTGTGTTTTGTATTTTATCCTCATTTGGAGGTGGCAACTTATTTCAAATCAATCAAGTTTATGAATCTATTTCTTTGACGCTTCATTTGGATGGAGATTTATGGAAGTGGATTATTGGGTTTGTTTTGGCGTTAAGCATGGCAATAGTCACGATAGGCGGGGTCAAGAAAATAGGCTTTGTTCTTGCGAGAATAGTGCCTTTTATGTGTGTTTTTTATGTCTGCACTTGTTTGATTATTATCTTAAAAAACTATGAATTAATACCTTCAGTTATTAAAGATATTTTCGTGAGTGCGTTTAACTTTAAATCAGCTGCTTGGGGCGGTTTAATGTGTATTTTTATAAATGGTGTTAAAAGAGCAACTTTTTCTAATGAAGCCGGGTTAGGGTCTTCGGCGATTGTGCATGCGACTACCAAAACAGATGAACCTGTGCGTGAAGGTATAGTTGCTATGGTCGAGCCCTTTATAGATACCATTTTAATTTGTACCATTACGGCCATCACGATATTAATTACACAAGCTAATCGTAGTGGTGTGGGTGAAGGAATTCAAGTCATTAGTATTGCCTTTGCTTCTGTCCATTACATTTTTTTATATTTACTTTTAATTGCAGTATTGTTATTTGCATTTTCGGCTTTAATAACTTGGTGTTATTGTGGGGAAAGAAGTATTGAGTATTTATTTGGTTCTAAAAGTATTGCCTATTATAGAATTGCTTTTATTTTATGTATTGTTCTTGGGCCAATCGTTCAACTAAACTCTATCATTGTCTATTCGGATATGATGATGCTGTGCATGGCTTTCCCGAATATTATTGGAGGAATATTGCTTTTTAAGAAAGGTAATATTTTGTTTAAAGATTATTTTAATCGCATGGAACCTAAAGATTCGAATTAGGCTTCGGTTTGAGGATCTTCTTTAAAAAGCCCATTTTTTTTGCGTTCTTGATATAATTTAAAATCATAAAAGGAGCAAACGACCCCAATGACTCCCAGAACAAAATAGGTAAAAGCAAAAGTTAAATTATGATTAAAATTATCTTGATCGCCAAAAATCATTATCGTTTTTCTGGTATCGAGCATAATAAACCCGTGGGTTCCAAGAATTAAAAGCACAATAGATACGATTGCATAAACGAAAATTTGGGTTTTGGTGCGCCATTTAGGAATTGGTGTTTTTTTGGATTTTGCTTGCTCTTTTGCTGCTTTTTCGGCCATTTTTGTATTTCCTGTTACAAATGCTTGATTTTAAGAGATTTGCGTAAATTTAATTGGTTAAAATTTGCATGTATTTTATTGAAAAATTGTCATAATCAAAGATAATGTTCACTTTTTATAATTAAATTTAATATAGAGTCCTAAGAGATTAAAAATGGTTGAAACAAAGGGTCGTAAATTAGGAGGCTTTCTTCTTACCAAATTATTGGGACAAGGAGCCATGGGTGCTGTTTATCAAGGGAAGCAATTATCACTGGATCGTGATGTTGCCATCAAGGTAATTTTGCCAACATACGCTGATAACCCTGACTATATTAGACGCTTTGAACGCGAAGCAAAATTAATTGCCCAATTAACCCACCAAAACATCACGCAAATTTACGAGTTCGGTACCTTTGATGGATATTATTTGATTGTGATGGAATTTGTAGAGGGTACGAGTTTAAAAGGCTTGCTATCGAATCAGAAAAAATTGCCACCTTATGCCGTATGCGAAATGATGGCTCAAATTGCGAGTGGTTTATCTGCAGGTGCCTCAAAGAGCATAGTGCATAGAGATATCAAACCAGAAAACATTCAGATTTCAAAAGCGGGTGTTTGTAAAATTTTGGATTTTGGTTTAGCCAAAGATGAATCGGGTAATGCCCAAATGACTATGGCTGGCGGTATTCTCGGTACACCGTCTTTTATGAGTCCAGAACAATGTCAGGGTAAAACGGTAGATTACAGAGCTGACACCTATGGGTTAGGCACATCTGCCTATTACTTATTAACGGGTGAAGTTCCTTATAAAGCGGATAGTCAATTGGCCGTATTGAATATGCATTGCAATGCGCCAATACCAGACCCAAGAAATATTCGACCAGAAATTCCTGAAGACCTAGCTTTATATGTGATGAAGCTAATGTCTAAAAAGCCAGAAGATCGTTGTAAAAATGCTGCTCAAGTCGTTAGAGACTTAGAAGAAATTTTGCACAATATGAAAGATCGTAAGCCATTATATGAGCTTAGCCAAGAATGGGATTGGGATAAAATGATTGTTTTGCCTACTTCCGATGGTACCAGCTTGCTTGATAATTTTGGACATGCCAATCGAAATCAAGATCGCACCATAGTTTCTGGAACTATTGGAGGCAAGACGGCTCAACAGTCTGCCTTTAATCAGGAGACAATTGTATCAGGCTCTAGCACCAGTATGCAAACCCGTGGGGAAACAATTGGCCAAACACAACAGTATTCTAACACTCAGCAGTATCAGCAGACAATGATGCCAGGTCAATCGGTTTCAAAAACCACTATGGATGCAACTTTGCTACCGGGTGGTGGTATGACTCAAACTATGGAGAATACCCAAAGCTCAACAATTATCGATCAAAACAAAAGCAAAAATATGTTGATGATAGGTGTTGCTGTAGTTGTGGTGGTTGCGATAGGTCTATTTTTTAGTTTGCAGAGTAGTACAAAAGATTGGACGGATTTAGACAAACAGTTTTCTACTATTCGTGATCAAATTAATCAAGACAACTACGCTGGTTTAGAGCTAGCAAAAACAATGCTAGAAAAAAATTCAGATTACCCTAAAAAATCAATTTTGGTCGAAGAAATTAAAACTTGGGATAAAAATAAATCAGCCTTTGATGCCTATAAACAAATTCTGAATGCAACTGCTGAAGGTAATTATAAAAAGGCAGAAACGCTGGCCGATGCATTTGGGAAAAATTATTCGGATTCTAAATATCTAACTGAAATTTTAAAAGAGAAGAAAAATTGGAAAGATTATGCGATTGCCGCAGAAAAACTAGAAAAAGCATTAGCCTTGTCAAAGGTGTTTAATTATGATGGTGCCCTTGATATTTTATACGAGATCGACAATTTATATCCTACATTTGACCCTAAAAGAGTCAAAGAATATATTCGAGACAACGAATACAACAATCGAAACAAGAAAAAGGGGAATTTAAAAGAATTTGTCGATAGAGCCAAAGTTTTGGTTAAAGCCAAAGAAATGACCCAAGCCTCCAATTTAATCAAAGAAATTATGTTGAAAGGTAACGAAGAAGAAAAAGCTGCCATTAAAAATGAATTAGACCAAGTAGTTAATGCTTTTAAATCTATTGTTGACAAAAGAATGGATGAAAAAAATCTGATAAATGACTCAGAGGAGATTAAATTTATCCAGTCTGTTGCGAGTAAGTCTCAAGAAGACTGGCTAACTAATTATCAAAAGAAGGCGGATGGATTAGTGGCAGAATATAACGAACTTAAAAAGGGTGCGTTGAATTTATTTGCCCAAAAGAACTTTGATAGTGCTTTGGTAAATATAGAGAATGCAAGAAAAATTCAAAAACCTGCCGTTGATGAGGCGGAGTATTTGAATTTTTTGGTATCTGTGCATATGGGCAAAGGGGATGAGTATTTTGCTAAAGAGAATTACAATGAGGCCTATAAATCTTATAAATTAGGTTTAAAAACAAGACCGGAAGACCCAGAATTATTAAAAAGGGTTTCTGATACGGATAAAAAATTAAAAGAAACAATGAAATCGGCGGAAGCAGACAAAGAGTTTGCAGAAGCTGTAAAAAAAGGTGACGCTTTATTTGAGCAAAAAAATTATCAGGATTCTTCTTTGAGCTATAAGAAAGCTTTAGCGATTAGACCAAATGATCGAGAAGTTGAAGAGAAGGTAAGAGTTTCAAGTTTTTTTGGCGATACTAAGCAACTTGAAAAATTAGTGACTAGTAAGGAAGATAATACAGAATTGACTCAAAAGACTCTATCTGATTTATCAAAAATTGCAGTTTCAGAATCAGAGAAAAAAGTTTTGGCAGATTTGCAAACAAAAATTAACGACAAAAAAAGTGGGTTTTTAAAGGTTTCTATTGAAAAGGCAATTTCTCAAAATTCGTTTCAGGAAGCGTCTAGTTATTTAAAAGAATACAAGGCATTGCAGTCAGCGGATAATGCGGAATTAAAAAAGACAATCGAATTATTTAAAACGGAAGCCTTAAAATCTTCTGACGAACAGGCAAAGAGTTCTTTGTATGCGAAAGCCTACCAGTTGTTAGAGCTAGTGAACGAATTAACACCCGACCCTCGTGTACAGGAAAAAATGTCAAAGATAAAAAAATCAAGGGATGAAGAAAAGGCACGGGTTGAAAATGCTGAAAAATTAAATAGCTTAATTAGTGAGGCAACGGTAGCCTATGAGAAAAAACAATTTGCTAGGGCACTTGAAATCATACAAAAAGCCAATGAGATTGATTCGAAAAATGTTGATGTGGTAAGAATCTTAAAAAATGCTGGTTTTCAAAATTATTCAGCTCTAGGCACTAAAGCCAATGATGAAGCAAATTTTGAAGATGCTATAAAGCACTTTAAAAAAGCTTTGGAATTTGACCCAGATAGACCAGCAACAAAAGCAATATTGGAAAAATTGGAACGACCAAAAGCCGAAATAGAATTAATTGATACTGTTTCAAAGGCAAGCTTGCAACAAAAAGCTTGGGCGGCATCACTTGGTATACCCGTTGATAAAAAGGTTGTAATATCAAATGTAGATTTTGAGTTTGTTTTGATTCCGCCAGGTAAATTCAAAATGGGTACCGAAGAAGGCGGTGATGGTGATGAATCGCCGGCACGCGTTATTACGATAAGTAAGCCCTTTTACATGCTAAAAAATGAAGTAACCAATGAACAATACAAAGTATTTAACCCTGGAGAAATCTCTTATTCTAGTGAACCAAAACATCCCATATTAGGTATCGTTTATACCAAAGCTCTTGGCTTTTGTAAATTTCTTGAAACTGACCCCGGTATTGCTGCTTCTGTAAGAATACCTACTGAAGCACAATGGGAGTTTGCTTGCCGAGCAGGAAATAAAGGCGATTTTAGTTTTGGAAATAAACTGCCTGATTTGAATGAATACGGTTATTACAAAGATAATAGCGGAAGCGTACGATTGGTAATGCAGTTAAAACCAAATGCTTTTGGTTTATACGATATGCATGGTAATGCCTATGAGTGGTGTCGCGATTTTTATGATAAAAAAGCTTATTCCATAACGAAAGATGTTGACCCTTATTTTGGTGAAGAATCTGATCAAAAGAATAAAACTAAGGTAATTCGTGGGGGTGATTTTTCTTCAACTCCTGCTAATTTAAGAAGTGCTAATCGTAATAGTCTTGCTTTTGCTCAGCGTGAGCTTTTGAAGACTGTTGGGTTTCGAGTAATTATTGAAATCAATCCCAAATAAACTAGGAGAAAAAAATGAAGGTGTTAAAAGTTGGTCTTTTTATTTTGTTTGTCATTTTTAACTTGTCTTTTTTGCGTGCTGATGAAGAAGAGTTGATTGAAGGTTCGAAGCATATTATTTCATTGGATTTAGAAGCGCGTTTCGACATTAATAGCAGTGGTAATGAAATTAGCCCAAGAGATAGTGGTTCGGGCTCTGGTTTTGATTTTAGATATCAATATTTGTTTGGTTTAGGTATCAATATCAATGCAGACCACGCGGCACCTTTATTTCTTTATTTGCAAAAACCTTCCTTTATTGGTGGAAGCATTGCGATTAATTCAGACAAATTTGATGGTCGTTCTGAAAGATCAAATTCACCTTTTCGATTAGATTCAAGTTCTAATGCCTACGATATCAGAATTTATGGACAAAATTATTTTAAAAGTGGTTTTGGTATTACATATAGGTTAAGAGATGTAATAACAGAAGGAGCAAGGTTTCAAATTTTTGATAATTCTGTTGCTGGCGATACGGGTCTAGAAAAATTGGATCAAAACGAACTGTTTTTTGATGTTAGTTTTAATAAATATTTTGTAAGCGATAGATTATTGGCTGGTATTGATTTAGGCTTTTCTACGATATCCGGTGAAAAACCATTTTTCACAGGAAAAAAAGATGACGCCAATGATATCAGTGGTACTTCATTTAATATTGGGTTTCATATCGATTATTTAACTAACAGTGAAAAGTTTTTGTTTGGGTTCACTTATAATTTTTTAACTTTAGATATGGATACGGATGTTACCTTTAATGTGGGCGGGCGCGTTGCAAATGCTCCAGCTGATTTTGAATACAAGGTTAATCGTGACGAGACTATTCATTTCATTGAACTACGCCTTAAACATATTATAAAAAATAGTTTAGCCTTAAACTATAAGTTTTCTTATAAACAAACTCACGATGACTTAGATAATGAACTAAGCAGTAATACTAACCCAACTGTAAATGGTCGTGATATTAATGAATATCGTTTGACCATTTCGCCTGAATTTTGGATTTTCAATCGAATGAAAGTTGCTTTTTTGACAGGTTTTTCTTCCTATGATTTAAGTGAAGATGCTGAATCCGTAGTAGTGGGCGGCAATACCATTAAAGCCGATTTCAGAGAAATTGATTATATTTCGTGGTTCGTAGGTATGAATCTTGAGATCTTGTTCTAAGACGCGTCTTTTGATTTAGATATTACTTTTTTAAGGCGACTGCTTGCAGTCGCCTTTTTTATTTATTCATCATACAGTCGATGAAAATTGAGTCTTAGATTTATGTAAATAGGCATCAAAGATCATGGCAATATTTCTTGTGAAAAAATTGCCGATTTCTGTAAGCTTAAGCTCCGTATTGCTTAATTGCACAAATTCAGCGAAATTTTTAATTTCTATTAATTCCTGTTGAAAATAATTTTCAAAATCAATATTATAGGATTTTTCTATAGTATTAAAATTCAAAGAGCCATAATTCATAATTTCTTGAATAATTTTTTGCCGAATCTTATCGTCTTTAGTTAAACGAATACCCTTGATGACAGCAAATTGTTTTTTCTCTATTTTGCTGATATAATCTGCAGGAGAAACGGCATTTTGAAAAAAAGCGTCGGATGTCCAGCCGATGGCAGAACAACCAAAACCAAAATAATCACCATGTTCTTTATCTGTGTACCCCATAAAGTTTCGATACAATTTATGTTCTTTTTGTGCAATCGATAGTGGGTCGTCAGGCAAGGCGAAATGGTCAATTCCAATCGTTTCATAGCCATTGTTCTTAAAAAAATCTCTGGTTATCAATAGCATTTTTAGCTTATCTTCTGGTGAAACTGTACCTTCGTTTAAAATTAACTGATGTTTTTTCTTCCATGGAACATTTGCAAATGAATAGGTCGCTATTCGAGAAGGTTTTAATTCTAAAACTAAATTTAAAGTTTTTTCCCATGAAGCAATCGTCTGATAATTTAAACCGTATATTAGATCTAGATTTATATTTTTAATCCCAATGTCTCTAGTTTTCTCTAAAGTTTCCGCTATTTCTTCAATTGTGTGGTGGCGATTTATAAAACTTTGAACTTTTTGATCAAAATCTTGAACCCCAAAGGAAACACGATTAAACCCAAAATCCTTAAGAATTTTGATTTTGCTTATGGTAAAAGTACGAGGGTCTATCTCAACTGACTTTTCTGAGTTTTCTAAAAATGTATATCGCTCAAACAGTTGTGCCAAAATCCACTCCAATTCATCATCAGATAAATAAGTTGGGGTGCCTCCGCCAAGATGCAGATGCCGTATTTTTTTGTTGACAAGAAATGGAATGTGTTGCTCGATTTCTTGAGCTAAGTGATTCAGATAGTTTTTTCTTACATTTGCATTATTGGAAATATAAGCATTGCACGCACAAAATAAGCATTTTGTTTTACAGTAGGGGAAATGTAAATAAAGGTTGTATTCCTTGTTGTTATGCTGATTTAAAACTTCTTGGTAATCTTCGCTTTGCCAATTACCCCATTCCGGAACAGTTGGGTAGGAAGTATACCTTGGCCCAGAAGATTTCATTACTTTGTAGCTATTTATCAGCTGTTGATATAAATTTGATTCCAACATAAGACTCATTCCTTGAATTATTTTTCAAGAAAATAGCAATAATAATGCCAAAAGCTTCACAAAACTACATCATAAGATTTATGCCCCCTTTTTAAAGGTGAAAAATGTAAATGATGGCAAAAATACGATGTCAACCAAGTCCAGTATGTCCACGAAGTCCACCATTAGTTACTTTGGTAACACCATACAGCGAACACCCTTCTCAATTGTTTGGTTGTATCTTTATGCTCATCGTTATAGAGGATTTATTTGCCTCTAATGGAATGGATAAAAGCAATACAGCATTTTCGATGGAAAGGGGCGGAATACCTGGTTCGCGCACATTAACAGGTATGATTGGCCACTGGTAGGTGGCAGGTCTCGAAATTTCACATTCGATTTTGAAATTACCATCTTCATTTTTTGTAAAAATCGCCAGTGATTTTTCAATTAAGCCTGTTGCATTTTCGTTTTTAAACTCTTTTGGTATGTGATTTTCTGTATGAAAATAAGTTCGGTAGGCGTAACATGTTAACGGTATTTGTAAATATGCCTTTTCGCTAGATTGGGTGTTTATAACATTGCAAATAATTTTTGCTTCAACAACAGAAAGACAATGAACTTGTATTTCAATTTCTGTTTCGCCATTTTTTAGATAGATTTTTTGGCTATTTGATGTTGCTTCTGAAATGATTACTTTGTCACATAAATAACTTTTTGCTGTTTTCAAAGTTGAAAATTCAGGTTGGCCTAAACTATTTCCACCGCCTAATACGGACCCTAAACCATGGTAATACAAGGAAAAATGTTGTTGCAATTCGCGATGCCACATAGCTTTTGGGTCAATTTTGCCACTTAAATATCCATGACCTGCTATTACCCAATTGTTAATTTTAGAAATCGCTGAAAGCTTATCTTGATACCGATAACAAAATTCCTTCTCATTTGTATGCCATTTTGAGATTGGGTCATCCATAATAAAAATAAATTCAGGGTTTTTCGATAAAATTATTTGATATAAATAAATATCTGTAGCTACCCCGTCAATTGGTGTGCAGCTATTTGCATTTTTTTCAATATATTTAATATAATCTCTTCCGCCTTTTGAGAAGGTAAACAAAGTTGATCTGTTTTGTAAGGAATGTTTACAGGCATCTTGAAGACGGTAAGGTTTGAGGCGTCCGCGTTCATCAAAAATATCAACAGCTTGGGCGTTTGGATAGATTGTTTTCAGGTTCCATTCAATCGCCTTTTTTAATAATAATGCTAAATGGCTTTCAGGTCGCACTCTAACTAAATAGGTAATGGTAAAAGCTGAATAAATGGAGTAAGAGGCGCTAGGGCCAGGGTTTTCATCCTCATCTCTATAATCGGGGATATAGCCTTCAACGGGGTCAAATCGTTTTAGAATTCGGTCTTTAGCTTTATCGCCAATTTTGACCCATTGAGGTTCATTGAAAAAATCACCAGCAGTGATTGCTGTCGCGATATCAATAAAAATTAAATTTAGGCCTCGGTAAGCCTTTCGCTCATAATTTGCATACTGTTCTAGAGTTGGCAAAGATTTACTCACTCCATTTTTTATTCTGGTAATGAGTTGCTTTATTTCTGGGTCATTTGTGTAATTTATTTCTTGAATTGCCATTATAGCAACCATAGAACTAAAGAAATGAAAATTTGTTGCATATTTTTTGCCGTCAATATCATAACCGCCTGAAAAGCCATTTTCATCTAAGAAGGAAAAACCGTAAATTAAGGTTTGCCGTATCAATTTTTCAAGTTTTTCATTTGGAATAATGAGTTTGCCTTTCACTTGACTATTGTATTCCGGTAGATTGTTTTTGAGACATAATAGTATCTCAATCTCCCGAAATACACTTAGAGCTTGGTCTCGATCCCCAACAATTGGGTGTTGGCCTTTTTCCAAAGCGTCCAAAAATGCTGGCAATTGTTTGAAAAAGATTTGTTTTTGATTTTCATAATATAATTCTAGCTCTGTTGGCATTTTAGATTTTCCAAAAATGAAAGATTAGGTAGAAAGTCTTTAGACCCCATTGTTTTATTAGAGAAACTATTGTGACAAAGAGTTCTTCTATTAAAGATTCATTATATGATAAATTATGGTTTGTAAAAAAAGTTCAGCTCACTTTTTTAGTTTCACGGATGAGAAACTGATATGGCATCAAAAAGTGCTTGAGCCTTATGAAGAGTTTCTTCGTATTCATCTAACGGGTCTGAGTCAATTACTATACCGCCCCCGACTTGTAGGCTTAAATTATTTTGATCGATTAAAATGGTTCGAATCATAATATTAAAGTCCATGTTGCCTCTTATATCAATATAGCCCATGCTACCAGTATAGGGGCCACGCGCTTGTTCTTCTAAGTAGTTTAAAATTTCTATGCTTTTAAGTTTTGGGGCACCTGTTATGGAACCACCAGGGAAAATTGCAGTAAAAATATCTCGAATTTTAGTTTTTGCCTTGAGTTTACCTTCAATTGTACCAACTAAATGGTGTACTCTTTTAAAAGTTTCTAATTTTTTATAGTCCAAGACTTTTACAGTTCCAAATTCAGAAACTTTACCGATATCATTGCGAATTAAATCGACAATCATTGCTAATTCAGCACTATTTTTTTGGCTGTTTAATAATTCTTGTTGCAATTGAAGATCTTTAGTTTCGTCACTATCTCTTTTAATGGTGCCTTTGATGGGGCTAGATATTATTTTTCCATTTTCAACTTTAAATAAGCGTTCTGGGGAAGAACATAAAATAAACTGTTGATGATTAACCTCATAATAACAAGAAAAGGGCGAAGGGTTTGTCTTTCGTAAAGCATTATAAATGTCAAGTGGGTTGCCCTTAAACTGCCCAACAAGTTTATGGGAAAAGTTTGCTTGATAAATATCGCCTTTTTTGATGTGTTCAAATATCTTTTGAATGTTTTTTAAATAATTGGTTTTTGTAATTTGCGGGTAAAATCTAATTTTATTTGGAACGCAAGCAATGTAGTTTTTTTGTTCTCTCCAATGGTTAGCAACCTTTAAAACAGTTTTGTCATTATAAATCAAATAACATTCCCTTTTTTCTATATTAAATAAAAAAGTGTTCATGGAAAATGAAAATTGATAAAGTGGGAAGGAGTGTTCTCTTGATTGCAAATCACCACTTGTATCAAACATATTTTCGTAGGAAAGAAACCCAGTAAAACCACCAATAAAAGGAAATTGTGAAAATTCTTTGTGCTTTACGGACTTTTTAAGCTTTATGGAATCTATAAAATTAAAAAAACAAGGTGTTTCAAATGATCCTTGTTTTGAAGTGATTGTAATTTTATTGTCGCTTGTTTTGGTAATTGTCATTTTAGGTGAGATAGAAAAAAAAGACCATTTTGATTCTTTGTGGTCAGCTAAACTGCTTTCAAATAGTGGGCCCTTTTCCAGATGAATTTGCTGATACAAATCGACGAAATCATTATGACTCATGGGGGGCATTTTATGTAATTTTAAAGGTTTTCTTTTTTCCCTATCAAAAATGTTGATTGGATCGAGCTTTTTTGATAAATTCATAGTTTTCTATTTGAAAATTAAAGTAATTTTTTTAAAATTTCCTTAACATTATATAGTGAAAAAATGAAAAGGTTGATTTTTTGGGTAAATAATTGAAGGGTAAATTCACTGAAAAGAATATAATCCTAAAATTCAGATGGTTAACTTCATGCGAATTTTTATCTTATGGTTTTAAAAAATAAAAGAGTATTTAAAGGGGCAATAGCTCTTCAAACCAATAAAATGCAAGTGGTTTTTGGTGCCCCATCAGGTTTGGTGCAGCATCTTTTAAAAAGCGATCAGTATGTTGATAAGCGCGAGCTTTTAGTTGATACCGTTTTTTTATCTGATTTAACAGTTTATTCGCACACTTCGCAACAGGACATCGAATTTTTATTCTTTACGGCAATGTTTTTAGGAATGGATTTTTCTAAAAATCAACCATGTAGTATGTTATATGATTTTTCAAAAGGAAAAATTCTAAAGCGATTTAGGGTGATTGTGCCAAAAGGTCGCGAAAACAATATTTATGACCAAGTGGAATATACTCTTTTTGGTGCCAGACGAAAATTTATGAAAGAGGAGTGTCAATTAGACAACGATTTAATTGATATTCTCGCAGCCGAACAAGAAAATTGGTATATTAAAAATGACGGTAAACAAGTTACCGTAAAAGATTTGGTCGAAGTATTGACTTACGATAAAAATGGTGAAATTGAAGTTGATGATATTAAAGTTAAAATGAAAGGGAACACATTTACAATTTACAATCAAGGGTCTAATGAAGTTCTAGATTCCTTAGATATATCGTTTGAAGGTCGTATAGACCCCGCTTGGAAGATACCTGTTAAGAAAAAAGCTGTAGATTTAAGTGGAATTTCATTGATACCGCTTGGCACGGCAAGCCCATTTAACCCCGATGAACCCTCTACATGTTATTGGTTGCAAATACGCGATCATGGGCATTTTTTAATTGATTGTGGTTTTTTAACTTGGCAATGTTTTGATGCTAATGGTGGCGATTTAACGCAATTAAGAGGTATAATTATCACGCATGGGCATGGCGATCATATTGATTTAACGGCTTATATGAACCGAAGTTGTAAATTAGAAATCTGGACAACCAAAGAAATTTTTGAAATGGCCAAACGAATCACTTGTGCCAAATCTAATATTGACAATGAAGAATTTTCAAAACATTTTATCCATGTTCAAATTGAGGCATCCTACCCTGATAAAAAGGGAAATATTAGAGGTGCGTCTATGTTTATTGATGACCTTGAACTTAGGTTTCATTATTCCATTCATTCAATACCAACAATTGGTGTGAACTTACGGAAAGAGGGCAAGAAACTAGTGGCTTTTTCTTCTGATATGTGCGATTTTGATACGATGTATAAACTAAAAGAAAAAGGCGTGATTTCTGAAGAAAGAGCCAATTTAATTAAGCAAAGACTGAGCAGCGAGGGCAACAATGACTGTTGGATTTTGTTAGACTGTGGTGGCGATGGTTTTATTCACGGTAAAATTGAAGGTTATCTGCCGTATTATCAAGAAAAAGATAAAATAGTCATGTGCCACCGCGAGAGAAGGTCACCTGGAGAAAAATTACTTGCTAGGTTATCAGAACCTTTAACCGTTTATAAAATCAAGACGGGTGAAAATTTAGAACGAGGTTTAACCATTGTCACCGAATATTTAAAGGATATTGGTTTACACCCCAAACAAAACTTGCAGAATTGGGCAAATACACTAAGTCAAAATTTAGAAATCGTGAATGTGTTGCCAAATCACTTTATTATTGAAGAAGGTCAAAAAACAACCAATGATTTTTACTTTATTGGTTCGGGAATTTGTTTAATACAAATCAATGGTAAAGATTGCGGTAAATTAATTTCAGGGGATTATTTTGGCGAACAAAGCTTTTTGCCTTTTAGCCAAGAAGATACTTGGTTGTATTCTATTCTAGCTACTAGTGCCGTGGCTTATTACCGATTGCCTTCGGAAATTATGAGTGCCCTTATTAATGAAAACACTGCTTTAGGTGGTGATATCCAAGAAAAACTATTTGATAAAATGCGTTTTGCTATTGCGGTTCAGCTTTCTGTTTTGGCAAGCAAGTTAAATTTGCCGACTAAGTTTTTTAAAGATTTATATAGCCGCGCAGAAGAAAAGTATTATCGAAAAGGCAAATATATTTTTAAACGCGGCGATAAAGACGACGGTCATATGTATATTATTGTTTCAGGCAAACTTGAAATTAGAAGCGATAAAATTTCAAATCCAATTATCTTAGAAGAATATTCATGTGTTGGCGAAATCGTTGCGAGTGGTCGCTCTGAAATCAGAAATGCAGATGTGTTAATTTTAGAACCAAGCGTGCTAATTAAGTTATCACACGATGATTTTTTTGAAATCATGAATAAAATTCCTTCGTTTTCTTCTCGAGTCAACGATATTAGTCTTGCTCGTATAAACTCTGAAGATTAATTTGTCATTATTAAATACTTTAAAAGGGGTGTTATGTCTTTATTAAGTGGTGGTTTTTCCTTAACTCGTTTTAAGATTGGCTCTAAAATTGGGCTAGAAGCCTTAGTTAAAGGCTTGCAAACATTTAAAGCAAATGAAATTGTTACATCTGAAAAAAATGAATCATTTGGGTGGGCCATCGGCTATAACTTTTTAGATACAAAGTTTAATAGTGAAAAAATATCATTCGGTTCCTTTTACTTATTTTCAATGCGTTTAACATTTAAAAAAGTTCCCGCAAATCTTATAAAGGCCCATTGCCAACAAGAAGAAATAAAAAAAATCAGCGGCTCCAAAAAAGCCCAACTGTCTCGCTTTGAAAAAAGTGAAATCAAATCAGAAATCAAAGACAAACTATTTGAAGAACAACCAATAGAATATAAGGTTTTCGATTGTTTAATTGATTCTAAAAATGGGGTAATATATTTTACCGGAACTAGCACACGCATCATTAAAGAATTTATTAAATTGTTTGAGCTTTCTTTCTCCATCACACCTTTGTTGTTAGATGCTGCTGGCCTATCAAGCGTGATTTTGTCAACCACAAATTTTAAAGCTTTAAAAAGGTTAAATGCAAATTGGTTTTCCCCTCTAAAAGGCGGTGTTGACTCAGCTATGTCGCTAGAAGAATTTTTAGGGCCAGATTTTTTAACTTGGCTGTGGTTTCAAATTGAATTTAATGAAGCACAGTTTTCACTAAATAACGAAAAAGTTTCCCTGATTTTCGAAGATTTTTTACTGCTTAAAAACCCTTTTTCTGGCCCGCAAGATAGTTTGGAAAACACAGTAAAAGATGGCACGCCCACCATTTGCCCTGAAAGCGCTGCCGCTTTGTATTGTGGTAAAAAACTGTACCAGGCAAAAATTTTTGCGGTGATAGAAGAAAGTAATTGGTCTTTTCGTTTTGACTGCACCAAAATGAGCCTAACTGGAATCAAACTACCCTCCCTAGAAGAAGAAAACCCCGACGATGCCTATATCGAAAGATTTGAGAATATTCAGAAATTAACCGATATCATCGACTCCATTTTTGGCTATTTTCTTGAAGACTTTCTTTCTGATGATTGGGAAAATACAGTCAGCCAGATGAAAAAATGGATTAAAACCAAAAAACTAAAAACCACAGAATAGGGATATTATTTTCAAATTGAAAATAATTTTGGCGATTAAATATTTCAGGTAGGTAGAGTTTCTGTTTTTTCATTTTTTGTGAAAGATATTAGCCTAACTAACTGCCATTGTTTACATTGTTTTTAAAATTGTAGGCTCCTTATAAAAAAGAACAGTTTCCACTTGGTAAATTGACCGTTTTTAAGTTATAATAAATGGGCGAAGTGTTTGTAAATTATCTTCTTGAGGAAACAAAACCAAATGCCATTAAAATTATCCGATATTACAGAGAATGTAACGAAAGTTCCGGCCCTCCCTCAAATTGTAATTACGCTATTAGAATTACTTCAAGACCCAGAAACCAGTGCTAGCCAAATTGAGGAACTTATCCAAAAAGAACCTGGTTTAGCAGCGCAAGTATTAAAATTAGTCAATTCCGCTTTTTATGCAATGCCGACACCTATTGGTGATATAAAAAGAGCTGTGACGATTTTAGGTTTTCGCGAAATTAAAAATATTGTCGTAGCAAATTCAATCAGTAAGGCATTTAAAGGTTTGAGGTTCTCGAAATCTTTTAACATGACAACTTTTTGGCGTCATTCCCTAGTCAATGCATGTGTGACTAGATTTATGGCAGAAAACTCTAAGAAAAAAGTTGAGGGTGATGCATTCACTTTGGGTCTGTTGCATGATATTGGTAAATTAATTTTGGCGGCGTATGCGCCCGAAGCAATGGAAGAAATCATTAAAATAGCTACTGCAAAAGAAATTTCATTTTACGACGCCGAAGCTTTGCATATGTCAACGAACCACACCGAGATAGGAGCATGGCTGTCTGAGAAATGGAAGATGCCGCCATCATTGACGGATAGTATTCGAAACCACCATAATCCTGAACATTTTGAAAAAAATGTTTTGACTGCTTCCGCTCATTTTGGTAATTATATTGCTTCAGTAAAAAAAATGCGTTGTGATGGAAGTATTGAAAGAATGCCTTTAAACAATACGGTTTGGAATATCTTAGGTTTGCAGCGAGATGCTTTGCGTAATGTTTTGGAATCTGTTAACAAAGAAATCCAAGCCGCAGAAGCAATGGTATCTTGCTTAGAAAGTTAGCCAGAAATTGTTTGGAATAAATGAAAACTAATTTTTTTCTGAATGGTTTTTCTTCAAAACTAATCTCTTGGTTTGATAAAAACAAAAGAGATTTGCCTTGGCGTGCTACGACCGACCCCTATAAAATTTGGATTTCTGAAATTATGTTGCAGCAAACGCGAGTGGAGGCTGTCATTGAATATTTTAATCGCTGGGTAAAAAAATGGCCAACCATTAATGATTTAGCCTTGGCATCTGAAAATGATGTTATGAATGCATGGCAAGGGCTAGGTTATTATAGTCGTGCTAGAAATATTTTAAAAACAGCTCAATTAGTACAAACTAATTTTGGGGGCAAATTTCCCGATGATATTAAGGAAATTATAACTTTCCCAGGTATCGGGCGCTATACGGCGGGTGCTATAGCCTCGATTGCCTTTGGCAAAAGAGAAGCAATTGTTGATGGCAATGTTGCTAGAGTTTATGCTAGAATTTTTGAACGAAGTGAAATAATAAATGAAGCTAAATCACAAGATTTTTATTATCAAGTAGCTAATGATTTGCTACCACAAAAAAAATTGAGCTCTTTTAATCAAGGTTTAATGGAATTAGGTGCTTTGATTTGTGTTCCGCAAAACCCAAGATGCCAAGTTTGCCCTGTCACAAAATTTTGTAATGCTAACCTAAATAACACAACTGATTTATACCCGATTAGAAAAAAATCACCAAAAACCGAAATGATTCAACGACTCGTCATTCTTTTAGAAAAAAAAGATCAAGTATTTATGGTTCAACGCACTACAAAGGGTGTTTTCCACGGAATGTGGGAATTACCAGGGTTTTCTTATGCAAAAGATAAGCTAAAACCTGCCGATATTCCTTCTCATGTTTACGAAAATTTACACATAAAAGGAAAGATCACCCGTAAACTTAAAGAATTTTCTCACACTTTCACCAAGTACAAAGAAACAGTTTTAGTTTATTCTTTTACACCAGAAAATCTAAATATACAATTAGCTGGCCAGTGGGTAACTTTTGAAAAAGCCAAAAAGTTGCCCATGGGGTCAGTTCAAAAAAAAATTATTAATTATGTTTTTTCACTAAAGGTTTAAATGTTCCCAGATTTAAAGCAGTTCAAAGCACTTTCAAAAAAATTTAACTACATTCCAATCACTACTAGTTACATAGCAGACACGATAACACCTGTTTCAGCTTTAGCAGTTTTGAATTCCGATGAAAATTGTTTTTTGCTAGAGAGCATCACAGGCGGTACAAGTGTTTCGCGGTATTCCTTTTTAGGGTTTGGTAAAACGAAAATTTTTAAGTGTTTTAATAAACAAATTACAATGATAGAAAATGGGAAAAAAAGGGTATATACTAGTGATGACCCTTTAGAAGAATTAAACAAATACTCTTTACAATGGAAGTGCCCATCTTTACATGGTATGCCAATATTTCAAGGTGGTGGCGTTGGGTATATTTCCTATGATATGTTTAGAACGGTTGAAAATTTGCCGAATTGCCCAAATGATGATTTAGAAGTTCCTGATATCTTATTTGGTTTTCATGAGATTTTATTGGCATTTGATCATGCCAAACGAATCATGACAATTATTGTACATGCCGATTTAACAATTGATAAAGCCGAAGTGGCGTATGAAAAGGCCAAAGTAAAAATAAATCAGACTTTAAAAAAATTAAAGATGGCAATACATTTGCCACTAGTCACTTATCAGAATATTGCTGGCCCACTTAAGATAAAATATACAAGTAATGTTTCAAAAAAAGAATTTATTAACAATGTTAAAACTATAAAAGAGCATATAAAAGCGGGTGATATTTTTCAATGCGTTTTATCGCAACGGCTAGAAACAAAATTAAAGGCTTCGCCTTTGAATGTTTATCGTGCTTTAAGAGCGGTTAACCCTTCTCCTTATATGTTTTATTTAAAGTTTGATGATTTCTTATTGCTCGGCAGTTCACCCGAAATATTAGTGAGTGTAGACCAAAAGAAAAAGATTACCGTACGCCCCATCGCCGGAACAAGGCATCGTGGAGCAACGGAAACAGAAGATTTAGCATTAGCAGATAATTTATTAAATGACCCAAAAGAAATATCAGAACACACGATGTTGGTCGATTTAGCGCGTAATGACATTGGGCGTGTTGCGAATTACAAGAGTATTTCCATAGAAGAAAAAATGATCATCGAATATTATTCGCATGTAATGCATATCGTTTCAACCGTAACCGGAAAGCTGAAATCAAACTTAAATATTATGCATGCTTTTAAATCTTGTTTTCCAGCGGGTACTTTAACAGGTGCACCTAAAATTAGAGCCATGCAAATTTTAGATAAACTTGAAACAACAAAAAGAGGACCTTTTGGTGGAGGTGTGGGTTATATTGATTATAGAGGGCATCTTGATACATGTATTACGATTCGGACAATTTTACTAAAAAATGGCAAAGCCTATGTGCAGGCGGGGGCAGGGATAGTTGCAGATTCCGTTCCAGAAAGTGAATACCAAGAAACACTAAATAAAACGCGCGGTATGTTAAAAGCCATTGAAATTGCCGAAGCTGCTTTTGATAAATAAGCTGTTGAAATAGGGTTTTTGCTTAGGATTTTATCAGTTTATATCTATTGAAATATGCTAAATCTAATTATAATGATGACGGTATTTAATTTTTGAGTAAGTAATAATTTCTAAAATAGAGAGTAAAATGGGTAAGATTACTAAAGTATGGTTGGATGAATCGGAAAATCAATGCATTAGTTGTGGTGCATGTGAAGCAACAATTGATTCGGTTTTTGAGGTTCCAGATAAAATGATTATTGTGAGTGGTTCTGAACAGTATTTTGAGAGTCATGACGAAGAAATTCGGGAAGCAGCTCAAGGGTGCCCAGTCGATACAATTGCAATAGCAGAAGATGGTTCGGAGAAGCGTTGTAATTAAGAGGAATCTTAAATTTTTTATTTCAGGTACTTAAGCCATTTGACAAGAGGTTAAAAATGCAGGCAAAGAGAATATTAATTGTGGAAGACGATAAATTTGTGCAAAACATGCTTGAATTAACCTTAAAAAAAGAAGGTTTTGAAGTGGAATGTGCCGATGATGGGCAAATCGGTTTTAACAAAGCGGTAACGGAAGATTTTGATTTAATTATTACAGATATCAAAATGCCCAATTGGAGTGGTGCCGAGAGTATTTACGGTTTAAATTTGGTTAATAATAAAATCAAGATTATTGTTATTTCTGGGTTTGTTGAAGACGAGCTCAGGGCTGAATTAGAGACTTACGAAAATGTGATAAAGATATTGTCTAAGCCATTTGATACTTCTAAACTTATAGCATTAGTGCAAGGGGTTTTTGCTAATAAAACCTAACTGAATTAGTACAAATACATTGAATTTAAATTATTTTAAAAATGCAGTTGTTTTAAAGTGTGATCAATTTTCAATTGCGTTATTATTTTTTCCAAATTTTAGGGCTTAATAAAACAAAAAAAGCCATCATTTCTAAACGACCAAAAGCCATACAAAAAGCCATTAAAGTTTTTGAAGCGGATGAAAAATTCGCAAAATTATCTGTTGGCCCAACCGATTCAAAACCTGGCCCCATATTTGACAGACAAGTAAGTATTGCTGTAATACTTGCTACGATGTCATTTTCAAGAAGTGAAATTAATGTTGAGAAGCCTAGTAATGTGCCGAAGAATAACAAACAATATCCAGCAGCCATTTCTACTGTTTTGTTTTCAATCACTGTATCTTGAACAATGATTGGAAAAACCCCATGCGGCCGGATCATTTTTTTAAATTCTCTTTGAATGAATTTTGCAATAATTATTATTCGTATTACTTTTAAACCACCTGCTGTACTACTAGCACAACCACCAATTAGCATTAGTATTATTATCACCATTTTAGAAAAATGCGGCCATTGATCATAATCGGCAGTTGTAAAACCAGTTGAGGATGCTATTGACATAATAGTGAATGCGGCATTTCTAAATTCACTCATAAATATTGATTCTGAGCTACTTAAAAAGTTTACTGTCGTAACAGCTATAATCGAGCCCAAAATTAAGCTAAGATAAACTCGAAACTCTGTATTTGAAAAGATTTGCTTAAATTTGCAAGTCAATATAGACCTTAGTAGCAAGAAGTTCAAACTACTTAAAAACATAAAAATGATTAAAATGGTTTCAATAGAAACACTTTTGAAGGCGGCGATACTTTCATTTCTTGTAGAAAAACCACCAGTACCCATAACGGTAAAAGCATGACAAATAGCATCAAATACGCTCATTCCTGCAATTTGTAGTGCCACAAACGCGGTAATTGTCATGCCCACATATACAATCCATAAATTTTTGGCTAGACTTGCTATTTTAGGAAATTGTATGGATGAATCTGATGAACTTAAAGATGATTCTGACTTAAATAATTTTGAACCAGCTGAACCTAAAGAAGGCAATATTGCCACGAATAAAACCAATATACCCATGCCGCCAAGCCAATTATGTAAACAGCGCCAAAAAAGCAAAGGGTGAGGCATATCTTCAATTCTTGATATTACGGAAGCACCTGTCCCAGAATACCCACTCATCGACTCAAAAAAACAATTTGAAAAACATGCTAAAAATGAATTTGAATAGGGGTAGTCAATTGCGATTGCGCCAAAAATGGATTGATAACCAAAATAATCAGTTATAAACATAGGAATGGCACTTACAAAACCAACCGTCAACCACCCAAAAGCTGAAATAGCAAACGCTTCTCTAAATGAAAAAGAAGTGTCGTTCGCCACAAATAAATATTTGAGAGATAAGCCGATTAAAAGCGAAAGTGCAGTGGCAATTAAAAATGGAATTCGATCATTGGATTGAGTGTAAAAGGCCATAACTAAAGGAATAGTCATGCATCCAGTAATCAATAAAATTAATTTACCGAGAGTCTTTAATACGAGAAAAATATTCATCTGGTTTTTTAAATAGAAAATTCAAAATTATACTCATTTCCCTTAAATCCCTTACTATTTTGAGTCCTAAAACATGTTAAAATTTTAAAGCATGTTCTGTCTTAAAATGATGAAGGTGATAATTTTTATGAAAGTTGAAGCACTTCAATAATTTCATGGAAAATAAAAGAGAGTTTTAAGCGTCATCAAAAAAACAATACTGTTGATTTGATTTTAAATCAAACACAATTTTTAAGCGCATTCAACTAATCCTAAGTCTTTGCCAGAGCTCCCAGAAGTGAGAAAATTTAAAAAAACATGATAATCATCGCAGGAGCAATTCATGAGTTTCCCCAACAACACGACACTATTCATTTTAAAAAGCAGTGGTAGCTTTGAGCTACAATAAGTTGGCAAAAAGTAGAGCCAAGGATATGCCTTGGATCTACAACTTTTAACCATAAAAAACATGTTTTGTGTGGGACATTTCTATAGAGATTGACCAAAAACCCCGAATTGCATTGTCGAGGTGCATTGCCGTGTGACTCGAATATATCGGTCAAATTATACTTTGCTTTGAATCGTCGGTCTTACTTAAATTGTCTGTCGAGCAGAGCGTTTTTATCTTTACGATGGGTGAAATATTTTTCTAAAAATTCTCTTTGAAACTCCATAAAGGTATTTGATTCGATTGAAGCCCGAATACCTTGCATTAATTTCTGGTAGAAATGTAAGTTGTGAATTGTGGCTAAAGTCATGCCTAGTGGCTCTTTAACCTGAAACAAATGTCTGATATAAAGGCGTGAAAAATTTTTGCAAGTATAACAATCACAGTTCGTATCTGGTGGGTAGCGATCTTTTCTGTAACGATCGTCTACAATCCTAACTTTGCCAAAAGATGTAAAAAATGTGCCGCCTCTTGCGAATTTAGTAGGTATGATGCAATCGAACATATCCATGCCATGTTGTACACTGGCAAGAATATCCTCTGGCAACCCAACTCCCATAAGATATCGAGGGCGGTCTTCTGGTAAAAGAGGTGCTGTGTGTTTTACTATTTTTACTAATAATTCTAAACCTTCCCCAACGCTAACGCCACCGATTGCATAGCCATCAAAATTTAAATCAATTATTTCTTTGGCTGATTGCGTGCGCATTTCCATAAAGGTACTGCCCTGAATGATTCCAAATAAAAATTGATGATCTGCTAAGGTATATTCTCTGCAAATTTTGCCCCATTTTGTTGTTTTACGAATGGAATTTTTTACATAATCAATGGTAGCAGGGTATTCTACGCATTCATCAAAGGCCATTACTATATCGGCGCCTAAATTTTTTTGGGTTTCCATAGATTCTTTCGGCCCCATAAAAAGCGTTGAGCCATTCTCTAAAGGAAAAGTCACACCATCTTCAAGAACCTTTTTGCCAGGTATGCTAAAAACTTGAAACCCACCTGAGTCTGTCAATATGGTTTGATGCCAGCCCATAAATGCATGCAAGCCACCAATTCTTTTAACTAGATCGGTACGATTATCTAATGTCATGTGATAGGTGTTAGCAAGCACAACTTGAGCACCGGTTTTTTCAACATGTTCTGGCGTAACAGTTTTTACAGCCCCTTGGGTACCAACAGGCATAAATGCAGGTGTTTGCACAGTTCCATGGGATGTCGTAAACTGACCGCGGCGTGCACCAGATGGGTCAAGATTATGAAGCTTAAACTTGATATCCCTGATCGGTTTCTGGCTCGAAAGGCTCATCGATTTCTTCTTCCATCGTATCAATATTTTCGTTGTTTTTGGTGTTTCTTACATTCTCTCTAAAAGTAAAATTATAAGAAATTTCAGGTGTATTCATTCTTTTTCTGAACTCATTTGCAAGAAATCGAATATAGTTTTGGTTTATATATTTTTTATAGCGTGCAAAAATCAAAAGTCGAGGCGGGCTAAACTTTATTTGAGTTCCATAAAATAATCTCGGGCGCACACCATGAACAATCGGGTGAGGGTGTTTTTTTTGCCCTTCATACAAAACTTCGTTTATGATAGAAGTCGGTATTTCAATCGAACTTTGACTGTGTATGGTAAACGCTAAATCAATTAGTTTCCAAACATTTTCGCCAGTTTTGCTTGAAATAAAAACAATAGGGGCATGATCTAAACCTGGCAAATGATGATCAATGTACTTTTGGTATTTCATACGATCCGTATCTTTTGCCAAATCCATTTTAGTGGTCACAACTATAACATTTTTGCCTTCTTCTTGTATTAGTTTGCCAAGTTTAGCATCAACATTGCTAAAAGTTTCAGTTGCATCTAAAAAAAGCAATATGATATCCGCATGAGTAATAGCTCTTTCGGTTCGGCAAGCAGAAAAGAATTCAATTGCATTCTCATGTTTGTTTTTGTTTCTCATGCCGGCTGTATCAACGATAACAAAATGTTTTGTGCCTTTTTTGATTTCAACATCAATCGAATCTCTAGTAGTGCCAGCATGGCTTGAAACAATTACTCTTTCTTCCCCTGCAATAAAATTGATAAAGGATGATTTCCCTACATTTCTCCGGCCTACAACTGCAATTTTGAGCAAATCTTTTTTGAAATCATTGTTTTCTTCTACGGCAGGCACTAAATCTGCGATTCTATTTTTTAAATCACGAATACCTCTATAGGCCTTCCCTGAAATTTGTATTGGCTCGCCTAAACCTAAAGAATAAAAATCATGGGCTTTGGTTTCTTGTGTTTCATCGTCAACCTTATTTGCAAGCAAAAGAATTTGTTTGTTCGCCTTACGCAATTCATTGGCGATTCGGTAGTCATCTGGAATCATCCCTGTTTGTGTATCAACAACAAGTAAAACCAAATCTGCTTGGGTAATTGATAAATCTAATTGAAAGCTTATTTCTTGAGCCAAATCTTCATTGTCTATGATACCAATGCCCCCAGTGTCAATCATATCCCAAGTTTTTTCATTGTGCGACATTCTTCTTAAAATGCGATCTCGTGTTACTCCAGGTGTTGGTTCTACGATAGAGACGCGCTCTCCAATTAGTGCATTAAATAATGTTGATTTACCAACATTGGGGCGGCCTATGATAGAAACTGTGAATGTGGACATTTACAACCTTTTGTTTTGCTATTAGAAATGGGGCAAAGTTTATAGAGGAAAGTCTTCAAAAGTCAATAATAATAAATTTTCTCGAAAATAGATAATATTTGTTGCTGAATTTAAGTCGAAATTTCCATAAAACCATCAGATAGTTTTCATATAGAAACAAATTTGCTCAGTTTACTCTCGAATATATTAAGGTCAACTAAATCATAGCATTGGATGGTTATGATACCGATACAATCGGCTTAATTCCAATTGTTATTTCTTAGGTGTTTCAAAATTTTTCAAATCACTTTTGAGTTGAAGAACCATTTTTTTTACTTCAGGCACTAGTTTTACCCCAGCTTTAGTTTTTGTTTTTTCAATCAAATCGAGTTGTTTTTGATAGGAATTTGGTGAGGTCATAAATGCTGTTTTAGTTACAATCGAACTTGCTGTGCCAAATGGGTGGCCACTTCTAACATCTAAAAGAACGGCTGAACCATAACAGCTTGTTTCCACGCGTCTTCCAGGAAAAAGAAAAGCTCCTATGATGGTAAAATTCATAATGTATGCAATGGTAGGTTTTGAGCTACCAGTGCCATAAACTTCATAAATTAAAACTGCATCCAAATGTTGCCTAGCTGCGCTAAGTCTAACTGACCTAAGAATATCATGAAGAGTAATGTTTTGATTTGTGTAACTATTGGCACTTATTTCTGATGGTTTAATCAACATTGCAGAAATTAACCTCGATACCGGTATAAATTCTCCAATTTCATTTCCTAATTCATTTTTTAACTTTTCCCATGCCTCTACTTCCTCTGAAGGAATGGGTGATAAGACGCCATTATCAATTCTTGCAATTCCAATTCGAGCAGGGGATTTAATGGATTCAAATTTTGAAATATCTTTGTTTTCTTTTTGATTATTTTGATTGATTGAAGCCACATAGTTTTTGAGATGTTTACTAGCATCATCAGTTCTTACGGGGTAGCACCCAGTCATGAAAAAGCACGCTAGACAAACAAATAAAAATAAGGTTCTCATACATTCTCCAGTAATTGATAGTAGTTCTAAGCTAAATATTTTTTATTTAAACCTATTAGGTTTTATTTTTTATCTTTAAGTTCTTCTTTTAATTTAATCATAACATTTTTAACCTCAGGCACGAGCTTTACACCTGCGCTTATTTTAGCTTTTTCAGTCAAATCTTCTTGCTTTTCTCTTGAGCTTATTGATGCCACAAATGATTTCTCATCGACTTCTGCACTGGCTGTTCCATAAGGGTAACCATTTCTCACATCAATCAATAAGGCCGAAGAAAAGCCTTTTGCTTTTAATTTTCTACCAGGCATTATATAGGCACCGATAATTGTCAGATTTGTTATGGAAGCAGGTGTTAAATAAGATTTACCAGTGCCATAAACTTCATAAATTAAAACAACATCGATGTGTTGTCTGGCTGCGCCTTGGCGGATGGCGGTAATAATTTCATGCAGACCATCATCTTTATTGGAATAATACCGATGATTCCTTTTTTGGGTTGGCTTAGAAACCATTGCTGTAACTAGGCGACTAACAGGTACAAATTCCCCGAAGTCACTACCTAACTCTTTGGTTGCAATTTCCCATGCTTCAATTTCTGCCTGAGGGATTGCCGTTAATTCGCCGTGATCAACCCTTGCTAAACCAATTTTAGCGGGAAACTTTAATAAGGGTTCAACACTTGCAATTTGTGCGACTTCTTTATCCAAATCACTCTTTGGTTCATAATTTGTTCGAGCTAGATAATCTTTTCCAGATGATGTTTGTGTATTTGTATTACAACAAAACAAAAATGCCAATAAAGTATTGATAGTTAAAAAATAAATCAGTTTCATAAAAAGCTCCTAAATGACAAGAAATACAAACATTAGTATTTTATTATAAAATGAATTTACCAAATTGAAACATTTAAATTCATCAATTATTTAAATATAATCAAACGAAGTCACCACCCATAGAAAGAAACCATTTTTACTGTCTACTTAATTAGTGAAGGCCCAAATGAATTTTCAGAAAATTGCAGAGTCGGTTAATGAAACTAGTAATGATATTTTGTAATTTTACTCGAACCAAAGATCAAATGGTGTAGGTGGCACGGCACGACCGTTTTTGTTACACAGACGAACACTGACCTTCACTGACTCACACTGGCAACTCAGGTAAAAACCAAACAAGAAAAATTACACACATCGGTGCTTAGCCTGTAAAAATGATTATTAGTGAAAATATTAGCGAAAGGAAAGGCATATCTGTGTTATGTCCGTGGGCGTCTGCGAAGGTCAGTGTTTCAGTGCGAATAGAATTACGCTGAATATTCTGCGAACGCAGTTAATGTATTTTTAGCAGTTGCCTTTGAGTTTTTTTGGTTAAAAAGTGGTATTTAATAAATTCATTGTAGTCAGATTTAAAATTTTCTCACTACCAAACCAGTTGATCCTTAAATAAAGCTAAAATGCCAAGTTTACTAGATTGGTTATCTGAAATTGCTAACTCGCTAATAACAATTGATTTTCAAATGATGCTCGGCCTGTCTATTTTTAACTAATAATATGAAATTCTGAAAATAATATTATGCTTTCAATTGTTTGCTATTAAAATATTCAAGTTAGGTATCAGGTCAGCGAGTTTTTAATTTCATAAATAAGGAAAATGCTCTGTTGTTTGATGTACTTGTACCCTGTCTTTTGCCTTTGGCAAAGCTAAAAAAATTTTACGCTAACTTGATACGAATATAGTATTTAGAAGTTGCTGTCGTATTTCTCTTCATTCCAATTTTGAGGTAATTATTTTATGCGCAAAATGCCAATTCTTTTATTCATCATCATTTTCGTAAATTTCAGCTATATAAAATCTGAAATAAATTCATCGATCAAATCAATTCAAACAAAATCTACCATCAATTGTATCGGCATTAAATTAGATTTAGTTGGTGATGATAATTTAAATGCTACATGTACTGTCCAATTTAGAGCTAAAAATTCGGACAATTGGAGAAGCGCGTTAAATTTATTTCGTGTTACCCATAAATGGAAGGTTTCATCAATGAATGAAAAGGGAAGAGATGTCAATGCGCTTTCTGGATCAATATTTAATTTAGCGCCAGGCACAGAATATGAAGTTAAATTAAACTTTAATGACCCTGATGGGGCTAAAGAAGAAAAAACATTTTCAATTTTTACAAAATATCCTAAGTCGCCTAATTCAAAGCCGATCAGCGTGCCACCTGGCAAACTCGAAGAGATTCTAAAGAATGCAAAAGCAGGCGATGTTTTATTACTTGAAAAAGGCTACCATGGAAAAGATTTCACAATCACCAATTCGGGCAGTCCAGATAACTACATATTTATCACTGGTGCTGGTATTCATGAAGCTAAAATTGATGGAAAATTTACGGTAGAAGGCAATTATATTTGGATCGACAACATACACATTAATCAGCCAAAAGTTGAATTCCCCATTAGAGGTTCTACGGGTGTTTTAGCATCTAACTTAACTCATGATTTGGTTGTTACCCGATGTTTAATGGAAAATGTAATTTATGGCGTCCATACGCATGGGCATACTTGTATTGCATCTGATAATAAAATTATTGGCGACAAACCAGATTGGACACCAATGGACCAAATATATCCGCACCCTGTACCGGAAAGAAGAAAAGGTCAGCTGGGTGGTGAAGGCATAGACTTTGGGCATCACCAAGGTGGAAATTTTGTTGCCGCGTTTAATGATATTTCAAAAGTGGCTGATGGTGTTAGTTATGGCGACAACAATACAGATGTTTATAATAATGAAATCTACTTAATTACAGATGACCAAATCGAACCTGACTATGCTTATGATAATTATCGAGTTTGGGGAAATAGAGGTCGAACGGGATTAACAGGTCTTTCTTTTCAGCCTCTAAATGGTGGTCCATGGTATTTTTTTAGAAATCAAATTAGTGGAAATGGATCCTACATCTTTAAAATAAAGGATAATGATGGACGCGGGCCCTGTGTTTTTTTAAATAATACTTTTATTCAAACCATACCCTATTATAGAAATCATGTCATAATGCTTTCTGGTGGAATATGGGTTAATAATGTTTGGGGAAATTTGTTAGGTGGGCACCTAGGTTCTACCTACGAAGATTTTACTAAAGATAAAACAATGTTACTGGATTATAATGCTTATCATACAGGCGAAAGCTCTTTTTTTCAAAAAGCCAGAAAACCAATTTTGCTTAAAGATGTTCAAGCTAATGGTTTAGAAATAAACTCTTTCCAAATAGATATATTCAAAGAATTAAATAACTTGGAAGCAAAAGTGGAAGAACGAGATCCAGGCACTTCAAAGCCATTATACCCGAAAGAGAATTCTAAGTTGATAGATACAGGTCTCTTTGTTAATAATGTTTCACTGCCTTATATGGGTAATGCGCCTGATAGGGGAGCCTATGAAAGTGGCATGGGGTTCAGTTGGTTTGGGCCGCGTTTGTATTCACCGAATGGATTCTGTTATGGTTTACCCGAAAACTGGGTAGAAATGAAAATGGATGATAAAAACTCGCCTATTTCATTAATAAACAACCTGAATAAGGCCAAGATTACAGTTAAGTTTAAAAAATTAAATGATAGCAATTTCGAAGCAATACAAAAAGAACATTTTAAATCAATTGATTCTAAAAATATAAAAGTATTTTTTGATTCAACATATGCGTCGGAAATCTTATTGGAAGAAAAAGGGGCTTTTTTTGCTTTACAAAAAGACTTTGATGGCGTTTGGTTAATTGAAGGCGAATGTAGCAAAAAAGATTTTAATGTTACTCAAAATGACTTTTATACTTTCATCGCATCAATTCAGAGAACTTGTTCTATAAGAATCAATAAGGAATAAAGTTCTTTTGACTAATCAAAGTATTTTGGATTTCCCAAGTAGAGAAATGGCACCTCATGTAGCAGATGCCAATTCAACTCATGCACCATAGTAAATAAAAAAAACCTTTGTATGGGATATGCATCACCGAAGGTTGCTTTTGAGAGGATTTTTGAAATGTATTGGCGTAGTGGTGACTTTGAGTTTTTTTGTTAAAAAGTGGTACTTAGTAAATTCAGTGTAGTCAGATATAAATTTTCTCACTTCCGAATCAAATGTTCCTTAAATTAAGCTAAAATAGCAAATTTGCTAGATTGGTAATCTAAATTAGTTGACTTGAAAATAACAACTGATATTCAATTGATGCCTGTCCCGTCTATTTTATTACAGCTAAGCGTTGTGTGAATTGTGTTTTTTGATATTTATAAAGTTTAATGATAAAATTTATTTGCCTAAATAATTATATTTTTAAAAAATGAATTTCATTAAAATTTATGCAATGTATGATACTTAACAAATATTTGATGTTTTTCGTTGCGATAAAAAATCGTATTATTAAAATTTAGGAGTTGATTGGATAATGGAAGGTTCAGTTTTACATTATGATGAAAAAAAGAAAAAAGGCATAATTCGTAATCTTGTAGGCGAGAGAATTAATTTTTCTGCGACTCAATGGAAATCAAATTCGATCATTCAAATGGGGGTATTAGTAGATTTTATTTATGAGAATGAAGTTGCTATGGAAATTTATGAATTGAAGCCAATGGTAACGCCTAGATTCGTAAATAGAATCAACGCATTATTTTCAATTAAAATTCATAATAAGTTTGGGGCTTATGCTAGTGCTATATTATTTATTTCTCTTTTTTTACCTATTGCCAACATAGAGTTTTTAGGTTTTCGTGGCCCAAGTGCAATAATTGAGAGGACTGTTGGTAAAGCAGTATTTTTTATCACTGTAATCACTTTTATTTTGTATTATGGTGGCGCAACAAGGCTGTATACTCGCATAATGTCTTTTTTGATTATATCTTTTATTCTTTTTATGCATTATGACCTTCTTGCTTTTCCAAATAATAGTTTATCTTTTAATACCTTTTTCAAGACACTGAATAGTTATTATGATTGGGGCGCTATTATTAATGTTTTTGGCTGTGTTTTGCTTTTATGCGCAATGGTTAAAAAAGGCTACGATAGAAATATGTATGCAATTTGATAGGGTGTTGTAAAATCAAAATTAATATTTTATGAGTGTACAAGAATGTTTTCATTTGTTAGTCCTAAAGAATACAGGAAATTTGAAATAAAACGAATATGCGGCGATTATCAAAAATCTTTTTATTAGAAAGGATGTTTTTCTTTGTCAGATACTAATTCACAAAATAATTCCGATTTCGTACCGACTCAAAATAAAGCATCTTCGTGGTCTATTTCAAAATTATGTTTGATTGCGTTTAGTATTGTTTTCTTTTATTGTTTCTCATTTGGACCCATGTGTTTTTTAATGATAAAAACAGAAAATTACATGAAAAACAGTAGTTTTAAAAGTGGTGTAGGTGAAATATTAAATATTGTTTACACCCCACATTTTAAAGTAGCGAAATACTCAAAAGTTTATTTTGACTACACTGCTTGGTGGATTGAATTAGCAGGTGTAAAAATGCCGTTAAGTTATGAGGAGTATAGAAATATTAAAAGATAAGATTCAATCTCACAAAAAAATGGTATTTGGAGAGTGTGTTTGCCTCATGATTTATCTTTGGTGACTTCATACGGCGAACACACTCTAATTGTTTTTGCCTGAGAATTAAATAATTATTCGTATCTCAGTGTGTTTTTATTTTTTTTACAATTGGCGCAGTAGAGACGGGTTTCAAAACCAATGGTTGTACAAATAAGAATTTCTTTTCAATGGAAATGAGGGTAAAAGCGCCTAGCCTAGTACAGCTAGACAGAAATTCGCCCCCGTAAATTTCAAGTTCGTTATTTTATTCAATCGAAACACCGCAAGTGCCAGCGAATTTAGTAGTAAAAGTCTAAGGCGGTTGTTAGCCTACTACTTTCTCTCTTTAGTCTTCTCTGCCAGACCGCGGAGGGTCTGGCTACGCACAATTAAACTGCGTAGCCAGACCCTCCGCGGTCTGGCAGAGAAGACTAAAGATAAAAAAGAAAAAAATCACAGCAAACAAGCAAGCATTAAGTTTCTTATTTGAACAACCATTGGGTTTCAAACCCGTCTCTACTGGTGAACCTAAAATTTGCTGAGTTACAATTATTCTTTATTTTACTGGGGTCCAATATTTTTCATTGACAGACCATAGTTTATCGGCTAATTTTTCTACTGTATGAAACTCTTGTAATAAAGGGTCAAGAAGTAATGCTTCGATGAAACTTTGTTTGTCTTTTTCAACTGCGGCTTTAAGCGTTAGTTGATTCATACATATAATAGGTGTTAATACTCCTAATAAGAATGGGGAAACTGGTTCAAATTGAATGGGTTGCATTCCGCGAGGGGTTATGTGGCAAGTTAATTCGAGGTTGGCGTCAGGAGGTAAATTAGGTACACTTCCGCCATTTGTCATATTTAGGTGCAATTCCGAGGCATTTACAAAACCTCGATTTTCCAAGCCGCTGATAATATCAATTATATTTTCGCTTGAAAATTGGTGCATATCAGGTATTAGTTGATCTTTTGGTGCGTAAGCCCAACCAGCTACGGTATCATAAAACCATTGGCGGCGCTTTCTTCTTGAATCAGGGTTGTGTAGTTGACTATCCAAGCTATAAATATTTTTGCCATTCTGAAAAGAACCGCGCGCTAAAAACCATGGGAAAAACTCCACAAAATGGTTATCACCGTTATTGGGTAAGCATTTCGTTAATCGAAAGAATTCATATGCCCAACTTGAAATATCGGCATGGCCAGTTGCAGAATCGATGTAGCCAGCTTTTAGCGTTTCTTTCATTTTTTGAATTAAGTCTTCCATTGGAATCGTTTTTCCTTGAATCTCAACTCGAGTAATAAACCCTAGATGATTTACTCCAACACAATCCACACAGACTTCGTTTCTTTTTACACCATACTTTTTAGCAATTAATTTTACTAGGCCTTCGGTCCCATGACAAATTCCTATGGCTTGAATATTACTGTAAGTATTGACGGCGTTTGTTAATACGGTCATGGGGTTGGTTACAGTTAGCATCGGTGCGTTTGGGCAATACTTTTCCATATCATAAGCAATATCCAACATTAAAGGTACCATTCGCAAGCAGCGTGCTGCGCACATAGGCCCAACTGTATCACCTACAGTTTGTCGAATACCAAACTCTTGACAGATTTTATCTTCTTGTTCGGCAACATCCATACCACCAACCAGAATGGAAACAACTACATAATCTGCATTTTCTATGGCTTGTTGTCTGCTAGTAGCAGTGAAAACTCTTATGTTTGATTTGTTTTCAACAATCATTCTGCTCATTACATCAAATTCGACTTTTAAACAATCTTTATCTAGGTCGTATAGCCAAACATCGGAGTTTTCAAAATGCGTATTGCCAACTAATTTTGGAGCAATAATGAAATCGCGCACGCATTGGTGAACAAATTTAAAGCTAGCCCCAATAAAGGCTATTTTTCTTCGACTATTATTAAAAGTTCTAAGCATATAGATTTCCTATAAAATAGTTTAATTGTAATGACTTTATGAATTAAATTGTTTTAATCACAAAATCAAACAGAATTTACACAATTTTTGAAAAATCTCAAAAATACGATTCAAAATAGGGGGGATTTTAAAATGTGATAATAAATCTTGCCCCTTTGTTTGCTCCATCGCTTTCCACTGAAATTTTTCCGCCTAATTCGGTAACGGCAATGGCACAACTATGTAAGCCAAAGCCATGCCCTAGTTTTTTTGTTGTAAAACCATGAGTGAATATTTTTTTGAGATTTTCCTCTGCAATACCAATACCATTATCTTGGATGATAAAACGAGTTGGTTTTTCTTCGATTGTTATTGTTATTTCCTTTTTTGGGTGACCAGCTTCCAATACGGCTTCTTTAGCGTTTCTGATTAGATTTATTAAAACTTGGAGCATTTTGTGTTTTGAAATAACAAGAGTTCCTTTGTTGTTTCTATTGAAAATTAGATTGACCCCAGAAACCCACAATTCACCTTCTAGTAAAGTAAGTGCATCATCAATTAAGCTGTCTACGCTACATTCTTCTTTGAATTGCGGTTGGGAGGCAAAACTTTGTTGAAGAGTTATGATTGTTTTAATGTGATCTATGTTTTTCGCTAGGCGATTTAATTCTTGAAGCGAACTTTGTGTATCTTCCTGTAGAGACTTTTTTAACTCAATTAGTAAGGAAGGAATCAAGTGCCCTTTGTTGTTTTTATTAAAAAAATCTGGCAGATTATCTTGATGGGATGAGATTAAATCGATAGTATTAAATAGCACTTGCAGTTTACCTTTGTTGATATTTTCTCCTAATATGTTAGTTGAAACATTAATGCTGTTTAAAATATTACCAACATTATGTAAAATATTAATTGCTACTTCAGCCATACCAGCTTTCATTGCAGATCTTTGAACTTCAGCTTGAGCTTCTTCAAGTGCATCATATTGAATTTTTAGATTGTTTTGGGCAATTTGTAGCTTTTCATTTTTTAATTTTAAATCTTGGTTGATGACTTCTAGCTTTTGGTTGTAATTTTTGATTTCTTCTAATAAAAGTTTTTTTTCATTGGAAGATTTAATATTTTCCCATGCGCGTTGAACAGAAGCAATTAATATTTCAGGAAAAATTGGTTTTTCGATAAAGTCATAGGCGCCATTTTTGAGGGCCTCAAGTGCAATTTCTTTATTTGCATACCCCGTAACTATAATTGAAATTATGTTTGGGTTTATTTTTTTTACTTCTTTAATTAGGGTGATTCCACTTATTTTAGGCATCATGTAATCTGAAATTAAAATATCCACTGTTTTGATTTTTACTATTTCCAAAATTTCAAGTGGGTCTGTTGATATTAAAATTTCGCACGAATCTTCTAATGTGTCATGAATCGATTGCAATACCAATATGTCATCATCAGCTATAATTACTTTTGGTTTAACTTGAGGTTTTTGCGTGGATATTTCCATCAATTTTTCTATAAATACCTTAGCGGAAAGAAATTAGGTTTGGTTTTAGCCATTCAGTAGAATAAATAGTATATCGTTACAATAGAAACTCGAATTAATTATTTTATAAAAACCTAATGATTTTTTACGGTTTTGCTATCGGGGTAAGAGTTTTCATTTAGTGTATTCCTTGTATGTGCTTTTTGGTTTGGTGAGTTGTCACCATTCTGTATATTTTTCTTCCCATAAATGCAACTTAAGTTTTTGTTTTATATGTAGTTACGATAAAACAAATAATTTAAATTATTACCTATTTTAAAATTTGTTTATCCAATGAAAGTATGCACCAAGCTTCACGAAACCTCATCATAAGGCGAATGCATCCATTATTGGTTTTAAGACTATACGATTATACTTTAAGCTCATATACATCTATAGGTTGAAGAATACCTGAGATTTCTTGGTTTTTATAGGTGTTATAGGGGTATTGATTTGCTAATAGTTTGCAAGTTTCATCGGAAAACCCAACCCCTGATTTTAGATGTTTAGAAGTCCATTGTAAAATCATAAAGGCGGAATTAACTGTTTCGCCAATGATATCAACACTTTTATAGTCGGGGTGGCCAATGGCACCGAGATAGATTTCACCGGAATTAATGGCGATAATAACATCCGAATTGTTAATTATTTGTTTGGCATTTTCGGCAGTTTTTAAAGCCCTATCGGCGTGGTCTGGCCCTGCGAAAAAGCATAAAAAACCATCGCCGACATACTTGATAGGTACTCCGTTAAAACGCAAAGAAGATTCTGTTAAGGAATAAAAAATACTGTTCACCCAATTAGCGACTTCCTTTGGGTTTTTTTCTTCTGATTTTTTAGCGAAATGATTGATACTCGTGCATAGAACAGTAGCTGTGAAAGTATCTTTTTCGCCAGTTGCCCCACCAAGTAACCAATCGCTGGTTACACCTAGAATTTTGGCGAGAGAAAGTAAAATGGTGATATCAGGTGCATTTTCACCTCTTTCCCATTTTGAAACTGCTTGACTGCTAATATTCAATGCATTTGCAATATCAATTTGCTTAAGATTTCTTTTTTCTCTTTTTTCTCTAATTCTTTTGCCTAGACCTTGTAGATTCATAGTACTTCTATTAAAAAGGTAAAATTAAATTTCCCTCGTAAGGGTTTGGGTTTAAAATTTGAAATAAAACTTTGTAAGATTGCAATAAGTTTTGAATTTGTTCTAAATCTGCAACTTGTAAAATATTGACTTTCCATTTATCATGACTCTCAACGATTTCGCAAAACTCTTCTTCTAGCTTTTGACATATTTTATTTTTTGTTTCTTCACTTGGAAATTGGTTAATAATCAGAGTTGCATTGCCACTTTTTTTTGTAAAACGAATAAACTCAGGAATATTTTCATCACTTATGAAGAGTGCTTCGATCTCATCATTTTTTGATATGCCAAAGGCATTTTCGGGTATTTGGATAATTTTATAGATGTTTTCTTTTACTAAAACAGCCTCTAAAACCTCCGATTGTTCCCCAAATTGATTGAAAAATGTATATAAAATTTTCACAGATTTCCCGAATTTTAAAATTCTCGATTATATACGAAAGGTACTTTGATAACATAAATAATTTATATTTGGTCAATTAATAAATTAATTTTCATATTGAAAATAAAACAGGGGTTTTAAAAATCGTAAATATAGTCGAAATTAATGATTATTTAGAGGTTTCTGGCACCTGAAAAAATATTATGAGTAGGTTTTTTTTAAGGGCAATGTTTATCTTGAACCAATGTCTTCTCTCTATAAAATCCTCGCGGTTGAAAACGCAAGATCCTGTTTCTTTTTTATAAAGAAGCATTCATTTTCCACAGGATATAGTAACTTATGAGTATTCCACTTTCGCATCATAATGCACGATTGGTTTTAGAGGATGGTACCGTTTTTCCGGGTAGAAGTTTTGGGGCAGAAGGTGAAACATATGGTGAAGCGGTTTTTAACACCAGTATGACTGGCTACCAGGAAGTTTTGACAGACCCATCTTATTGTGGTCAGTTAATAACAATGACATATCCATTAATTGGCAATTATGGTGTCAATCAGGAAGATGTTGAATCTTCCCGCATTCAGGCATCGGGTTTTATTATTCGTGAGCTTTCCCGAATAGTGAGTAGTCATCGAGCGACAATGGATTTATCTTCTTATTTGAAATCGCAAAATATTATAGGAATAGAAGAAGTGGATACGCGTGCATTAACGCGTCATTTAAGAGATCATGGAGCGATGCGTGCTATAATTTCTACTGTTGATAAAGATATAAGTTCGCTACTCAAAAAGGTTAAAAATAGCCCCAGTATTGTTGGTGTTGATTTAGTTAAAAATGTAACTTGTGAAAAGACTTATGATTGGTCGAAGTCTGGTAAATATAGAGTAGCAGTAATAGATTGTGGAATAAAATTAAATATATTGAGAATTTTAGAATCTCTTGATTGTCAGTTAAAGGTTTTTCCTGCTTCGGTTACACGCAAAGAAATTGATGCCTTTAAGCCAGATGGGCTTTTTCTTTCAAATGGGCCAGGTGACCCTGGTGCGGTGACCTATGTAATTGAACTTGTAAAATCTTATATCAAAGAAGATTTTTTTCCTATTTTTGGGATTTGTTTAGGGCATCAAATGTTAGGTTTAGCGTTTGGTGCAAAGTATACAAAACTTAAGTTTGGTCATAGAGGGGGCAATCAGCCAGTTAAGAATATATTGACTTCCAAAGTAGAAATTTCATCACAAAATCATGGTTTTGCAGTTGAAGCTAGCACTTTGCCTAAAGAGTTGGAAGTGACTCATATACATTTGAATGACAATACATTGTCTGGTATGAGACACCGAACAAAACCTATTTTTAGTGTTCAATATCACCCTGAGGCATCGCCGGGGCCAAATGACTCACGATATTTATTTAATCAGTTTATAAAAAACATGGATACTTTTAAAAAGGCTTCACATGTCTAAGTTTATTTTTATTACAGGTGGTGTAGTTTCTTCATTAGGCAAAGGTATTGCGGCAGGTGCAATAGGTTTAATCTTAAAAGAATGTGGTTTAACGATTAGAAATCAAAAATTAGACCCGTATTTAAATGTTGACCCAGGTACAATGAGCCCATCTCAGCATGGTGAAGTTTATGTAACTGATGATGGCACAGAAGCGGATTTGGATTTGGGGCATTATGAAAGATTCACGGGAGTTCCGGCAAATAAATTTACGAATTTTACTGCAGGATCTATATATTATGATGTTTTAACTAAAGAACGAAGAGGCGATTATTTAGGTGCCACCGTTCAAATTGTGCCGCATATTACAGATCATTTAAAACAATGTATTTTGAGTTTAGAATCAGATGATGTAGATGTTATTATTTCGGAAGTTGGTGGCACGGTTGGTGACATTGAAGGTTTGTTTTTTCTAGAAACATTGCGTCAGATTGCATTTGAACGAGGGCGTGACAATGTGATGTTTGTGCATGTAACTTTGATCCCGCATTTGAACTCTACTGATGAAATAAAAACGAAACCTACTCAGCATTCAGTGCAAAAATTACGAGAAGTGGGCATAAGCCCGGATGTTTTGATTTGTCGAACAGTGCGCAATCTTGATATTAATGTTAAAAGAAAAATCAGTTTGTTTTGTAATGTACCAGTTGATGCCGTAATTGATGAAAAGGATGTTGATAAGTCAATTTATGAAGTGCCTTTTGTTTTACTGAATCAAAAATTGGACAAAATTATAGCGGAACGATTAAAATTAAAGGTTAAAAAACCAAATCTATCAGAATGGCAAAAAATAATTGACCAAATTGATCATACGAAAAACCATACCAAAATAGGCATAATTGGTAAATATGCTGGTTTGGCAGATTCTTATAAATCTGTGGTTGAGTCTTTACAACATGCAGCAATTGCAAATAATTCGACGATTGAAATTAAAATCATACCTTCTGAAGATCTTGAAAAAGAAGGAAATATGAAATTATTGCATGACCTAGATGGAATATTGGTACCAGGTGGTTTTGGGGATAGAGGTGTTCAGGGTAAATTAAATAGTATTCGATATGCTCGCGAAAAGTTAGTGCCATTTTTGGGAATTTGTTTAGGTATGCAGTGTGCTACGATAGAGTTTGCTAGAAATGTCTGCAAGATGCAGGGTGCGCATTCAACGGAGTTTGACCCGAAAACTAATTATGCCATCATTAGTTTATTAGAAGAACAGAAAAAAATAGTTAATTTGGGCGGGACGATGCGTTTAGGGTCTTACCCGTGTTCGATACTAAAAAACACCAAGGCGAGTGCAGCCTATCAAAAACATAATATCTCAGAGCGCCATCGCCATAGATATGAATTTAATAATGAGTATAAAGAAGTGTTAGAGAAAAAGGGAATGATTTTTTCAGGAACATCGCCAGACAAAACATTAATCGAAATAGTGGAGCTTAAAGGGCACCCTTGGTTTTTAGGTTGTCAATTTCACCCTGAATTTAAATCACGCCCAGTGGACCCACATCCATTGTTTAAAGAATTTGTAAAAGCAAGCATTAAGTGTCAAAAAAGTAGTGTAAAGAAATCAAGTAAGGTTTTAATTAAAAAAAGAGTCACAAAAAAGAAGTTAAAAAATAAACAAAAGGGGTAGAACAAATGTCTAATGAAAATGACTCAACACCAAAAGATTTTTGCGGGTTATTTGGGATCTACGGCAACCCAGAAGCTGCTGATTTAACCTTTTTAGGTTTATATGCACTTCAGCATCGTGGTGAAGAAGCAGCGGGTATAGTAACTTCCAACAATCGTCGATTAGTTGCGCATGTTTCCCCTGGTTTAGTGAGCGAAGTATTTTCTGGCCCCATTCTTGAAACGATAAAAGGGGATATGTCGATTGGACATGTTCGCTATTCGACGACGGGTAGTAGTAATTCAAAAAACTGTCAACCTATGATGGTTAGTATAAGAGGGCAACAAGTGGCAGTGGCCCATAATGGAAATATCACAAATGCACCGACTTTAAGAAAAGCTCTTGATAATTCAGGCGCTATTTTTCAAACAAGTATGGATTCTGAATTGTTGATTCATTTGCTAGCAAAGTGCGATGATGAAAAATTTGTTGATGCTTTGTGTAAATCGGTGGTTCAATTAAAGGGTGCTTTTTGTCTTTTGGTTCAAACAAAAGATACTATTTATGCCATTAGAGACCCGAATGGTTTTAGGCCTTTTTCTTTAGGCAAACTGTGGGGAAGTTATGTATTAAGCTCAGAAACTTGCGCTTTGGATTTAATTGAAGCAGAATATGTACGCGATATTTTGCCAGGTGAAGTGTTAGAGATTTCAAAAAATGGTTTAAAATCTTACTTTCCGTTTGCAAAACCAAAACAATTATCGCATTGTATATTTGAACAAATTTACTTTGCAAAACCAGACAGCAATATATTTGGGTTCAATGTTTATGAAACGCGTAAACGCTTAGGTCGACAGCTTGCTAAAGAATCGCCTTTAAATGTTGATATGGTTTTACCTATGCCAGATTCAGGAAACTACGCTGCCATTGGTTATGCTCAAGAATTGGGGGTTCCACTAGAATTAGGTATGATTCGAAACCATTATGTTGGCAGAACTTTTATTGAGCCTTCTCAAATAATGCGTGAATTTGGTGTAAAAATAAAGCATAACCCTGTAAAAGATTTAGTGTTTGGCAAAAAAGTGGTAGTAGTAGATGATTCGATTGTTCGTGGAAATACAGCAAAAATAAAGATTAAAAGTTTGCGTCAAGCGGGTGCTAAAGAAGTTCACATGAGAATATGTTGCCCGCCACATAAATTTTCTTGTTATTATGGAATAGACTTCCCAGAGAAGTCAAAACTTATAGCAAACAATTATAAATTAGAAGAAATTCAAAAAATATTAGAGCTAGATTCTTTGGCATATTTAAGTTATGAAGGAATGCTATCCTGTATGAAATTGCCAGGCGAAAATTTCTGCACGGCATGTTTTAGTGGTGAGTACCCGGTTGAAGTTGATAAAGAGTTGAATAAGTTAAGTTTAGAATTAACCCAAGAAGGAAAATAAATGCCTAAACGCACGGATATAAAAAAAGTCTTAATTATAGGTTCAGGACCAATCATCATCGGGCAAGCATGTGAATTTGATTATTCAGGAACTCAGGCCTGTAAGGCATTGCGAAAAGAAGGGTATGAAGTTGTTCTCGTAAATTCAAACCCTGCTACCATTATGACTGACCCAGATGTGGCTCATAAGACATATATAGAGCCTGTTACACCTGAATTTGTAGAAAAAGTTATTGCTCGCGAAAGGCCAGATTGTTTATTACCAACCCTTGGTGGTCAAACAGCACTCAATGTTGCGATGGATTTGCACAAAATGGGTGTTTTGGAAAAATATAATGTTGAATTAATTGGGGCTAGTGTAAATGCCATTAATAAAACTGAACAAAGAAGTTTATTTAAAGAAGCCATGATAGAAATAGGCTTGGATGTGCCTAAAAGTGGTTTGGCAAATAATTTAGACGATTGTAAAAAATATTTAAAAGAAATTGGTTTGCCGCTTATTATTCGCCCTAGTTACACCTTAGGGGGTACGGGGGGTGGTATCGCAGAAACGGAAGAAGAATTCTGGAAAATTTGCAAAAACGGTCTAGATCTTTCGCGTTCTTCAGAAATACTAATTGAAGAAAGTTTAGTGGGTTGGAAGGAATATGAATTAGAAGTAATGCGTGATAAAAATGACAATGTAGTCATTATTTGTTCCATAGAAAATCTTGACCCTATGGGTGTGCATACGGGCGATAGTATTACTGTTGCGCCAGTTCAGACTTTGACAGATAAAGAATATCAATATATGCGTGATAGTGCCATTAAGATTATCCGCGAAATGGGCGTAGAAACAGGGGGCTCAAATATTCAGTTTTCAGTTGACCCTAAAACTGGCCGACAAATCGTAATTGAAATGAACCCGCGCGTATCTCGCTCTTCTGCATTGGCCTCAAAAGCAACAGGGTTTCCTATTGCAAAAATAGCTGCCATGCTAGCTATCGGTTATACTTTAGATGAAATACCAAATGATATAACGGGTGAGACATTAGCCTCTTTTGAGCCTACGATAGACTATTGTGTGATTAAGATACCGCGATTTGCGTTTGAGAAATTCCCAAGTGCAAGTTCTACGCTAGGTAGTGTAATGAAAAGTGTTGGGGAAGTAATGGCCATTGGCCGTACTTTTAGAGAAGCTTTACACAAAGGTCTTCGATCGTTAGAAACAGGGCTATTAGGTTTTAAACCTTCTAAAGAACTTTTGGGTAATTTAGAAATAGAAATCAATCGTCCAAGTCCTGTTAGAATTTTATATTTACACAAAGCTCTAGAATTGGGTTGGTCGGTTGAAAAGCTTTATGCCAAAACGGGTGTTGACCCTTGGTTTTTACAGAATATGCAAGATTTAGTCGTTATGGAAAAAAAGATTAAATCAAAAGGGAAATCAATATCGACAGAAGAATTATATTTAGCAAAACGAGAAGGTTTTTCTGATTCATTAATTGCAGTTCTGACAGGTTTAACGGAAAACAAAGTTCGAGAAATGCGTAAAGCGGCTGGTATTATTCCGTCTTATAAATTAGTTGATACTTGTGCGGCCGAATTTAATGCGAAAACGCCATATTATTATTCTACTTATGATTCTCAGAATGAATTGGTTCCATCTAATAAAAAGAAGGTAATTGTTTTAGGTGGTGGACCAAATCGAATTGGGCAAGGTATTGAATTTGATTATTGTTGTGTACAAGCGGTTTTTGGTATTCAAGATTTGGGTATGGAAGCGATTATGGTCAATTCAAACCCTGAAACGGTTTCAACAGACTATGATACTTCCGACAAACTTTATTTTGAGCCACTCACTTTTGAAGATGTAATGAATATCATTGAAGTCGAAAAGCCGATTGGGGTTATTGTTCAGTTAGGTGGGCAAACCCCGTTGAATTTATGTGAACGACTTTCAAATGCGGGCGTGCCAATTTTAGGAACTCAAGCAAGTAGCATAGCGGAAGCAGAAGATCGTGAGTTGATGAGAAAACTAGTCATCAAAATGCAATTGATTCAGCCAGAAAGTGGTATTGCATTTACATACGAAGAGTCAGTAAAAATTGCTCGCTCTATTGGTTACCCCGTATTAATTAGACCTTCCTTTGTTTTAGGGGGTCGTGCGATGGAAGTTGTGTATTTAGAGTCTGACTTAAAAGAGTTTTTTGATAAAGCGGTAGAAGCTTCACCAGATAACCCCATTTTGATTGACAAATATTTGGAAGGGGCGATTGAACTAGATGTTGATGCTATTTCGGATGGCAAAAATGTTGTAATTGGTGGTATTTTAGAGCATATTGAGTTGGCTGGAATTCATTCTGGCGATAGTGCATCCGTTTTGCCGCCATATTCGTTGACGAGTGCTCAAATCGAACGCATTAAAGAACAAGCAAAATCTTTTGCAATTGCTTTAAAAGTAGTTGGCTTAATCAATATTCAGTTTGCTGTAAAAAATGATATTATTTATGTAATTGAAGTTAACCCGCGAGCTTCACGAACAGTTCCTTTCATCAGTAAAGCAACAGGGGTTCCTTTAGCAAGATTGGCGGCTAAAGTTATGTGTGGTAAAAGCTTAATTGAATTAGGTTTTACTGATGAAGTAAATGCACCATATGTGGCGGTAAAAGAATCTGTGTTCCCATTTGATCGTTTTGGTAAAGTTGATGCGATTTTAGGCCCTGAAATGAAATCTACTGGTGAGGTTATGGGTATAGATAAAACCTTTGGCAAGGCCTTCTTAAAATCGCAGTTTGGTGCTAACCAAAAATTAAAACCAAAAGGCAATGTATTTGTAAGCGTCAACTACAACCATAAACGAGATATTGTTTTTATAGTTAAAAAGTTATATGAATTAGGTTATAAGATTTATGCTACACCTGGTACTGCAAAGTCTCTTGAAATTAATGGAATACCCGTTCAAATAATAGAGAAAATTTCCAATAACTCGGAAGCAAATATTTTGAAGCTATTATTTGAAGATAAGATTAAATTGGATTTAATCATTAACACGCCAAGTGTAAATGCAAATTTATCCGATGAAAAGAAAATTAGAATTGCGGCTATTGAAACTAGAACGCCTTTAGTAACGACCATTTTTGGGGCAATGGCAACCGTATTAGCGATTGAATCATTAGGTAAAGAAGAGATTGGAGTAAAATCAATTCAAGAATATATAGCTTCATTAAAAAATTAAAATGAATTTGTATCTGCTTTGCGAGTTATTGAGTTGGTAGCCAGATCGTCCCCGATCTGGTAGCAAAATCAAAATTTAAGATGCACCAGATCGGGGACGATCTGGCTACCCAAAAAATTTCCCTTGAGTAGCTTCATGAATTTTTATTTGTTTATTTTAATATTTGTACTGGCTAATTATTTAAATGTTTTTAGCCAAGACAATGATTCTTCCAGCTCAAAGAAGCCAAAACCTCCGCCAAAATCGTTGGAATTATTAAAAATGATGGAAGATGAATCGGATGTTTTATATAAAGAAAATCAATTTAATAATAAAAGAATCGAAGATTATATTGCAGGTATTAAGAATTCGACAAATACCGGAAAAAATGAGGTTTCTCTTCTTAAAGTAAGTAGCGAACTGGTCAGGATTTATTCGATTATTAACAATCGAGTTTATAAGAACAGCTTAAATTTAAATCAAGAAGTAAAGAAAATTGAAGATGTAATAGAAAAATCTAATAACCATTTAGATAGGTTTGTTGCAGTTAATAACGGCAATCATTTGTTGGTGTTAAATAGTTCTAAGAGTTCCGAAAAAGTTTCGGTTCTTTTAGATAATCAGCCTTTTAGTCTAAACGAAATTTCTAGAGATGAAAATTGGCGATTTGCAATATACGAATGGGAGAAAAAACCAGCTAAAAATTTATTTGTAACTACTTTTGAATCGGTTAGCCCAGTAGGTTCCGTTTTATTTAAAGTAGGTTTCAATGGCCATATTTCGCCTTGTATCGTTTCGCTGGAAAACCGGTTTTCTTATAAGGAAAAGGCGTATAAATATTTTCATGTTTCCGAACTAGAGAGTTTTAAAGACGGCGACTATTTTTTCAATGAAAAAGGTAGTTTGGTAGGGGTTGCTTATGAATTAAAAGGGAAAAAGATTATTCTCGACGGACAATTTATTAGTGTAATTTTTAATGAAATGTTTGAATCAATTGGTGGCGAAACTAATTTAGGGTTAATCGGCAAATTAACTGAAACTGGTTTTGTTGTGAATGGCGTTTTTAATCAAGATAATAAAATATTAAAAAATGACATCGTTCAAGAAATTGACAATATTAAAATCGCTAAAGAAAATTTGTATTCGATTAAACAGAGCCTAAAGAAAAAAAAACTGATTGAGGTCAAAATTTTAAGGGCTGAAAAGCAGGAAAATCTGAAATGTAGCACATTGAAGGATATGAGTTTATCGAATCTGAAGCTATTGACGGGTGCTGAAAATAAGGTTATTTTATGGGTTGACCCTATTGATAGCAATCAACTTGCTGATGCTACCGAATTCATGAAAGCTTGTAAGCAAAATCAGTTTGACAATTATGAGTTTAAGTTTTATCGAATAAAGGAAGATAGCCTGCTGTTTTGGTTTGCAACTGTAAAATTAGTAAGATACTTGTTGAAACATGAAAAAAGTGAAATTTTTGACTGGTTTCGTAATAATCCTTACCAAGATTCTGATGAGTTTATTGCAAAATTTAATCTTAAGTTTTCTCTGACTCAAAATCAATATGCTGAAGTTTTAGATAATAAGAACGAGGAAGATTTAATAATGACTGATTACACAAATGGTTTCCTAAAACATAAAATAAAATCTTTACCTGCCTTATCATTTTTTGAAAGCGAAGGTGTTTCAAAAACGCAGGAAATCGCATTATGGATTCGTGAATTTTTAAGTGCAAACAGCCTTTAGAAGAGTTGATTTTATATATTTGATTCTTTTTTATGGCAATTTAGTAAAAATCTAATAACAAATTGAAGGGCAATTTAAAGCTAATGGTTGGAATTTTCATCCAATTGAATACAATGCTCCTTCTTTTAAAAAGCTCATAGGAACTTTATAAATTATGACAACAAAAATTAAACTAAAAGGTCTTTTTTCAGATATTATTAAAAAGCTAAAACTTGTTGAAAAAAGCAATCCTGAACTAAATTTATTCGGCGTCCTATTTGAGTTATCTTCTTGCCATGTTATTCCATTAGAAGAAATTCATAAGACTTTGGCCAAAATAAAGAGCTTTTACATGGATTTTAATGAATTTAGGGTGACGGAAATAGATGATATTTGCAAAGATTTTAATATGCCAGATAGGGCAGATGATTTGCTAACTTTTACTGAATGTTTGGATAATCTTTTTGAAAAAAATGGTAAGGTCGATTTATTTGATGTATCTAAGTATGACGATCAAAAAATAAGTGATTTATTTACTAAATTAGCGAACAATATAAACGGAAATTGCTATTCCTATTATTTGAATCGTTTGGGAAAAGAAGCCCCATATGTATTTAATGAAAATCAACTCAGAATTTTAAAAAGATTGAAAATTGCAGAAGAGACGGAAGATTTAGAAACGGTTAAGAAAAAAGTTGAAAAGGTATTTCCTGCTGAAAAGGGAGTTTCTTTTTTTATGGCCTGCCAAGTTCATGCCAATGAGTTTTGTCGTGAAGAAAACCCATCCTGTTCTAGATGTCCTTTTTTAAATGATTGTGATTTTGGGAAAAATGTTGTAAAAGAAAGAGATGAAAAACAAAAAGAGCGTGAAATCGTTAAACAAAAGGCTTTAGAAGAGGAACAACGCAAAATTGAAAATGAGAAGAAGAAGGCAAAAGTTTCTGGAAAGAAAAAAGATAAAAATGATGATGGTGAAACCGTGGATGATGGAATGGCAGAAGATGGTAGTGTTGTTCCAGTGTTATCGAAACGAGAACAAAAGAAATTATTGCGTTTAAAAGAAGCTGAAGAAAAGGCTGCATTAAAAGTTGCGGCTAAATTAGCCAAGAAAAAATTGAAGGAAGATGCTAAGGCAGCTCAAATAGCTGCTAATGCCTTAAAAGCAGAAGAAGCTAGAAATTTGAAAAAAGCAAAAGCAGAAGAAGCTTTAAAGTTGAAAGTGCCAAAAAAAGATTCAGCCAAAATTGCAACAAAAGAAACGATCAAAGAATCAATAAAAGAAACGATCAAAGAATCAATAAAAGAAGCGGCAAAAGAATTCGTAAAAGAAAAGGCAAAAGAAAAAAACAAAGAAAAAGTCAAAGTAGTTGGCAAAGAAGTTGGAAAAGAAATGGGTAAACAAGTTGCCAAAGGTGGCGTATCAAAAGATAGCTCCAACGAAGCTGTTAAGCAAATAGGTAAGGAAGCAACCAAAGTTTCCGCAAAAGACATGGCAAAAGAAACAAGCAAAAAACCAATTAAAGAACCAGGCAAAGATAAAAAATTGCCTGAAAAAGCACCAATTACTAAAGGTGTTGCGAATACTGAAGTGCAAAAAGCTGTTCAGTCTCCTGTGCCTTCAAATGTGAGTAAAAAATCTAAAAAAGAAAGCGTAGTATCTAGTGAAGCGGTTGCGACAATTGCAGACACTGTAAAATCTACAACTAAGAAGAAAGATAAAATTGAAGCACCTGTTGTAGGTAAGGCTGAAATTTCAGATAAAAAAGCCAAATCGAAAAAAGGTGTGTCTGTAGTTGAAGTGGAAGCGCCTATTACACAAACTGTATCTAAAAAAGCTGAAAAAAGTAAAGGTGATATTAAACCCGCTAAAAAACAGTTGGAGCCAGAAAAAGTACAAAGCGCAAGTATTAAAAAAGGCAAAGAGAACAAAAAAGAAATCAAGTTAGAAAAACAAGTTAAAAAAATGCCAAAAGAAAAATCTAAGCCAGTAGTAAGTGCTAAGAAAGAAATTGTAGCTGCTTCAAAAGCTGGAAAGACAAAAGTAGTAGCTAAACCTAAGGCAGTAGCCACAAAAGCAGTTGCAGCAAAGACGACCAAAAAGAAAGAAGTTAAACCGACGGACAAAAAGAAACCGGTTAAAAAGGTTGAAATTAAAAAGAAAAAATAAAACAGTGGAGTTTCTTTTTGCGAATCATTGGGATTGACCCTGGCACTCGAAATGTCGGATATGGTATAATTGAAGTTAGTGGAAATCAAGTTGTACCTGTTGTATATGGAACAATTCAAGCAAATGAAAAGGAAAAGATTGAAGTTCGGCTATCTACCATCCATTCGAAACTAACTCAAATTATAAAAGATTTTGCCCCAAGTGAAGGGGCTATTGAAAAAGCCTTTGTTGGCAAAAACCCTCATTCGGCATTACGAATAGGCGAAGGGCGTGGTGTAGCTTTAGCCATAATGGGGTTAGTTAATATACCTGTTGTAGAATATTCTCCTTTATTAATTAAAAGGGCAATTGTTGGCAATCATAGTGCAAGTAAAGAACAAGTACGCTTAATGGTTAAAACAATTTTAAATTGTAGGGATAATTTCCCGACAGATGATACTTCTGATGCACTTGCCGTTGCTATTTGTCATTCCCATAGACGCCTAATCTTGGATTTGTTTAAAAAGTAATATATTTGAGATCTATCTTTATTCCTACGAGTTACTTGCTAATTTAATAGAACTGTTTACCATTTTGCCTTGTCTCGAGTTGGTGAAATATTGAAATTTATTATCTAAAAGGAAATAAAATGAATGACAAATCTAGCAAGCTAAAAAAATTAAGTTTAGAGTTAAAATCAAAAACCTCAAAAGGTGAAATTTTAATTGGTTTTGATGGGTTTGTTGATGATATCATCGCGGTAATCGATAAAAGAGAAAGTGTTTCTTCCTATAAGCGAATTGATTCGATTAGTAAGTATGCCGAAAGAATCAGTCGTTTGTCAGGGGTGAGTGGAAGCATAGAGCTAGACACTTTGCAGCAAAAATTAGGTGGAAATGCACCTATTATGGGCAATTCGTTAATTAGGCAAGGTTTTGCTGTTAATGCGATTGTTACAATAGGTACCCAAAATGCGATACACCCTGTTTTTAAAGATTTTGCATCCCAATGTAAATTTGTAGCACCTATAGCCAATCCTGGTAATACTTTAGCCTTTGAATTTGATGATGGCAAGATAATGATGAATCAATTAGGTTCCTTTGGCGATGTCAATTGGGAAAATTTGAAAAAATTATTGGGTGAAGAAAATTTAAAAAACCTACTTAGAAAATGTACCTTGGGTGCTTTTGTTAATTGGGCTATGTTGCCTTACATGAGTTCGGTTTATTTAGGTTTGGCAAATATGCTAGATGAAATGAAAGTCAGATTAAAAATTTTCATTGACCTAGCAGATATTATGCGTCGTACACCTAAAGATATTTTGGAAATGTTATCGATTTTGAGTCGTTTAGGAAAAAACAATGACTTGATCTTGGGTTTAAATTTTAGTGAGGCACAACAGATTTGTGAACATTTAGGTTTAGCGGATATTGAAAAAAAATCTGAAAAGTATGCCAAGACGATTCGAAATAAGTTAGATATTACGGCCATTGTTATTCATGAAACAAAGCGAGCAGTAATTTCTACCAAAACAGAAGCATACGCTGTAGATGGTCCTTACACAGAAAAGCCTAAATTAACTACAGGTGCAGGAGATAATTTTAATGCTGGTTTTTGCAGTGGTTGGCAACAAGGGTTAAGCTGGGAGCAATGTTTGTTTACGGGGGTATATACCTCTGGCTTTTATGTTAGAAATGCCTATTCACCTAACTCGGAGGAGTTAATTAAATTTATTGAGGAAAATGCATAAATATTTGGCGTTAATCATTTAATACAACATACTTAAATTAGGATATTTTTAAACGGAAGTTAAATGAACCAGAAAAAGCCAAATATTTTATTGATTGTAGTCGATCAGATGCGGGCAGATTGTTTAGGGGCAGCTGGCAATTCAGTAATTCGTACTCCAACAATAGATTCAATTATCAGATCTGGTCATTATTTTACCCATGCCAGAACAGAGATGCCAAGTTGCATAGGGGCTAGACGATCTATTGAGTCGGGGCAGTCGCCTGAAAAACATAAAATGATTGGTTATTTGGATAAAATCGTTTGGAATGAGAAAAATACAATTGATCATATTCTTAAGAACTATGGTTATTTCACAATGAATGTTGGGAAGCGACATAATTATCCGCGTGTAGCGCCAGAAGGCTTTAGTGGGTACCAATATAATGTGCAGTATGAGGAATGGCGTGATTTTGGTGATAATTTTCAAGATGATTATCATGAGTTTTTAAAGAAAAATGATCGGTGGTATTATGGTCCCTTTGCGACACATTCTTCTAATAATAGTTTTGTGGGGTCAATTTTTCCTCTTGAAGAGCGTTTTCACCCATCAAGTTGGACGGCAGCTGAAGGCATTAAAGCTTTAGAAATGTGGTCAGAAAAAAAATCAGATTTACCATTTTTTTTGCATTTGAGCTTTTCTGCGCCACACCCGCCATTTACACCACCACTTAATTATTTTAATGAATACATTCTTAAAGATTTGCCTTCTCCTGTGTTTGGTGACCCTGTTAAATATAATGAACCTTCTGAGTTTAGAGGTAGATTTTTTCAAGAATCGGATTGCATTCAATTAACTAGAGAAGAAATGCATCGAACAACCGCGGCCTATTATGGGCTCATTTCTCATATTGATGCTTGTATTCATGGCGTTTTATTTTATTTGCAACGCGAATTAAAAAGTAGAAATGTTTTAGAAAACACAATTATCGCTTTTACAGGTGATCATGGTGAAATGCTAGGCGATCATGGTCGATTTAACAAAGCTGTTGGTTATGAAGGTGCTGTAAGAATACCAATGGCTTTTAACTTTCCAAATAAAATGACGAAGCAAATAAAAGTTGGGGGTCGTTATGATGAGCTTGTTGGTAATCAAGATGTATTGCCAACCTTGTTGGGTGCAATTGAAGCTCCCGTGCCAAGTAGCGTTACAGGTATTAATCTCATGCCATTAATAAAAAATGAAAATGAAGTGTTGAATCGAGATTTTTTTCATGGTGAACATTTTGGATGTATGCATTTTATAGTAACCAAAGAATTTAAATTTATTTGGAATTACAAAACAAATCAAAAAGAATTATATGCATTAAAAAATGACCCGTTAGAGTGTAAAAATATTATCAGCGAACCAAAATATAGAGATATTGGTATAAACTTTGAAAAGTTATTGGTAGAACAACTTTCTTCTCGAGGCGATTTGTTTTTAAAAGAAGGAAAACTTGCAGCACCTAGAGTATCATTAGAGAAATGGTTAGAAGGTTAATTCACTAGTAAAGCTTTTTTAGCAATCGTTCGGTCATGGTTTTTTCAGGAACAATAAATAGTTTAGGGACTAGTTTGTATTCTTGTCCGTTGACAGAAATATAGACGCACCCATAATAGTTGCCATTAATCTTTTTGCTAATTAAATATTTGTATTGACCCGTTTTAATGGCTTCACTTATATTATTAAAAGTTGCTTCAATTTGAATAAGTGGTAAATCTAAGCCATAATCTTTAAATTCGTTTTCTGTAAAATTGCTTTTTACCCATTCTTCCACTTTAAAGAAACAAAGTGTGAAAATAAACAGAGCAATTTCTTTGTCGTTTAATTTTAATTTTTCTGGGGTTATCATTTCCCAATTTAAGTTGGAGCCAAACCTTTGATAGTGTTCCTTTTTACCATTTATTATGCGTTCAATTGTGAAAATGCTGTTGATACTAATTTCAGGAAATTCGAGAGGTTCAAATTTAATCAGAGGGTCTTTTAAGCGATTTACTATATCGTCAGGAATCGTAAAAATCTGACTAAAGTTATTGTAAATAGCATAGTATTGATTTTTCAATTCGACAATTTCCTGTTCTTTTACATTGTAGGTTTTCGCGTATTTCTTTGCTTTCTCTAGTGTATTGAAATGTTTAATTTTAGAAGGTATAACCCAGCCCTTAGCGACACTACCAATTTTTAAAGATTCTTTTTCATTCTTAATATTAATAATGTTTAGCTTTATCGTATCTTGGCTTACTAGACCGAATTCTGCTTGATTTAAATCACCATCAACGAAATATTCTGGAGATATAAGTGTGACTTGCTCTAAAAACGAATTTACGATTTGCTGATCAAGAGGATAAGTGGTAGCATTTATCATCCATTGTTGTTTTACATTTTTTTGAAAATTAAATAAATCTTTGCCTTGTGTGTAATCAACTTGTACAAGTTCAGGGCTTTTTGTAGTAAACATAGCAAAATCTTTTAGGCTTTGAGCAAATGGAATGCACTCCAACAACTCTTGTGTATCGACGCTATATATAAAATTTTCATTGGTACTTTGGATATAAGTTGACCCCGCGCGACTAGAACCAATATAATAAGTAGTTGAATTTGAATTAACATCCGTATAAGAAATTTTTACAACTGGTTGATTCAGACCATAATTTTCTTTTTTGGAAAGATCATTTTCTACAAAATCTTTGATTTCTAAAGAAGATAAATTTTTGAGTACTTCTACTACTGACTCGATATTTGCTTTCCAAGTTGTTGGTTCAACCAAATACCAAATAGAAGCAGATTTTTCAATTGCCCATTTTTCTTCAGGGGTATCAAAAGAAAGTTTAGTGATTTTGTCAGGTATTTGGTCTAAAATTTTGCTGTCACGAAATTTATTTAGGTTGTTCGAGAGACCACGATAAATAATAGCGGGTAACAGATACACATGTTCGTCGTCATTTGCCTTAACAAAGACTTCATTTTTAGAACCTGTTAGGTAACCAAATTGAAGAAACCTTTTTTTCTCTGTGCTTTTATTTAATTCTCTTAAAGTCACTGTTACAGTTATTAGGGGAGTTTGAAGCCCGTAGTCGGCTAATGGCCTTTGTTCACTTGGTTGTACGCAATTGCTTTTTGGGAGTCTCGGTAGTTGGGATGCGATGGTTTGAATGAATTCTTGATTTGCTCGGCAAGTGATTGGTTTTGAAATGCGCCAAATCCCATTTGGTCGATCAAAAATAATTTTTTCATTTTCTTTATTTAATATCTCAATTTCTATTAATTCTTCTGGTTCAAAAGGCAGAATATATTTGCTAAATGAAATCGTTTTTGCTTCCGGTTCAGTTTCAAATATAGCTATATAAATCGTCAAGATTGCTGCGATACAAAAGCTAATAATCAATGGAATTTTTTGCATGTTACCCTCTTAAGTTTTTCTTACCCACCAAACTAAACCGCCTATGAATATCCAAAACAGTGGCATGAGATAAAAAATAATTTCTCTATAGAGCCATTCCTTTTCAGCTGGAATAACCCATGTAATTTTTTGGGATATATTGGTACCAGTGCCAATTAATTCTTTTTCTGATGTTAACCATCTTATGGAGTTAATAAAAAAATCGCGATCGGTTTCTTTAATCGGGGAGTTTAAGAATACGCCATTACCGACGGCAACGATTTTAGTGCCATTTTTTAATACATCATCTTCACTATAGGAGTTTTTTTTGTCAGTGGTATTTAATTCACCTACGCAAGCAGCAATAGCAACTGCTTTACCTTCTCTTTCATTTAAATAATCATCTAATTGTTTATTTTTGTATGTGTTGAACACATTAACATCTGCTAAACTTTTACATTTATTACTACTTGCAAGCAGGGGGTAAAAAAACAAGCGTTTATCTGGTACAGCGTTTGGTGAAATACTTCGAGATCTATCGCCCCAGGCTAAAGACAGGTTGTTAAATATAAAAGGTTCTGTGATTGAATGTGGCAACATACTTGTTGGGGGTATATAAAGAGATAAAAACCCCATTGATTTGATTCTTGATTCTGGCTCAAAAAGCAGTTTATTATCAACAATAATGCCGTATTTTAATAAATTAGTTTCGATGTTGGTTTCCAACCACTGCAAACCGCCTTTTGCATTTTGAGTTAAATTAGCACCTACAGCAAAAAATAATCGGCCTTTATTGCCTTGTTTGTTTTCTTTGGAAAGATAATTATCAACTTTTAAAATTTCATCTGGTGTAAATGGTGAAATAGGGTTTAGAATTACCAAAACATCACAGTCGTCAGGTATCGGACCATCCTGATTTGCTAGATTAATATCCTGTAAGACAAAATTTTCGGTCATTAGCCAGTTTTTCAATTGTAACATATTCGTTTTTTGAATATCTGTTTCATTAAAAGATGTTTCACCATGACCCTGAACGAAATATAATTTGTTTACCTTGCGACTCGTAGTAGTCAAAAAAGCGTTTAAAATGGCTTGTTCGCCTTTGTGCCATGGGATTCTTTCCGTTTCGCTATCGATCAAAGGGCCTTTGTCTATATTGGTTCCTTTGATTTCATTTGCTACAATTAATAAATGATTAGGTTTTAAGGCAAAATCGCGTTGTAAACTTGCTGAAAGCCCTGGGGTTTTTAATGGATTGTATCTTCGAATGATTATTTTCGGATAGTGGAATTGAAATTGATTAATAAGCTCATTTAAATCTCGCAAGCTGTTTTCTGGAATATTTTCATTAACAATAAATTGAATGGGGTCTTTTAGTGTTTTCAAGAAATTTTTGGTTTTGTCTGACAAAGTATATTTGTTAGTTTTAGTAAAATCATAGCGAACTCGATTTTTGAAAGAAATATAATTAATGCAAACGATGATGTAAATACTTAAAAGTAGCAATATAAAGGATGAAATAAATGCTAAACCATGTGAGCTTTTAAAATAATACAATATGAGTTTATGATTACTTATAATGCCAGTTAGTATTAAAATTACACCAATGGCAATATGAAGTTTAACCGAAAAATTTGCGTTTTTCAAAAAAACAAAAAGTAACATTCCCGCAAAACTAATGCATAAGCCTGCCAGCCCTAAAAATATTGTTAAGCCGCGAAATATTTTTTTTGACTCTGTCATATTATAACCACTTTCTTGATTCAAGTACGCGTACAGTAAAGTAAAGTGATAACACAATTACAGAAACATAATAGATTATATAGCTTGTATCTATGATACCTTTAGAGAAATCCAAACTATGGTCGAGTAAGGAGAATTGTTGTAATATTTGGCTTAATATAGGGTTAATATCAGCATCTTTTAATTTACCTAATGAATAAATGATAGCAATCATGCAGAAACATACGACTGAGCTGATAACTTGATTTTTCGTTAATGCAGACGCTAGAAGGCCAAGTGCATTAAAAAATAAACCAATCAATATTACTCCCAAAAATCCAGTCAAAATGGGGCCAATATCAGGTGTTGCTAATTGATATAAAATAATTACATAAACCCAAGTAGGTAGCCATAAAATAATATAATAAATAGAAGCACCTAAATATTTACCTAATACTACTTCAATATCATTTATTGGTGCCGATAATAACACTTCTATATAGCCAGTTCTTTTATCCTCTGAAAATAAACGCATTGTTATCGTTGGTATTAAAATCAATTGGGTTATCCAAAAAGATGACCCGTAAATCATCTCCATTGGTTCGTGATCTGGTATTATTTTGCCTTGAAATTCTTCTAGAGTAATATGAAAAAGTATGCCGGTAATGATCAGAAACACTGTCATGACAACATAGGCAATAGGGGAAAAGAAGTAAGACATCAATTCTTTTTTAGCAATAGCGAATACAACTCTCAATTTAAAATCTCCAAATTTCCTTGGCTACTTAATTCTTTATTTGTAATTTTAGCGAAAATTTCTTCAAGTGTACTTTGTTCTCTTTTTAATTCATATATAATGGAATCGTTTTCGACAAATATTTTAAATAGATTTTCTTGAATATTGCGTCCTTCACTTGTTTCAATTATAAAGACATCAGCGTCACTTTCTTTGCTAGTGTGAATCGCTTTGAGCTCGGGTAATTTTTCTAAAATCTCTTTCATTTTTGGCACATTACATTTACATACTATTTTAATTGATGAAGATTGCCCTAGTTTTTGTTTTAATATTTTTATATGCTCATTGATAAGAATTTTGCCTTTATGAATAATCATAACTTTATTGCACACGGATTCTACTTCTTGCATGATATGAGTTGAAAGTAATACGGTGCGATTCGATTGAATATTTTTAATAACTTCGCGAATATGTTTGATTTGATTGGGGTCTAACCCGACAGTTGGTTCATCTAATATTAAAATTGGGGGGTTGTTTAACAGAGCATCTGATAAGGCAACTCGTTGTTGATACCCTTTTGATAAAGTACCAATTACACGATTAGCTACATCGCTTAACATACATTGATCAATTACAGATTGAATTTCAGCTTTTATATTTTTATATGGAATGCGTTTTAAATCACTTCGAAATTTTAAATACTCTAAAACTCTTAATTCTTGGGGTAGAGGTGTATTTTCTGGCATATAGCCTAGACATTTTCTGGCTTGTATTGAACTTTGATTGGTACAGAAACCATTGATCTTGATTTGACCTGCGGTTGGGGTCAAATAGGCATTTAGCATTCGCATCGTTGTAGATTTACCAGCGCCATTTACCCCTAAAAAGCCAACAATTTCACCCGATTCGACTTCAAAGCTGATGTCGTCAACGGCAAGTGTATTTCCAAACTTTTTGGTTAAATTTTTAACTGAAATTAGACTCATTCTTTGTGCATAAAAAATATGGAAGTATACCAAGAAAATCTACTTTAAACACTATACTTTTAATAATATTACGAATGAAAGGATAGTTCTTGGTTGATTTTTTTGCAAAATGGAAAGAATTCCAAGTCTTAACTCAAAATTTAATAAAAATGGCCTTGAATTAATGGTCGGAGCAATTCAAATGAAAAAAATAACCCCTAAAAATGAATATTTAAAGAAGGTAAAAATTGATAGATACTTATCAAGGGAGGGTGTTTGTTCTAGGAGTGAGGCGGTTATTTTGGCAGAAGGTGGAAATCTATTTGTAAATGGGCAAATGATTATAGATGTCGAAAAAAGAATTGATGCCCATAAAGATATTATTGAAATAAAACAACAAGCCAAACAGTTGGCAGATTATATAGTTGTAATAAACAAACCAAGTGGAATCGTTTCACAAATTATGAAAAGTCCCATTCGTCCGGCCAATTCTTTGCTAACGGAAGATACTTATGCAACTTATATAAAAGGCAAATGTGCGGATGTAAATATGATTGGCAAAAACAAGAAAAGCTTTTACCCATTAGGTTCTTTAGAGAAGGAAGCCCATGGTCTATTGGTTTTGACCAATAATAAAAAGCTTTTAAAAAAAATGACTGTTTTTGAAGCATACCTTGAAAGAGAATTTTTGGTTTCATTGGATAAGCCTATGCATAGAAAACTTTTGGATAAATTGTATAAAGGCACTTTAATTGGTGATTTTTTAATAAAACCTTTAGATATAAAAATTGAAGAAGGTAATCAGTTACGATTAACACTTCATTCTGATTTCAAAAACCAAATCTATCAAATTTTAGGTAAAGCAGGCATTAAGCCATTGGAAATTCAGTGTGTGCGAATTGGCAAATTCAAATTAGGTACTTTGAAACCTGGGCAATGGGTTGTTATAGAAAATGCTAAGGAAATATTTGGAAGATAAGTTTGATTTATTAAATCTTTAGGCTCTAGGGTTGTTTGCTGAGGAAGTAAATTGTAAGTCCCAATTTAATTCAACTACGCCTAATCTTGAGTCGGAATCACTGGAGACTACAATGTATCGACTATTTGGTGCGAAGGCGATATGAGTAATGGAATTATTTAAGTTTTTAAATCTCTGAACAATAGAGTCTGTATTAACATCAATGATATTTAAATTGCCTTTTGCATCCGCAATTGCTAAATATGCAGAATTTGGCGAAAAATGCATAGCGGTTATGGTATAATCAAAGGGCATATTACTAACAGTTTTAGAAGTAAATGCATTAATAATGCAAGTGCTACCATCAATATTGGTTAAAGCAATAAATCTACCTTGATATGAAAAGGATTGATTTTTTATAGGGGCTGTACCGCCTTTAAAATTTCTTTGATTTGTTCTAATTTCTAATGAAAAAATTTGTAAGAAATTTTCATGAACAATTAAAATATTTTTGCCAGGTGGGTACTTGAATAATTTTTTAGCGGTTTTGCCAAATTCTTCCTTAAAAAGAATCTCGTTTTTACTAAAATTCATTACAGTCATTTGCCCCGTATTATCTAGTACACAAAAATAATTATTTAAAATACAAAAATCTATGATATTGCCTCTGGTTGCTATTTTAATTTCTTTATATTGATTTGAATTAGCATCGAATTCTAATAGTCTTTGGTCTTTTGTGAGCAGTATGAAAGAATAAGAAAATTCTTTTCCCATCCACTTTAATTTAATAAAATCATCTGGTAATTTGACTTGTATATCTTGCTCTTCTTTGTTTGTTAAATCCCATTTGATAAATTTATTTTGACATGGTATGATGATATTACTTTCATTCAAGAACAGTATATCTACATTCTTAATAATTTTGGCGTGGATGTGGTATTTAAACCATGCGTTGGCAATTGTTTTTAATTCACCATGGCTCGAAATTTGATAAAGCAAATCAAGGGCTTTATTTGATTTTTCAAAACCTCTTATTGAAAAAGATTCCTTAATAGAAATATAAGCATCAGGATACAGCCCGAGTTTAATGTTTTCGATACCTTCATTTATCAATACATCAAATTCTTTTTCTGGTATGATAGTTTCAAGGTTAATAGATGGTTTGCAATAAATATATTGTAGCAATGGCATTTCAGGGTAATGAATTGTGCCGAATTCAATTTCATTGTTTTTATTTATCTTAGCATAATGTTGGTGATAGGGGCAAATAGATAAAAATGCAAATTGAAATGGAAAAGAAATTAAACATTTTCGTTCTTTACGCTGCCAGAACACAATCTTTTCGTTTTTGTACTTCGCAATAAACTTTGTTGGTATTAAAGGGTTTTCCTTTAAATTAGGTATGATTTCAATGCAGTTTTCATAAGGAGCATTAAATTGATTTGCAGTTGTACCCATTAATAGATCCCAAGTAAATAATTGATTGCTTGGGTGCCCAGAAATTAAAATGCCTTCTTCTAAAAACGAAAGAGCTGTGATTGGTTCTGTGTGATTTAGCTCCATAAATTCGTCTAGCGTGGCAAGTGTAAATACTGCAATATTTCCGTTTTCGAAGCCTAAGGCTAAATAGTTTTCTTGATAGGAGATAGAAAGTTGATTGATTTTGTTTTCGAATTGCTGATGTTTGATTTCTTGGTTTTTAAGGTTTAAAACTGTTAATGTATTGTTTTCGTCTACGGCGGCTAAGAAATTATCCTTGGCTGATAAGCTTAAATATGAAATTTTATTTTCTAATGTTAAAAGAATTGATTCTGTTTGGTCTTGCCAATTTATTGAGATTACTTTGTTCTCGCAAACACACAACAATATTTTTTTGTTATTAAAATGAACGGAAAGTGTTATATTAGCATGGGATACAGGGAGAACGACTTCTGTTTGCTCTTTAAAGTCCCAGATTTGCAATTTATTTTCTGTATTTATAACCAAAAGATTTTGCACATTTTTAGTTATAATGGGAGGCAGAATGAACTTTTTTTTGTTGGAAACGGGAATCGTATTTCCAAAAATAAAAGGCAACCCAGGGTAATGAGAAATTAGAAGAGATTTCATTATTTGATATTCAGATTGATAATGCTGATTCGTATTTATATTATAAGTTTGAGGGTATTTGTTCGTGACATTATCAAAGAGTTCTTTAGAGGTTTTTTTATTGCCATTAAAAAAGAAAATACTGCTGTAAGTTAAAAGAATTTCTGGCCCAGGTGGTGCAATTTGCGTTGCGAGCTTAAAGCATTTCATGCCTTCTTCATTTTCATCGCTCATTAATAACGCAATCCCTAATAAATTCAGTAAGAAGGAGCTATTGCGATGTTCTTTGTATTGCCTTATCAAATCTATGCAAAGGCGATATTCGCTTCTATATAAAAGCATAATGCAATAGGATTGCATGGCGAGAGTATTATCTTCTGATTCAGTGCTTTTTTCTTTTAAAAACTCAACTAACTTATTATCTGGTAATTGATGAAATCGCCATTGACGCAAGAAATAATTGAAATTAATGGGAAAGTTTTCTTTATAGGCATTATTTGCCCTTGATAACATTTCATCTGCTTCATTAGCAAAGCCTAATTCTAGCAAAGAAATTGAGTAATTATTTTTTGTTTCTGGGTTTATATGAGTCGAAGTATTTTTGTCATCAGGGAATTCTTTTTTAGTTTCTAATAAGTACACTTTTTTTAAATCAAAGAGAATATCATTAAAGTTTTGATATCGAGCAGTAATGTTTTTTTGTAAGCATTTTAGAATTATTTTCTTAAGTGCAGGAGGAAAGTTTTTGACAAAATGAGTAGGGTTAGGTGGTTCCGTTAAACTGTGTAATTGTAACATTTTAAACATACCATCATTTTCAGCTTTTAAAAATGGTTTACGACTACAAATCATTTCAAAAAGCATGATTCCAAAACTATAAATATCAGATTCAGGGCCAACTTCATTTGATGCTTCCCATTGCTCGGGCGACATATATTCCGGTGTACCCATAGCGCTGTTATCGGTTGTGATATCGCGTCTGATTTTTTTTCTAAGACTTTCAATGTTGCGGTTTACAGGTTCTTCGTGAAATAATGTCATTTTTACTAAACCGAAATCCGTAATTTTCAAATCATTATTGCTACTGATTAAACAATTAGATGGTTTGATATCACGGTGAATTACGCCTCGACGATGGGCATATTCCATACCGTTACAAAATTGAATCGCAAACTTTAAAACAATTTCTAACGAATTAAGTTTGCCTTTGTATATCCAATCATACAAAGAACCGTTTTCTACATATTCGATAAAAATTCTTGGGACGGTTTCAATGTTTTTTACGAAATAGCAGGATGCAATATTAGGGTGCACACCAAGAGATATCCAAGTTGTTGCTTCACGAATAAAGCGTTGCATTATAAAGTCATCTTTTGTGTTTTCTGGCAAAGGTGATTTCATAGCTAATTTAACCTGCCAATTTCGATGCCTTACAAAGTACACAGCACCCATACCGCCTTTTGCATACCCAAAAACATTCAACATTTCATCAACGGCATCGCCAATTTTCCACTCTCTGCCTTTTAGTGTTTCGGGCATAGGTGCAATTTCACTTTCCCCATCGGCATCGGTGATTTTATTTGTTATTTCTTCTTCTGTTTCTTGCAGAGGAAATCTAATTGGTATTTTAGAAGATGACTTACTGACTACGCTTAATATTTTTTTCTCGCCAACCTTTTTAGGGTCTGCTTTTTCTAATAATTCATTGAGTCTTTTATTGAAGGGTGAATCTTCTGGTGGTAGGGGAATGATTGCAGTATCTTCATCTCTAGCATTTTTATCTTTTAAGTAATAAATGGATAAACAACCGTCTAAAGAACCGATGGCAATTTGATTGAGTGGGTTGCAGATTTTAATAAAAGTAATGCCGCTGGCATGCCTAGAGTCAGAAAAAACTTTTGAATTTGTTGTTATATCAATAGCAAAAATATCGCCTCGCAAGTCGCCGACAAACAAAAATTGATTATCTGGTGAAAATTGTAATGCCGTAATTTTAAAATTACAGATTTGATTAATTAATATTTTTCGTTGATCGCCTGTTAACCAAATATTTATTTGGCCATCAGTCGAACCAGCTGCAATCATTTCTAAGCCAGGAGATATGGCTATGGAAGAGATATTGTTAAATTCAGAGACAAAAGTACAAAGTAATTCCCCCGACCAAGGCGACCAAAATTTTATTGTGGAATCATTATGAGCAGTTGCAAAAAACTTGTCTTTGTTTGAAAAACATGTATGGGAAATAGTGTTTGTATTTACTGCAATTTTAGAAATTGTACGACCATCTGTAACATTATTGATTAAAATCGTTTTTTTATTTTCAAATTTTGCAACGAGATTTCCAAATTCTGAAAAGGGGCTTTTGCCAAAACCATCTAACGAATAGTGATATAAACAGTTAAAATCTTGGGTGCGCCATATTTTAACCTCCTCATCGCGACCAATCGAAAAGAAATTTAATGTATCTTCAGAGAACTTAATGTCATCGACCCATTGCTGATGGGACCTAAGTGTATAAATTGTAGAATGTTTTTCTGTATCGAGAATTTTGATAACACCGTCACCGCCACAAGTAGCAAACTGATTAATTTCTGGTGCAAAGGCTATATTATTGATTACGCCGTGGTGCAGATTTAATAGTTTATTGAATTTAAATGTATGCGTCAAGTCAGTTATTTCTCAATGTTAACGAGGTGTTCGTTTGATCACTATAGTTTCTGATTGTTTTTCTTGGAATTCACGCTTTTTTAGTAATAACCCAATATCCGTTCTAAGATTCCAAAGTGACATCCGGTTTTCTAAAGAATGTAAAAATTGGCTAACCTCGGCGATCATTTCACCGTACTTTTGATATCTTTTTTTCGGGTTTACCTTCAAAGCTTTTTGAATCATATTACTGATTTCAATTGGTATTTGGCTGTCTGTTATGCTTGGGTTTAGCTCTATGTTTTCAATTAAGTGCTTCCGAAGTGCGATAAAGCCTTCATGGCTGTGAATTTTTTTCATGGCCAAATTCATTTCTTCAAGTGGGAAAAGGCTTTTTTGTGTTATCAATTCATAAAAAAGAACGCCAATACTAAAAATATCTGTTGTTTGATGAACGATACCTTTTGCTTGATCGTAGCCATGGCCTTTGCCTTTTAATTGTTCTGGTGAACAATATGCCAATTTGCCAATGACAATTTGATTATTTAAGTCAAAGTCCTTTTGATACGCTAAACCAAAATCAGTAATTTTAACAATACCATAATGAGAAATTAAAATATTTGCTGGGCAAATATCCCTGTGTACTATTCGTAATGGTTCACCCGTTTCAAAATCAATCTCATCATATGCGGCTTGTAAACCATTTAGAATTTGAGAAACAATCAAGCAGCAGTATACATAATATCGATTGACGGAGGGCAAGGTCTCGTTATAGCGACTTTCTAATATGTTTTGTTCTTTGTATTTTTCTTCTGCAAAATATTTTATAAACTGCGAAATAGTAAAGCCATTGACAAAATCGTATTCAATAAAAAGATAATTGTTTTGTACAAAGGTGGTGTTAACCATTACAATGTTGGAATGATTAATTTTACTAACAAGCACGGCTTCTCTTACAACATCTTGAATTTTGTCGCCTTTGTTAATAGGCATTACTTTTAAAGCGACTTCTTTTTTAATAAGCCCATCTTTTCTTACAGCATAAAATACTGTGCCGTTAGTCCCTTTACCTAATGTTCTTATATTTGAATATTGAACATGTTGGGTAACTTCAAATAATTCGCTATCTTTTAACATATTTTTTAAAATCCACTCTTTTCATCGTTCCTAATGACTTCTGTTTTTTTCAAAATTCAAATTTATTTTCTATATTTATTTTCGATATTTCTTTAGGCATTATATTAGCTCATGATACGAATATAAATAGAAAGCGTAAAGAGGATTGCAAAGCAATTATATTTATCAAATAAAGCATGGTAGGGGAATCAACAACTATCCTAGCAAGTTTTTCACATTTTTATTTGCCGTATTCTAAGTCTCCAGAAAATTAGCAAATAAAAATGAAATAAGAAAATATAAATGAAAATCAATTAAATTGATGAATTTGTTAAGTTTAGTTGATTTTCCTACTTTCTTGCTAAAGCTTTTAGTGATTCAACGGTTCGAATCTTTTCGCTTAAATGTTTGCGATACGCTTCTATATCTTCTTTTCTACTTTGCCCCAAGGCTTCCAATTTTTCAGTAGCCTTTAACAAGTCTAGCAACATGTCATGACTTTCTTTATTATATAAAAAGCCAATATTAATTTTGCCACTTTGGTTGTAAAGCTCTTTCACAGAAGTTGCTTCTAATTTCTTAGCTAACTTTTCTTTTGTCTTTATCGCTGTTTGAGCTTTTTCTTTGGTAGCACTAACTATTTTTAATTTATCTTCAATTTGAGAGATCAAGCGTGCTAATTCGCGGTCGCCAATTTCTTCTTTTTCACGCGATTTATTTATCAAATCAGAGAATTCCATTAATTGAGGTTTGCTATTTTCTGTATTTAAATCAATTTCGTTGATTTGATCGCTTAATTTTTTGGCAGCATTCTTCCATGCGTTAAATTGCTCGCGTTTAACTAACAATGACTTTTGCTTCTTATCATCTTCTCTTTTTGAGATAGGGGCGATAGTTGAGAATAGTTTTTGAACACCCCATGGTGGCAGTAAACCTTGTTGTTCCAAGTCTTTTGCTTTTTGTCTTATATTTTTTAATTGTGTTAATACTTCGCTTGATACTTCTTCAGCAGCAACAGATATTTCGCTGATTTTTTTTGCTTCTTCTAATATTTCATTCAGATATTTTTTCTTTTCTGATTTTTTTTCTTCCCATTCCTTCTTCAGTAAATCCCTTCGTAAAGCCGCTTTGTTGTAAATATCTTGAATTTCTTTTCTCAAGTTTTTATAAGGGCGCACGCTTAAATGGTTTTTAGTGTTTAGCTCAATCACTTTGTTTTTAAATGTCGTAACATCGCTCCAAAGTTGATTAATATTGCAATCTACTTCTTCAATACGGACAACAAGCGTTGCGATTTCATTTTTTAGATCTAGCAATAATTTTTCTTTATATTCTGGGGAAACAACTTGGTTAACATCTGTTACTCTAAAACCCTTGTTTGTAATTTCGCATACTTTATAAGGGTAATACTTTTTGCTAACAAAAAACCAATTGTCAAATGAAAGGGTATTTTTAACTGCGGAAGTTACTTTTCTTTGAATCAGTTCAATTTTGTGTTCCACTTTTTCGGCTAGCTTTTTCCATTGAGGCTCATCCCATCCACGATCTTTTGCGATTTCTTCAATTAAATCAGCAGGAATTTTTTTCTCATCAAACACCAATACTTTGACTTTGTAATCATCGCCTGGTAATGTCTCTTTCGGGACAAGTCTTACGAGAGTGTTATCTGGATTTGTGTAAAGACCAGGTTTAATGATAACAAAGATTTCTTTAGTCGATTCTTTGACTGTTTCTTTATTTCCCGTTTCGTTAACAGAAGTGTTTTCCGTCATTGGTATGCCTATAAAATAAATGGAACTTTCAAAATTCAATACTGCATTAAGGGGGGGAGATTATAGTGAAAGAGGTCTTGATTTCAAGAAAAGATCTATTTTCGTTTCAATTTATCAAGCCTTGTGAATCAATATTAATTCCATACAATGGTAAAGAATGATAATTTAATAGTAAATTTGTGAATTTTAATGCTTTTTTCTACTTGCCGAATCATTGATGCCAATTTAAACCGCCTTCGCGAAGGTTTACGCGTAATAGAGGAATGGTGCCGGTTTGTGTTGGAAAACCAAACTTTTGCTTTGGAATTCAAAGAAATTCGTCATGAATTGGTAGAAATTACCCAACTTGCTAATTGGAATAAAGAACTATTACTTGGCTCTAGAGATACCGTAAATGATGTAGGTGTGAAAAATGCAACTACTTTGGAATATCACAAAGCTAGTGCTAAAGAACTTTTGCTAGCAAATTTTTCGCGTTGCCAAGAGGCTACTAGAGTTTTGGAGGAATACGGTAAGTTATCGAATGTTGGGCAAAATTTTGAGAAAATTAGATATCGATTATATACATTAGAAAAGAATGTAATGCAAGGTTTTGTTTGCCACAATTTAAACCAACCCATTTATATTTTATTAACGAAAAAACTGTGTAAAAATGATTATTTTGAAACAATTACAAGCTTATGTCAAGTGGGGGCAAAACTATTTCAATTGCGAGAAAAAGATTTAACTGACGATGAGTTTTATTCTTTGGCTCATAAGGCTGTTAGCATCATTAAAAGTTTTGGCGGCACAGTTTTAATTAATGATCGTTTTGATATTGCCCTTGCAGTCGGGGCTGATGGTGTTCATTTAGGTAAAAATGATTTGCCAATTTCGGTTGTTCGTAAAAATGTTTCGCAACCATTTTTAATAGGGGCCACGATACATAATAGGCAGGAGCTAAATGAGCTTTCAGTAAATGAAGTTGATTATATTGGTGTGGGGCCTTGTTTTGCAACAGGAACAAAACCAAATCTTACAGTAGGTGGTGTGCCACTAGTAAAACAACTAGTATTACAAAAAAAATCTACTGCTTTTGCAATAGGCGGTATCGATCAAAAAAACATTTCAGAACTTTTGGCGAACGGAATAAGTCAATTTGCTATTTGTTCCGCAATTATTAGTTCTCAAAACCCAGACAAGAATTATTTGAACATACTTGAAACAATCAAAAAATCGCAAGAGGAAAGAAAAGTTGGAAATTAACCAAAGTAAAATTCACCCTTCAGCCCTCTTTTGCATAGAAGAATTAGTAAAAAATGGCTTCGAGGCCTATTTAGTTGGTGGGGCCGTACGCGATTTATTGATTGGCAAAAACCCAAAGGATTATGACATTGTCACAAATGCAACCAATAGCCAAATCGCAGGGATATTTGATAACTGCGAATTAATTGGAAGGCGTTTTCCGATTGCATTAGTTCGTATCAATCGAGAAATTTTTGAGATTTCAACTTTTGTAAATGGGTCAGAAGATCAATCTTTAAGCGTAATTTTAAAACGCGAAAAAGGGGAAGATAGAATACCAGGAAGTATGGCGGAGGATTCCTCGCGTCGTGATTTCACGATCAATGCTTTATATTATTCCCCAAAAGAAAATAAGATTTTCGATTTAGAAGGCGGGCTAGAGGATCTGAAACAAAAAAAAATTCGATTTATTGGCAATGCCAATCATAAAATTGATGAAGACCCAGTCAGAATTATTCGAGCTATTAGACAATCCTATCAATTTGATTTTCCCATTTCCGATGACTTAAAAGATTTATTCAAAAAATACTCAAGTCGAATTGACCTGTCTTCAAAGTCGCGACTTATTGAAGAAATCGGTAAGATTTTTGGTTGTGGTCACAGTTTAAATATTTTTAAAGAATTAATTGAGCTAAAGGTTTTTTCGAAAGCCTTCCCACATTTTTACCAATTTATGTCAGAAGAGCTAAATCAAAAAGGCGATATAGATTTGTCAGCAGTGATTTCACATATAGATGGGCTGGTTAGTCAATATGGCAAAATGAGAGAAAGTAGTTTGTATGGGGCTTTATGTTTGCCGTTCGTTTGTAGAAATCACCCCAATATTTGGGAAGACCAAGTAGGTTCTTTTGAGTTAATGGCGGAAATTGAAGCTAATTTTAAAAGCATTTGGTTGGAGCTAACTATTAAAAAATGGGCTAAACGAAATATCTTAGATATGTATTTTAGCCAGTGGCGATTTGTGTTCCCGAAAGATAAAAAGATTAAGTCTGTTTTTATTTATAAAGAATATTTTGCTGACTCTTTTCGTCTTTTTCGCTTTTATTCTAATTTAACTGGTAAGTTTAATGATTATCTTTTGTTTTGGGATAAAGTCAGAAAGCACCCTGAAGTCATGAATGAATTTTTAGATGCCTTTAGTCGTGGTCAGGATTTAAACGATGAAAAGCTTCTTACCAATGCAAAGAAAACAAACCCTAAAAAAGGGAAGTGGAAAAGTTTTCGAAGAAAAAAAAGCAAAAGGGCTTAATTTTATTTTTTAAATAAGTTTGAAATGATTCTTTGGCTTGCTTTTTTTGAACATTTTGGGCAACGGTTCCCTTGTAAGAAAGAAGAAGGCATCACTACATATTCATAGCCACACTTGTTGTGTTTTACCTTTATTTTGGTTGTAGTGCCTGAATAATTACCAACGACACTATATTCATCTTGTACCAATTCAGCAACTTCGACTAAAAATTCCTCATGAGTTTTTCGACGACCCATTCATCTCTCCTCTATTTGCAAAAAGCAACCAATATAAGCATATATAAAATTTTGATGAAAAAAAGAACATTTCTAGTGATTGTCATAATAAAATTCACCAATATGCAAGAAAGAAACTTTTCGGCAAGTGAAATTGCAATTAGTAAACTTGCGAATCGGTTTTTGTTCCCAAAAAAGATAGTGCGTTGATTTTTAGGAAATTAAAGTTTATTAATTTCGTGACCTTAAAATATTTTATCGAAATGGTAGTTAATCAGCGAGCAATTATGGTAGTAGCCAGATCGTCTAATCGTGTCACTGCCCCGATCTGGCTACCCAAAAAAAATGCTCTGCATAAATCAATTTAAGATTTTGCTTAACTCTACAATGTCTTTGCGTAATGCGTACACAACCGTTCGTAAGGCTATACCGCGTGTGTAGCCACGACGGCGCGAGAGATTGTGCAAAATGGTTTCGACTAATTCTCTTATTTTCACATTTAAATTTAAGTAACCTTTTTGGTCATTTAGTTTTTGAAAGAACGCATCTTTTAATTCTTCTCCACTGATTTCTAAATTAGTTTTTCTATGAGATAGTAGGGAGTGGTATTCTTTTTCGAAGTTAATTAAAAAATTATCTTTTCTGGAAAAAATTACCGCCTTTGATTCTTCTAAAGTTAATTTGCCGACATCGCTTAATTCAAAGAATTTTTGCGTCATTTGGCGTCTAAACTCATGTGCAGAAATACCTTCTGAAATGATGGATTCAATAGATTCCATAAAGTTATAGTCAGGCGAATCTACTTTATGACCTGAAATAGGGTCTATAAAAGTATATCTTGGCACCATAATATGCGAGAAAGCTTTGTTTTCCAAAGCTTGCGACAATAAAGCGTATTGTGTGTAACGGCGTAAATCATCTTCTATTTTTTCAGGGTCGCGATCTACGGTTGCCGTAATGATTTCTCGTCGAATGATATTAAAATAAATGGTTTCTACAACTTTAACTAAACCTTTGTAATCACCGTAGTCTCCTTGGCCTTCTCTTAGTTCAAATTGCCCTATTTTACGATAGCGAACAGGTTTTTTATCTTCCATATGACTCTCTTCTCTGTGAAGCCATGTGTGAATCGAAGTGCCTTCTGAAAGCAAATGGTTAAGCTGATTAATGAAGGTATCTGCTAAAATTCTTCGACCATCTGAAGAAGAAATTGTATTTCTCATGATATTCTGTAATTGTCTAACGCTGATTCCCAATTTGCCTTCATAGGGGAAGTGTTCATTCCACAATTCGCGCATAAACTCATCATCGATTAGCTCTAATTCTTCGGAAGTAAAAACGCCGGAATTTTCAATAGTTACTGCATCAGAATATTCGCGAATCATTTGTTTTAATTTTTTGCTATCGTGAATATCGATTTTCATTTTTACTGCTTCATTACGAAAGGGGTGCCAGTGAGGCAATTTTTTAATGGTATTTACAGGGTCTTCCGATTTGCAACTATAAATGAATAATTTTTGTTCAGGGGTAATATTATTATAAAGAGTCTTTTTCTCATCGCTCCAATCGGCAGGAAATTTTTTACGGTTTGGTGGTAATAAACGCGTCATTACAGAAAAATAAGATGCAATTGATATTAGATTTGGGTCTACTTCATATTTTTCTTTCATGTTCGCCATATCGCGTTTTAGAATTTCCATTTCGGCATTGGCGTCGAGAAGATAATTTACTGGTACTTTTTCAATTCTATCAAGCAATTTTGAAGAAGTTAGTTGCTTTTCTAATTGCGCCAACTCTTCTATATTTGTAGTAATTACAACCGTGGTATCAAGTGAAGCTTGTGTGCTTTCTAGCGAAATTTTACCGCTACCTAAAAGCATTAATAATGGTTTGTAGTCGGCTTCACGAGTGATTTCGCCAAAGGCATCATGGATATGTAATAACCCACGACTTGCAGAAACAAGTGCCCCTTCATAGTGGTACAGAAGTTTTGTCGGCAAATGCTGATTTAGAATTCTTAAGGCGTCTTCTCTTGAATCCATTGCTTTGATGCGAGCTTGCAATTTGCCCATATCGTCTATGTTTGCAATTCCATCGCCTTGTGCATTTGAGAATTCAATTTCTTCAACACGAACATATTTTTCAAAAATTTCAAATAGCGAAAGTTCCTTGTTTCGAGGGTTTTGTATAAGGCTTTCTATGATATCTAGATTTCGTTTATCTAAGCTAGCAGTTTGATAATAAGAAGGGAAAGTTATTTTTTCATTGTCTTTTTTTAATTTATTTACATATTCAAATAACGATTGACGCGGTTTAGTAACACCGTCTTTTTGATGTAATAAATTTGTAAATAATAAAATAGGGTTGTGACAAAAAGATGATCGAATTTCTACGATTTTTTTAGGGTCATCAACATCCGTAAATTGATAATAAAAACTGTAAAGCTTAACATTGTTTTCTTTTGAATATTGTTCGATAGCAAGAGAAATCAAGTCGACAATGTTTGTTTTACCTGAGGCAGGGGGGCCAACTAAAACCAAACCTCGGTTGGGGCCAGATTCTTTACCAATAGAATCAATAACTTCTACTATGTGTTTTATGCAATGATCTTGCCCATAAACAGCATTGATACCGTTTGAAAAAATATCCTTAAAAATATTATAGGAAATCATTGGCTGGCCAGCACGAACAACAATTTCAAAGCCAAAATACTTGATAGTATCGGAAATTAAATTTGAAGAGGTTAGTAAATGCTCTTCAGGGTGTTGAATGAAATTTTCAACAAACTCTGTGAAAGACATGCTGCGTCTTCTATAATAATTTAATATCTCTTTTAAATAGGGGTCAATCATGATGACTTCCTTTATCTATAATGTAGCGTTAAAAATTCTTAAATGGCTTTTCGCCAGCTTTGATACTGTCTAAAACTTCGTTAAAATTACTATCTCGTATTTTTGATTCCTTAAAATTACTTGCAGAATACTGATATAAAGTGTCATCTGTAATAATCGAAACCGGAGCCTTCCAAATTAAATTAATATTTTTTAAAGTAGGCTTGATCCACTCTTTTTTCAATTTTCTGTTATCATTTCTGTGATAAATTAGTAAGCCGCCATCCTGAAAATCAGAATCAATAATATAAAGTCTAGGTCTATACAAATGTGTAAAGAAATTTAACATTTGCCCTTTTATTGGGTTCGGGTCTATCCACACATAATGTCTATCCTGTGCAATAATATCTTCTTGGGTAATACCTAACTGAGAAGCTTGCTGTTTTGGAATTCTATTGAGATGAAATTTATGAACTAGCTCAGGAGTCAAATATCTTCTTAAGAATTCATAATCACTGCAAGATTTAACAATATGGGTCATGTCGGCAATTGGGTCAGCGGAACCAACACCTTTCCAATTCTCCTTTTTTTCCACATCTTTTTCTTCTTGATAGGCGAGAGTTAATTTGCCTTCACGCAATAATTCTTCGATATGAAGCCACATATGATAACCAAGATGGTAGGGGTTTCGTGCAAAATAGGGGCGTGGGTAGCATACACCGCTAAAAACTTTTGCGTAATCGATAATTCCATCCACAACTTTTTCTTTAAAAAGCTCCATCATAATTTTCTTTTCCCAATACATCGCCCAACCTTCATTCATAATTTGTGTTCTAATCACAAAATCTTGGTGTTTGTGGGATTCATATTGGTAATCCATAATCGCTTTTTCACCCGCACTCATAGGTGCAAATAGTCGTAAAAAACCTAAGATATCTTGGCAAGGCGCTTTTAGTTTATAGCCCTTACGGTTAATAGTTTCGCTTCTGATTTTTTTTCTAATTTCTTCTTCAAATGAATACTTGTCTTCAGCTGTTTTTAGTAAAGCTGTCATAGTTGCTGAATATGGTGAATATAAAGCAGCATCTTTTTTAACTGCTTTTTCATCCTTTTCTTTTGGTTTTGTAATGCGAGAATCAAAATCGACAGTGTTATCAATATTGTATTGGCTGTTAGGCGCAATTAAGGGAGAAACGGATTCGCATGCGTTCCAAAAATTCATATAATTAACATCACCCATTTGGTAGCGGCCTAAATTTACTTTTCGTACCAAATGCATAATTACTTCTGTGCGATCATAATCACTATCTTGTAACACATTTAATTCAGAAAATTCGCAGTGACCAACAACATGGGCCATTACGGAAGCTTGCATCATGGGGCTATTTGTATGATTAAGATAGGCGTAGGAAGGGTTGCCTGTTTGTACGACTTCATAATATATGGAAGACTCTTGCCCACTTTCAATACGGTGTTTTTTTGTCACCATATTTTTACCTTCCCATATATTGACTGGGCTAGTTGGGTATACTTTCTTTTCTAATAACGAAGCAAACTCCATGCTATCTAAAATGAAAAAGCGCATTTCAGGTAAAGTGCGCCCCATGGCTAAGGCGTGATGTAGGGTGCGATCCCAGATTTTTTGCATAAGAGGGTCGGCGCTAATGTTTTGCATAGACACCTCCAAACAATTTCTTTATCACTTCTACCGTTTGAGTTTTATTCTTAATATCTGCTAAACGAACAATCGTATCGTTGGGGTATTTCGAACGCGCATTTTTAATTAAATTACTAATATTGCTAGGTATAACTTCGACAAGACCAATACGATTAAAATAGGGGCGCATATCGTTTTCGATAATATCCATAATTTCCTTAGGGTCTTTATCAAATAATTCACCATCGCCAAAGTAAAAGCTATAAAAATTGGTAGAACCTGGGTCATACTCACTTACGGCAATTTTTGAAACTAACTCAAAAGCAGGGGCGGCTTGCGTACCACCTTCATTATTGATGTTATAAAAATCATCTTTTGTAACTTCGTAAGCACTAGAATCATGTACAAAAAAACGATGTTCAACATTTGCTGGGCCATAATTATAGTCCAACCAATTTTGAATAAAATTAACCATGTTTTTTTCAAGCTCTAATCGTTCCCCATAGGTTGAATAGGAAATATCACCCATGTAAAAAACAACAGCTTTGTATTTTGGTTTTTCAACGATTTCAGGTTGTTTATATCGCTTATCATGACGCGTAATCATGAAATTATAATTGCCATTTTCAGGGTCATAAGTTTTTGTGGCAACACTAGTTTTTAAAGCTCGTTTAAATGTTCTTTTTTTATCGAGTAAAACGCCAACGGGGGCATAGGTTTTGAATTCATAAGAGAGTTCTTTTATGGAGCCTTGCCCTTCTTTGGTCAAATTCGGTAGTCTTAACCGCGATGCAACCAAATCCATAAATTTTTGAAAGGGGAGGTTGAATTTCATCTTGCCTCCACCAGAACCCGGCCCAGCACCACCGCCACCACCTTCGCCGCCTTCTCCTTCATTATCATACACAAATTGAGGCGGAGTAATACCTTCTACTTCAACAATAATATCACTACCTTGGTTACCAATGTTTTCTAATGCACCGTCATTGATAATTTGCTCAACAAGGTCTTCTAGTTTATCTTCTATGAATTCATTAAATGCACCTTCTGATTCATCGGAGCTAATTTTGATTTCCATATTGGTTCTCCAATAAAAGAATAAAAGTCATTTAAAGCGTGATGCTTGAGGCATTTGCTGTCACTACCATTGCTTGAAACGCACATTTACCACAATATCCTTTTTCTTCAATCAGATATTTGATTGTATCGTTTAATTGCTCTTGTTCTTTACTGTTTACATTTGCGGTGCTTGTTCCGCTCTTGATCCAACCTAGAAGTTTCATGTTTTCGCCAGACTTAAATTCATTTTCAAAGACAAATTTCTTGATTGCACTTTGATAAGAAGGTTCGTCTTTTAACAAAACAGAATAACTAACACTGCTGATAGCATCGCTTAATTCTTTTCTAAAGACATCTTTTTCAGGTATGCCAAGATATTGTTCGATAGTCTGCATGAATTTTTCATCAGGCTGCACATCGGCTTGCGTTACTTCATGTTTCACTTTTGTATTATGAACATAGGCTCTCACATGGTCTGTATATTTCTTCCAAGTTGTTTCAATTACACTATCATCACGCAAAATAGCACTATACACATCACTTGCGATTTGCCCTAATATCCAATTTTTTGCCTGCGGCATTACTTTTTCTACATAAACATTTAGTTTAGACTTCTGCGTTGCAAAAACTTCTTTCAAATAATGCTCCAAACGCACATATAAATCTAGGGGAGTGATACAAGGGTTTTGCAAAGCAATCGAAGTTAGTAAAGCGTGATCATCGCCTTCTTGTTTCATTCTCTCAATGTTTGCAGTAAATTCACTGATTTGAAAGTGTTCCGTGTTTTCAATCACATTTTGAATAAATCTAGGGTCAAGACCAAAAGTGCCTTCTGATGGTTTAACATATTCGAATTCTTCTAAAATCATTTTGGCCATATTATTGTCTACACCACTATCAGCCCGACCAGCATAAATCAGTGCTTTTTGTAAAATGGATAGATTTGGGTTTTGCTTACTTGGGTACAATCGACTCATCGCAGAAACTAAACTTAAAAAGACCAAACTATGAGGTGCCATGTGACCTACATTGCGCAAACTTTTGTTCCATTTTCTCGCTTGGTTAGAATAGGTGAAGTGATATATATGCTCTTCATCTTTAAAATTAACCGATAAAGGCATTTCAATAAATGTTGTACGCGAACGCAAAGCTTCAAAAGCTGGTTTTTCATTGAACATGTTATATTCATGAAAGTTGGTATGCCCAATAATTACACCGTTAAAAGGTATTGGTGGTTGACCTTCTGGCTTAAAGAATCGATCTTGCGTAGCAAACAAAAGCTCATATAAAAATCGATCTGTTAATTTTAAAATTTCATGTATTTCAACAAAACCATTTGCACCAACACATAATTCACCCTTATAATCATGCACAAGTGGGTGTGACTCTGAACCATATTTTGGTAATAAACTATAATCGATATTGCCAACAAGCGAACCAGCTTCTTGGCTTTTTTCATCACGCGGTGTATAAGACCCAATACCGTTTTTAGTTGTTTGGTCAAACACCATTCTCTTTACTTTTAAATAATTAATTAATTCACCAAAGTCGATATTGCGTGTTTTCATAAAATCTTGTAACACAAAATCTGAATAGGGCGAAATTCTGCCTTCGATTCTAATCTCAAACTTGCCATCATAGTGAGGGTATTTAGCGTGAAAATTACTAAGTGACTTAGCATCAATCAATTTATTTAATTCGGCCGCAAATGTTTTGCGTTTCGATTCAGGAATCACCTGAAGTGGTCGTTCAAATAAAGGGCTTTGTAGATAGTAAATCCCTTTTTCTTCAAATAAAGCTTTATCCTTTAAGCGCTCGTCAACAGTTGGTAGCAATAGAGTATAGGTTTTACCATCATCACTAAGGGAATATTCCTTTAATGCATTTTTAATAGCATCCATAGACCGCGATTTGGCAGAACCTGGAGGGCCTAATAAAATCCATAAGCGTTTTGCGGCTTCACCACCACGACTTGCGTTGTCAATTTTTTCAACTAAATTTTCTTTAGCTTTTTGTTGCCCAAAAACTACGCTTCCACCAACAAATTTACTATCTTCGAAAAATTTATAAAGGTGTTTGACAGGTTTGCCCGAAACCATTTTGTGCTCTGTACCGCTCGATAACAACATATCGTGTAGAACTTGAGAGGAGTTTCGAGTTGTCCAAGGTTCTTTTTTTACTAGCGAAATATAATCATTGAATGTAAGGATTTCAGCTTTCGCCTGATCATGTTTTGAATCATCTAGGATGCTTTTTAATGATTTGTCCATTTTTTACCCCTTTAGTAGTTGGTTAAAACTAAGACATTGTAAAAGTGACAACAACGATTTTTATCGAAGTAATTACAATTTCATAGTACGCTATTTTTATCAGAATTGCAATATCTTGAATTCTGAGTGATTAATAAACCCCCATTACTTGTATTTGTCTCATCGGCTTTTCAAAAATTAAATATAATTAATTTTCAAAAGGTTATTTGTTCTAACTCATTTATTCCCTAATAAAATTTGTATGCTAGTAAACTGTCTTTTTAGCATCTAAATTAGGAAACTTGATGAGTTTTCGATTTTCACCTTTGTATTTTATACTTTGTAAAACATAAAGTAGAATAACTAAAAGATTCAAAGTGTAAATTTTATTCCTTACATATATTACGAAAAGAATGAGAAATTATTTAGGAAATCTATAAAAACAAATAGTTTTCAATTTGAAAATAATTTAAAGGCTAGTTTTAATATTGTCAATGTTTCTATTGCAACAATGCAAATACTAGGAAAATTCAGGTTTTTTTTATTGAATAATGAACACTAAATATTTAATCACATTTATCATAACTTGTTTAATGATGTTATTTTGGGGGCTTGGTGCCTATGATCTTACTGCACCAGACGAACCAAGATTTGCATTGATTGCCAGAGAAATGATAACAGGCGACCATTGGGTTCTGCTTCATCGAAATGATGTTGCGTATTCCGATAAACCTCCATTCTTTTTTTGGTGTATAGCAATTGTTTCGCTTATCATGGGTGAAGTAAATGCATTTACAGCACGAATACCTTCAGTCTTTGCGGCTATTGGCACTTTGCTTCTTATGTATCAATGGGCCAAAAAAGATGAGGATACCATTGACGAAAAAAAAGGTATTCTCACTCTATATGTTTTGTTCACTTCCTTTTTATTTTTTTATTTAAGCCGCATTGCTCAAATTGATATGCTCATGTGTTTTTTTGTGACAGGGGCCATGTTAGAAGGCTACAAATTAGTTACAGTTTCGAGTCGTTCTATTTGGCTGATGGCATTATGGATGGGCTTAGGAACAATTACCAAAGGGCCTATCGCATTTCTACTACCTCTTGGTACTTGTGCCTGTTTTTTGTTTTTTAATCGGTTATCTTGGAAGTTACTACCTTGGAAGGCAGTTTTATGTTCCTTCATTGTGCCGGTAATTTGGATTGTATTTTTGGTGTTAGAAGCCTATCAAAAGAACAATTTAGATTACTTGCATGATATTCTATTTGTTCAAACCGTAAAAAGGTATGCTGACCCATGGCATCACTTTCAACCTTTTTACTATTTTCTTAAAACCTTTTTGTATGATTTTGCGCCTTGGTCGCTTTTTTTTCTTTTAGCTTTATTTTTTCCTTTAAAAAAATGGAGTGGGCTTTCTAGTAAAGAAAAGTTTTCGTGGTGTGTTTGTTTATTTGTCATACTATTTTTTAGCTTATCCAGAGGCAAAAGAAATGTATACCTTTTGCCAATGTTTCCATTTGCAGCCTTTATAACTGCTAGCTATCTTTATTATTTTTGGAAACAAGAAATATACCCCAGATTTTTAAAGATTTTATTTGGCTTTTTTTTTATTGTATTTTTAATGTTAGGTCTATTGTTTATTGGCATTGGTCTAGGCCTTGACTTTATGCCTAAGCAATATGTATTGAATATTCATCTGCCCTATATATTGATTTTTATGTATGGGTCAGCTTTGGTATTGATTTCTTTTAGTGGCTTTTTATCAATTAAGAAAAAAAAATTGGCGTTTAGTACAATTGTTTTAATCGTTTGCATGATGGCTATTAATCTTGTGACTTTTCAAATTATCAAGCCTGTTTTAGACCCCCAAAGAAGTGTACGCGGGTTTATGGAACAAACGATTAGTATTACGGAGAAGTATGAAAAGAACCCTGTTTTAGGAATGGTCGATTTTAGAGAGGGGTTCCGTTTTTATGGTAATCGGCATATTATTGAATTAAATGATGTCAAGGGTGAGAGTAAAAATGGCGAATTTGGCGTAGAAAAATTCTGGGAACTTTACCCTGAAGGCTGGCTAATTGTTAAAGAATCTCACTGGTTGGATTATGTTCAAAGTAGTGGTGTAAAAGGTAAAATTCGCTATGAAGACTCGATTGGTAAAGATAAAAAATACTTTTTAATACAAAAGCAGAATTAGGCTAAGTTTATTAGTGTTTATTTAAGAGTTAAAATTGTTTTGAATTGAGCTTTTCTTTTGGATTATTAAAATCCTTCATTTTTTAACATCAGCAATTAAAATGAATATAGAGCTTACCATAGTCATTCCCGTTTTTAACGAAGCGGAAAGCATCTTGAATCTTGCTAGTCAGATTGAAGAGAAAGTTGGGTGCTTATCTTGGGAATGTATTTGGGTAAATGATGGCTCATCGGATAATTCACTAGCCGTTTTAATGAGTTTGAGCAATCAAAATAAAAACCATCAAGTAATAGATTTGGAGCGAAATTTTGGTCAATCAGCGGCCTTGCTAATTGGTTTTCAAAAGGCAAAAGGTAAATACATTGGTACTTTAGATGGCGATGGGCAGAATGACCCGAGCGATTTGGTAAAAATGGTGACCATATTAAACGACAACCAATTTGATATGATCAATGGGTTTCGTGAAAAAAGAATGGATAGTTTTTTTAGGCGTTTCATTTCTAAAATTGCAAATGGCATAAGAAATTGGGTGACTAACGAATATAATATCAAGGATGTGGGTTGTTCTACAAGAGTGTTTCGAAAAGAATGCGTTGCTCAGTTGCCTCGTTTTAAAGGCATGCATCGCTTTTTGCCAACTCTGGTAAGATTGCAAGGTTTTAAATTGCATCAAATATCTGTAAAACATTTCCCACGGGAAAAAGGTAAAACTAAATATACATTAAACAATCGCCTTTGGGTAGGTATCTATGACCTTTTTGCTGTGCGATGGATGATAAAACGAATGGTGTATCCAAAAATAAAAAGCTCCACGATAGAAAATCATGAAAAAAATTAAAAAAAAACACATCTTAATTCTGCTTTCTATTCTTTTTATATTTGGTATTGGTTTACTTCTATTTAAAGAATACAAAAATACGCGAGAGGCAGAAAATAAGGCAAAAATATCCGCGATTGAAAATGTTTTATCTAATCAAAATTCTTCCACGAGTAAGGTTAAAGAGATTAATAAAATCATTAAAAACGAGAGCTATTTTTGGTATGTGATTGGGTTTTTAGGCGAGGCTATTTTTGGTAGTCGTATGATTGTGCAATGGATTGCATCTGAAAAAGCCAAAAAAAATATTGTGCCCGAATTATTCTGGTATTTGAGTTTAGCTGGCTCTATTTTGGTATTTGTTTATGCCCTACACATTCAAGACCCCGTATTTGTTATCTCAAGAGGTGCTGGTTTATTTGTTTATATTCGAAATATCGTATTATTAAGAAATGATCAAAATGGTATTTAAAAAAGGAGATTTATGAAAAAATTTAAGTTTGCGCTACTCGTATTGTTTGTTTTTCTTTCGCTTGCAATTCATGGGCAAGATAAAACACGAAAAGTTAAAGTTAACGCCAGTTCTTTCGTTGTTCTAGATGCTGAATTTGCAGAATTGAATGTTCGTATACAAGTAAGTGGTAGTGATATGGAAGCCAATACAAAAAAGATACAAAAAGCAATTTCCGATTTAGAGAAAAATTTAAATGTATATGAAATTAAAGAAGGTAGCTTTGTAAAACCGTTGATAGAGCACACACAAGATCGGACATTCACAAAGTTATCTGGGTCCAAACTAGGCGGGTCAAGCTCTAGTTCAAGTTCAAGCTCTAATGACCTTTGGAGTTCCAATTGTATTATTACTATTTCTGTATTAAAAATTGAAAACCTTGGTTTTATTCAAAAAGAAATTTCAAAAATGGAAGAGGCTACAATTACGAGTACAAAATTCAAGGTAAGCAATGAAGATGAGGTAAAATTGAACCAATACAAATTGGCTTTATTGTCTGCCAAAAAAAAGGGTGAGCTAATGGCGACAACTTTAAATGCTAAGCTTGGGGTTCCGATTTTAATAGAAGAAGTTATGGAATCGAAAGATTCGAAGAATGAAACGGTTAATATTTATACCAAAAACGAAAAAGTTTATGATAAACATAGTTTTGCTAAAATTACAATTGCAGTAAATGTATATGTAGAGTTTCAATTAGACTAGTACCGTAACCAGTAAATCCAGTCTAATTTAGACCATCTGGGGGCACCCACCTGAGATTTCCCCTCAAATATAATCCGGACAAGAATTTTATTTGATCGGCACGGAGTTTTGGAGTTTTATGATACCTACCAGTGGCCTAAATTTTTATTTTTACATATTATAGCTGTGTAAAGTTGG
>Ga0209573_1000368_pt1 | contig 100858 bp, 91 predicted proteins | sample TNRBio252014_DNA_FD_185870 | JGI IMG/M metagenome (GOLD analysis project Ga0209573, IMG submission 185870) | Wastewater treatment Type I Accumulibacter community from EBPR Bioreactor in Madison, WI, USA - TNR Reactor_6/25/2014_ DNA (SPAdes)... | ecosystem: Engineered > Bioreactor > EBPR >...
AAAGTTATTTACGACACGTTCCTAAAGGGAAACGAGCCGGCTTTTTCGACTGCCATTTGAACTCAAAGGCATGCAGTCGCCCGTTTGCATCTTCCACATAATCAATTTCCTGTTGTGAGGTAGTTCGCCAGAAATAAGCATTGCAGAAGTAGTCGGAGTAAGCGTTTCGTTTCATGCGCTCTGAAAGCAGGAAATTTTCCCACAGCGCGCCAGTGTCGCTGCGCAGGGCGAGTGGGGAGAAATTTTTTAGTATGGCGTTGCGGATACCGTTGTCGTAAAAATAGATTTTACGACCTTTTTTAATTTCATTACGCGCATTTCGGCTCAGCGAAGGCAATCGAAACAGTACAAAGGATTGGCGGACCGATTACGATGACGGCTTTACCTTTGCCGAGCCATTGCCCGATGTTGTGCGCTTGCGTGCGTAATATCATGCCTTTTTATACAAAACTATGAAATTATCAGATTCAAATCTAAAAAATTGACCTTTTTTTTCGATTTGAAACGGATGTCACGCTCAAAGTAATGCATGTCCGGGCATTCATCCGCTTGATAAAAACACACCGGGCTTCGCGTTGCAAACGCTTACCAGCATAACCGTATTTACTATTTTGCTCAGGGTTGGGTGAGTATGAGAAGAGTTAGGGGCAGCGGCTTTATTTTTCCATTTTCATTCGTTCTATTTTATCATTCCAAATTTCGTTTAATTTCAAAATCTCTCCATAAAGGCTTTCGGATTTTATTATCTCGACTTTTTCTTCCCAAATTAAATTCAAATTGGAAATTTCAACCTCCTTCATATACCACTCTTTACCAACTTTTATCAAGTTCAATTCTTCTGCAATCATCAAATTTCTTGAAGCAATTTGTACTTTATTCCCTTTGCCTTTAAAAACCTCAACTTTCAATTTTTTACATTTCCCAAACGTATTTATCAGAAATGCTTTTTCAATTTGACTTATTGGAATTGTCTTGTAGAATCCCTGGTCAAATCTATCTCTTTCAAAGTCTTCAAAAGGACAATCTTTAAGATTTGGGTACCAGATTTGAAAAGTCTTTTGGTCCTCCGGAACTGGAACATCAATTCTTGCCTCCACCAGTTTGAGTTCAAGGTTCTCGTATTGAGCATACATTCCATTTCTTATGGTCATTTTTGTTTCTTTTGTCTGCTTACACAGGAGAGGAAATCACATTACTCCACCGAAGATATTACTATCCTCCCCTTCTTCAGCCCATCCCCCGAAACAATCAATTCAATCTCCCCTTTTTGGGTAGAAGATTGAACCAAAACCACCAACTTCCCACTAAAAGCTTTCATAGTCGGTTCATGGAAGACCTCAAGCGAGGTGGCATCGCCATTACAGGCGGCTCGGTATGTACCATTGCCTTTTACCTCAAAGGTTAATCTATTCGAAGCGGTTGGGCAAGGATTCCCCTGTTTATCCACAATGGTCGCCGTTACATAACTTAAATCCACCCCGTTTGCACGGATCACTTTTTGGTCCGCTTCAAGCAGAATATGATGCGGTTTACCGGCAGTCACAATCGCCTTTTCTGCAACCGCTTTCCCGCTGTCGTCATACGCCACCACTTTTAAGGCGCCCGGCTCATATTTCACATCCATCCACATCAACCGGTAGCGGTGCAGTTTCGATTGATTGCTCTTTTTCTGGATGCCCTGGCTTTTGCCATTCACGAACAATTCGGCGCTATTGTAGTTCGTGTAAACAAAAACCGGCGTGGTTTCCCCTTCGCGACCTGCCCAATTCCAATGGGGTAAAATGTGCAACGTTTCGTCCCTGGTGTTCCAACGGCTGCGGTATAAATAGTATCGGTCTTTCGGCAAACCGGCAAGATCGCAAATACCAAAATAGGAACTCCGGGAAGGCCAATAATTATCATAGGGCGTAGGCTCGCCTAAATAATCAAAACCGGTCCAGACAAATTCGCCAATCACCCAGGGCTTGTCGTCCTGCAGGACAAAATCATCTTCGGGAATGTTCGACCAACTGCAATATTCAAGGTCGTAGGAAGAGCATTGGTGATCGTCGTATATTTTTTCGGCCACATTCACCACCGGAAATTTATAAACGCCCCTGGAACTCACCGTGGAAGCGGTTTCTGACCCCAACAACAGCCCCTGAGGGAATTTCTGATACGCTTCTTCGTATAAGTGTGTGCGATAGTTTAACCCCGGAATATCCAATATGGCGCCAAACCCGCTTTCCATCACGGCCTTCACCTGATCCATGCCAACCGTTACCGGCCTTGTTGGGTCTTCGCGATGAAAGATGTCCTGAAGCCATTTTAACCTTTTCACCCCTTCGCTGCCCCATTGGTCGGGCACTTCGTTGCCGGCGCTCCACATCACAATGCAGGGATGGTTCCGGGTGGCCTGCACCAAATTCACCACATCTTTTTCGGCCCATTCATCAAAATATTGGTTGTAGCCGTTTTCCACTTTCGGTTTTTTCCATTCGTCGAAAGTCTCCGCCAAAAACAGGAAGCCCATCTCGTCGCACAATTCCAATTGTTCGATGGATGGCATGTTGTGCGACGAACGAATGGCATTACCCCCCATATCTTTCAGGATGGTCAATTGCCGTTTCAGGGCAGCCTTGTTTACCGCCGTACCAATTGGCCCCAAATCGTGGTGCAAACAAACCCCTTTGAATTTTGTGGCTTTTCCGTTCAGCTCAAATCCATTTGCCGCACTGTATTTGATTTCCCGAATCCCAAAACGGACCACTTCGGTATCTTTTAAAACCTCGCCCTGGTAGAGTTTCAATTCGGCCGTGTACAAATAAGGGGTTTCCGTGTCCCACAAGCGGGGATTTTTAACCGCAAGGGTTTGTGCGATCTCATCCCCAAACCTTTCGGATGCGGTATTTTCGGCCACCAGCGTACCATTAGCATCCCGGATGCTGGTTTTTATGGTGAGATTTTCCCCTTGTACCTGCGACCGGATCACAACCTTAGCCACGTTTTCGGAAATGTAGGGCGTGGTGAGGGAATTTCCCCAGTGTTTAAAGCTTACCTTGTCTTTGATGATCAACCTGACCTTGCGATACAAGCCGGCGCCGGGATACCACCTTGATGAAAAGGCCTGGTTTTCAAGCCGAACGGCAATCACGTTCGCTTTCCCTTTTTGGATATGATCAGAAATATCAAAATAAAAGTGGCTGTATCCATAAGGCCAGTTGCCCACTTTTTGCCCATTTACAAATACTTCGGCATTGCTCATCGCGCCATCGAAGGTTAACAAGACCTGTTTTTCGGAAGCAATGGCCGGCAAGTCAACGGTTGTTCTGTACCAGCCCACCCCAATGAAAGGCAGCGCGCCGGTTCTGCCTGTTTTTTCGGTCGCCTGCGCTTCGTTGTTCTGTTCAATTTTGACCATTTGCTTGTCAATTTCCTTGTCAAAAGGGCCATAGATTGCCCAATCGTGGGGGATGATGACGGGTTGCCAATGGGTGTCGTCGAAGTTGATGTGGGCGGCGGAGGGTGGGTCGCCTTTTAGGAATTTCCATGCGTCTAAATCTATGACTTCGCGGGTTTGGGCTGGGAGGTTTGAAGTGAGGATTAGGAGGAAGAGGGAGAGAGTTTTTAATTGCATGAGGATGGGAGTTTTGATTGATGGTGAGGGTTTGGGGGGTGTCAAAATATGCACCTGGTCTTTTCGGCTTAGAGCTTATTCTTTCTGTACATCAAATTTAGCAACTGCAACAACATCACCCCAACAAAACCTTCATGAGCATCCGGCCATTTTGTACCGATTGGGTGAAAGTAGATGGCTCTAAATTATAGTTTTTCTATTTCATTCACAGGGAGGCCGGTAAATCGAACAATTTTTTCAATTGGCTCGCCTTCCAATTTCATTTGACGGGCAATTTCTATTTTACCCTCTATTTTACCTTCATCAAACGAAGTATCTACCACATTTTTCAAATCCCGGTAATACTTTAAGCTCTCCTCGTATTTTGTTTTTTCATCGGGTGTAAATTTGGCAATTTCAGCAGCCTCAAACAACTTTTGAAATATGCGTTCCTGAAGTGCCTGCGGTCGGTTTTGCAAATAAGGAAGTTGTTGCAAGACGTACATCCATTTGTCAAAGTTGTCCTGCAAGTCCGTAAACGGGTTGATATATTTGTCCTGGAGTGCCATGAAACAATTGCTTTGAGAGCAAAAATAAGGAAAATAGCAATGCCCTGCGTGTCTTTCCTTTCGTTTTTCAGCGCATGGTTTTGATTCCGGTTAGCGGGTTTCGCGTTGCAAACGCTCACCAGCATCGCCGTAACTTATTATTGTGATTAGGGATGGGTGGGTATGGGAAGAGTTAGGGCCAGCGGGGATGTCTCATAAGCGGGTTAAACAGCTAACAGCCGTTCAAGTTTGGCAAAAGTACTTTGCCATCCTATTGCATAGTCGTGTTTTGAATGACTGCCAAGATGCTTATGTTCGAACTGCATCCTGGTATATTCACCTTCCGGGGTTAACAACAATGTTATAAAAGATTCGACACCAGGTTCACTTTTCCACTGCCAGCTAAAAGTCAACTTATTTAAAGCTTGCACTTCGTTATAAATTCCACTGCAAGTATGCTCGGTAAGATCTGAGTCCTTGAATGTTATTTCAAAGTATCCTCCCGGTCGTACGTCAAGCGCTGCTTTCAAGACTTTTCCGTTAGGATCGGATCCAAACCAGTTCATGATTAGCGTTGGATTTGTCCAGCTTTCCCAAATTTTTTCGATAGGGCTCCTGAAAGTTTTTTCAAGAAATATGGAAGCATCATCGGTTGTCATGCTTGACCTTTTTTGCTTGTTTGTGAAATCCCGAACAAATGCTTATTTCAAATCTCGCTCTTTTAATAAGACTTCCAATTCTTTAATTTTTTTATTTTTAGGGTCATTGATCATTTTATGAGCAAAATATAAAGGAATAAGCATTAAAAATCCAAAGGTGCTTTTGATAACGCTGAAAACTACAATTCCTAAAAGAAATCCAATCAAAAAAGCATTGGTTATTGAAAATGATTTCATTTTTTTTGCTTCAACTAACAGTTCTTGATCTGATAATTGTGAAAGTTCTCTGTTTTCCATTTTTTTATTTGTTTCGATGTTGTTTTTCACGAAAAAGATTCAATACCCCGCAAGAAAGAGGTATTTTGCTAGGATAAATTGATTGCTGTATTTTTCTTTGATGCGGTCTGTCAATAGGAACATGGCAGCATATTCGTCCGGATAAACGCCCATTTTTTCGTAGGAATGTAGAAAATCAAGCGCCAACAAGGAGGTATGCTTGTCCGTCTTAATCGGATAACCCTGGTAAACCACTTGCGGATATATTCCTTCAATAGCAAAGTAATAGTTGTCTTCCAGGTTCTTTAATGCGTCCTCCAATTCATCGCTTGCCAAAGGATAACGTTCCAGCAACGAATTTACCTGAGAAATTTGCGATTCCAGGTCTTTGGGGGTCATCTGTGTGGCGTAGAATTTACCTTTGAATTTTGATTCATATAAACTGCGCCATTCTTCAAATAGAACCCGGGCGAACGCTACAAATTCATTGCGGAAGATATCATCTGGCAAGGCATACGTCTTTTCATCGTAGGACCAGTCCAATCTTTCTCCATTTGGCAATTCAGGACTGAATCGTTCAATGCGTTTGCTATCTTTTAATGTAAAATCATCGCCATATAGTTCTGCAAACTGCTTTTCTAGTTTGAGGTCGGCTTGTATTGATATTTCAAAAGGTGCAAGGAGGTGATAGTAGGCTGCCATATTGAAACAATTTGTAACAAAAAAACGAAGATTTTTCAAACAAAACGAAAAAATACTGAAAGTTTATACATTCTTCATATCCCTCTGAAAGGCCCCTTCCCTTTGTAGTATAAACAAAAGTCATTGTAATAAGGGAAATTATTCCCGCCCGCCCCGCATTGATATTTGTTCTCCTCATCCTTGAGCTAAGTCATCCGCGCCCACCTGCAGGAAGTGCTAATTTTGGAGCAGCAAAACTTATTGTGCAATCAACAATAAGCTGTTAAAGCGACAAAACAATCTTTCTGCAAATAAAAAAACGAATATCATGGACGCACCTGCTATGGTCACCCGGGAAAAGGCAGCAAAAGCTACCGCTCAGCAATACGTATATTCTTTTCGCGAAGGGGATGGAAAAAACAAGCACCTGTTGGGCGGCAAAGGCGCCAACCTGTGCGAAATGACCCAAATCGGGCTAAACGTTCCTGCCGGATTTGTCATCACAACGGCTACCTGCCTCACGTACTTAGCCAATCCCAACCGCGAATTGCCGGAAGGCGCGCTGGAACAAGTACACGAAAAAATGGCGGAAGTGGAACGGGCGTCGGGCAAGCGCTTTGGCGATTCGGAAAACCCGTTGCTGGTTTCCGTCCGGTCGGGTTCTGCGATGTCTATGCCAGGCATGATGGATACCATTTTAAATCTGGGCCTGAATGCGAAAACCCTGCAGGGTATGATCAAGCTGACCGGCAACGAGCGCTTTTGTTACGACGCTTACCGCCGGTTTATCCAGCTATTCGGCAAAGTAGCGCTGGGGGTGCCCGATGAAAAATTTGACGAGCATTTTGAAGCCGTGAAACACCGCGCAGGCGTCAAAGTAGACATCGGGTTGAGTGCCGCCGATTTGCGCGACATCAGCGAGCGGTTCCTGAGGGTGGTTAAAGAACACACCGGCCGGCCGTTCCCCGAAGACGTTTACGAACAACTCGAAATCGCCATCAAAGCCGTTTTTAATTCGTGGATGGGCAAACGCGCCGTGGATTACCGCCGCGAATTCCACATTACGCCCGACATGGCCAACGGCACTGCGGTCAACGTGGTCGCGATGGTTTTTGGCAATATGGGCAACGACAGCGCTACGGGCGTCGGGTTCACCCGCGACCCGGGTACCGGCGAAAACGTGATGTTTGGAGAATACCTCACCAATGCGCAGGGCGAAGACGTGGTTGCCGGCATCCGCACGCCAAAACCCGTTCATATCCTGGCGGAAGAAATGCCGGAAATGTACCGGCAGTTGGAAGTGTTGCGCAACAAATTGGAAAGCCATTACAAAGAAGTCCAGGACTTTGAATACACCATCGAAAAGCAGGTTTTGTACTGCCTGCAAACGCGCAACGGCAAAATGAACGCAACGGCGATGGTGCGCACCTCGGTAGAAATGGTGCAGGAAGGGCTGATCAGCAAAGAACAGGCGCTGCTGCGCGTCAAACCGGAGATGCTCGAACAAATGTTGTACCCACGCCTCGATCCCAACCACAAACAAATACCGCTGGCGCAGGGCCTGCCGGCGTCTCCGGGCGCAGCTTCCGGCCATTGCGTTTTCGACGCCGACCGCGCTGAGTTGCTGGGCCGCAGCGGCCAAATGGTCATCCTCGTGCGCGAGGAAACGAAACCCGAAGACATCCACGGATTTTTCGCTTCCCAGGGCATCCTCACCAGTCGCGGCGGCAAAACCTCCCACGCGGCCGTAGTGGCCCGGGGCATGGGCAAACCCTGTGTGGCCGGCGCCGAAGGCATTTCGGTAGACGTTAAGCTCCGCCAGGCAGTGATTGGGGATAAAATCCTGCACGAAGGCGACTACATCACCATTGACGGCGGTACGGGCCTCGTTTATCAGGGCCAAATCCCAACGGTAGAACCGATTTTCTCTGCCGAACTCAAAACCCTGCTGCACTGGGCCGACGACGTAGCCCGACTGCAGGTCATGGCCAATGTGGACACCCCCGACGCCGCGCGCAAAGCAGTCGGTTACGGCGCCATGGGCATCGGCCTTTGCCGCACCGAGCGCATGTTTAACGCCGCTGAGCGCCTGCCGATCGTGATTGACATGATTTTAGCCAACAATACGGAAGACCGCAAAAAAGCGCTCGAACGGTTGCTGCCCATCCAGCGGGAAGATTTCAAACAAATCTTCATCGCCATGTCGCCGCGCCCCGTCACGATTCGCCTGCTCGACCCGCCTATCCACGAGTTCCTGCCCGGCGAAGCAGAATTGCGCGACGAATTAGAACACCTGCACCAGTTGCGCACGACCGTATTGGGCGTCAACAACCTGTTCAGCAGTTTGCGCCTTTTGGAGGCCAACCCGGAAATTGCCGCCGATTCGCCGATTCCGTTTAATATGGAAGGCGGCGAATTGGTGAACCAGGCCATTCTCAAAAAAGAACGCATGCTGAAGAAAGTGAAGGAGTTGCACGAAGTGAATCCGATGCTGGGTCACCGCGGTGTGCGCTTGGGCCTCACCTATCCCGAAATCTACCGCATGCAAATCCAGGCCATTCTCGAGGCCGCAGCGGAATGCCAGTTGGAGGGCATTGAGGTGAATCCGGAAATCATGGTGCCGCAGGTTTGTACCGTAGAAGAATTGCAGCAGGTGAAAGTGCACGTGGATGCGTTGCGGGAAGCCATTGAAAAGGCCAAAAACATCAAGCTGAAATTCAAGTTTGGTTCAATGATCGAAGTCGTGCGCGCTTGTATGGAAGCAGAAGAGCTGGCGAAAGAAGCCGAGTTTTTCTCTTTTGGCACCAACGACCTGACGCAGGCGACGTTCTCTTTTTCGCGCGAAGACGCGGAAAACAAATTCCTGCCGCTGTATACCCAGCAAAATATCCTGCACGAAAATCCATTTGAAGCGCTGGACATCCGCGGCGTAGGCAAACTGATGAAGGTGACGGTAGAATGGGGCCGGAAATCGCGCCCGGACCTGAAAATCGGCATCTGCGGCGAACAGGGCGGCCATCCGGAATCCATTAAGTTCTGCCACAACATTGGCCTCAATTATGTCTCGTGTTCGGCGCCCCGGGTGCCGATTGCAAGGCTGGCGGCGGCACATGCGAAGTTGGAAGAGCGGAAGTTTGGGTTGAATTAGGGTTGGTTTTGTAGTTGAGCTGGTTAAGTTCAGCTCTGAAAAGAGTCCGCGAAGTGTCTGGGAGCAGCCTTCGCGGGCTTTTTATGACGCAGAGTTTCGCGGAGTAAAAGGAGTCTCACAGATTGCCTAACTCCGCGAAACTCCTTTTACTCCGTGAAACTCCGCGTAATTTTATCCTTACCCTTACTCAATCCCCCCATCTAACCAATGAATAATATTGAGTAACAATTGAAAATTTTCGGGCGCATCTTCGCTGTTCATTCCAACTTTCATCTGATCGGGGCCAGCCAATTGGGCAGAAAACATGGCCGCTTCTCCGAAGACCACAATCCGGCCTTTTCCATGTGCTTTAAACGCACCCTGTGCCCATCCTTTGACCTTGTACTGGGGCGTTTTTTCATTAAAAACCCAGGCGGCATCCGGTAAGTAATTCGTATACTGGTCGTCAAAGAGCAAAACGGGCGTGGCGTCTTCCGGTATTTTAAAGGCTTGTCCCGTAAAAGAGGCAACCTGTTTGACCCGTTCGCTGGCATCCCGGCCTTTTGTAAGGGCACTTTCTACCAGGGTACCTTTTTCCAGGTTAAAAAAATCGGCGTCTGAGTTTCCTTCCTGCATGGCAAACCCGTTGGTAAATTCAAAGCCAAATGCAGCTGCCAGGTCGGTTGCAGCGCCTGCCATTGGCATGTGGTCGGCAATTAAAAACAAACTCCCGCCATCCTGCACCCATTGTTTTGCAAGGGCTATTTCATCCGCTGTAAATGCAGAAGGGGTGGGTAAATTCCAGTTTCCGACATTGACTTCGTTCAGGGCATTGGAGACGACGAGTATCTTTCCGCCATCTAATTTATTCCGGTTAAATGCGCCTTCATAGCGTTTGACTACATACCCGTCCCGCTCGATGAGGTTGGCAAAGGGCTTATACCGCCCCTCTTTGGTGTGGAAATTATGGTGCCCTTCGTCAATAAAAACGACCGGGCCTTTCCCGGTTTCGTAAGCTGGTTTTTTAATGTTGGGATTGTAATTTGCATCAGAGATTTGTTGTGAAAACAACCAATGTGGTAGAATCAATAGAAGTAGAAGAAGTAAAGTTTTCATGCTTCATATTTAATGATTAAAAAATTATCCAACGTTTAATAAACTTTGAAAGCCATAAATATCAGATGTTTTTCTTAATCCGTCAACACCGGCATTACGTCCCGATGGGACGGCTACCGGCATTGCGTCCCGATGGGACGACCGTTTTGGCGCCGCACACGGCTACCGGCATTGCGTCCCGATGGGACCGACCGTTTTGGCGTCCTGACGTGCTATCGGCATTGCGTCCAACCGCTGGAGCGATGCTCCGGCCTCAACCTTCCGTACCATTCACCCGCCTCCTGCATTATGAATAAAACCTGCACCCATGCGCTACTTATATTCGGCCTGTTTTGCCTTCCCGGCCATTTTCGCATTCCTGTTTTTCAAACCTGTAACCACCCCGCGTCCGGAAGCGCCAATTAAAACCCCGTCCGAAAAAGCAATGGCTTATTTCAAACACATCAACTTAGCATCCCGGGCCATTTACGACAACGATTTCGTCAGCGCTTCCGGGCACTACGACGAAGCTTTTAAATTCAAAGCAGCGCCGTTTTATCTGGATTTAAAAAACGCCATCATCGTCAACAGCAAATGTGGGTTCTACGCCAAAAATAACGCGCTGTTGAAAATCATATTGCAACAAAAAAGTGTCACCGGATCAAAGCTGTTTGACGAAATCCCGCAGTATTTGTTCGACGCCGGCAATTTGGAAACCATTCGGAATTTGGTGGTGCAGCAACCAAAATCCAGTTTTGATCCACTCCTCCATAAGTCCGTTTTGCAATTATTCACCGAAGGTCAGGCGATCGGCGGATTTGATCAGCTTGAATTAATCCCCGACGAAAAAGAACGGAACCGGTTGTTGAAACAAGCCTACCAGGCCAGGGACAGCCTTTACGATGTGAGCGTTTTAAATTTTATGGCTTTGGTCAAAAAAAGGGGCTTCCCGAATGAAGACCGGGTCGGCTATTTCATGGGCGAACACAACATTTGGCTGGTGCTGGAAATCCTCATCCACGGCTGGCTCTGGAACAAGCCCTACAGCGCAGAGGTGCTGGCCTTGGTGGAAACCGAATTCAAAGCCGGCCATATTCCGGCGAATTTTTACGCCAATTGTTTGGAATACGCCTACGACAACTGGGGCAAAAATCGCAATCCGGTGCACAACGTGATGAACGCCACCATCATCCATTCCGGCACAGCGTATTACCGCCCTTTTGTGTTCTATTCGGATAGTTTGATGAACCTGGTCAACAGCAACCGGTTGGTGATTGGCTTAGATTCTTTTCACATTGCGCAAAAACAATTGGTGTGCACGAAATTTTGCCCGAATAATCCGGGCCGTATCCTTTCCATTATTCACCATTACAAATACGTCAATATCCCGTATGGCTTTGTAAAAAATGCGTTTAAAGAGGCGGGGATAGAGATGGAGACGTATCGGATTGATATTCGGAGGATTACGGAGGAGTGTGGGTGTGGGGAGAAAACTTATTAAAGCTTTCTCAAAGCGCATACGGATCAATTACCGTCAGCCCCGTAACGTTTTTGAAATCACTCGTGTTGCGGGAAATCAACTCGAAACCGTGAACAAGTGCAGTAGCCGCAATAATTGCGTCCGGCAGTTTGATCTTATACTGCTTTCGCAATGCAATTGTTTGAATTGCAACGGATTCACTGAGTTCCAGAATATCGGAATCATCCATAAAATCAGTCAGTATCTGGTAAGCAACGGGCAGGGTATTATAGCCCAGTACTTCAATTTTTGTAATAACTGAAACTTTTGGTACATCGTTGACAACGCCGTTCATAAAAGTCATGCCATTGGGAATAAGTTTACCCGAAAGGTAGTCAATGACCACATTACTGTCAATCAGATACTGCGTTCCCATTCGCTTCGGCTTTCGGTGATGTGCTTTTGAAGCGCTTCCCCAACTTCAGCAGAGAGTTTACCGGCGTATTTATCGGAGAGTTTCCCGGCTCTGGGCAGGGTATCAGATTCGCCGGCTGCTTTTTCGGGCACTTGCTTATAGGCAATTTTCAACCGTTCCAACAAAGGAAGCAGCAATTGAAGATCTTGTGGTTGTTTAATTTCTATGACGATTTGCATGGGCGATAATTTTTAAAACGACTTCTTAATGATACGATGAAAAGCAGCATTTAGTTGTTTCAATCATATCATATTCATAAACTCCGCTGGCGCGAGGCTCACGCCTCGTGTCTCCTATTCCCGGGGCTCCGCCCCGTTTTCTCTAAATCATATTCATAAACACCTTCACAAACCAATTAGAATCCGACTGCACCAATTTATCTAACGTCGCATTTGCTTTATTTGAAAACAACTTGATGTCACGCACCACCTGCACAAAGTTTTCAGCGTCGGGGCCGGTCCCTTCCACGGCGGAGAGTTCTTCCAGTATTTTGAGCATCGGCTCCAATTCTTTCTTTTTGCGCTGCGCGATGATTTTTTTCACCACATCCCACATGTCCTTTTCCGCGATAAAAAACTCCTTGCGCTCGCCGGTTTTCAGTTCTTTGTACACCAGTCCCCAGTCCATCAGCGCCCGGATGTTCATGTTGGCATTGCCGCGCGAAATTTTCAGGTCTTCCATGATGTCTTCCGCACTCAGGGCATGGGGCGCAATGAGCAGCAAGGCGTGTATTTGGGCCATCGTGCGGCTGACGCCCCAATTCGAGCCCAACGCACCCCAAGCCTGGATGAATTTGTCTTTTCCTTCCTGAACGTTCATACCATGACTTCCTCCGACGCCAAAAGTTTCAGAAGTGATTGAAAATATTGTCATGCGAAATTAAAGAACTTTCGGAGTTTTTTTACCACAACTTGTCCCGATAATCGGAATAGCTCTACGTGCCCATAAAAATGTTACCCTATGTGAGCTATGTGAAAACAACTATGTGAACTATGTGGTAAAAACTACTTTACGCTTTGTAGAAAGGCAACTTCACAACTTTAGCAGCCAACTTCTTCTGCCCCGCCACCACAAAAACAGGCGTATCCGTTGCCGCAAAGGCATGTTGCACATAGCCCAACCCGATCGGAAGATCGAGCGAAGGCGATTGCGTGCCGGAGGTCACTTCGCCAATTACATTGCCTGCTGCGTCTTCAATCGGATAACCGTGGCGCGGCACCCGGCGGTCTTCCACCACGAAGGCGACCAAATTGCGGTCAACGCCCTCTGCCACCTGGCGTTTGAAAAATTCGGAAGAATTAAAATCGCCTTTTTGCAGTTTGGTGATCCATTTCAGGCCCGCTTCGATGGGCGACGTTGTGTCGTCAATGTCGTTGCCGTACAGGCAAAAACCCATTTCGAGTCGCAGGGTATCGCGTGCGCCGAGGCCCACCGGCTTGATATCGAGATCTTTTCCAGCTTCAAATACAGCATCCCAAAGCGCTTCCGTGTTTTCCGATTCCACGTACAATTCAAATCCACCGGCGCCCGTATACCCCGTAGCGGAGATGAGCACATTGTCAATACCCGCCATGCGGCCTTTTTCAAAGTGGTAATATTTGATGCGGTTCAGGTCAATATCGGTCAGTTTTTGCAGCACTTCGGTTGCCCGCGGTCCCTGCACGGCCAGCAGCCCTGTTTTTTCAGAAATATTGATCATTTCCGCACCAAACGCATTGTGTTCGCTGATCCAGTTCCAGTCTTTTTCAATGTTGGAAGCGTTCACCACCAGCATATAAGCCGGTTCGTCTTCGGAGCTCATGTTTTCTGCCAGGCGGTAGACCAGCAGGTCGTCCACAATGCCGCCGGTATGGTTGGGCAGGCAGGAGTATTGGGCTTGTCCGATTTCTAATTTGGACGCGTCGTTGGAAGTCACTTTCTGGATCAGAGCCAGTGCGCCTTTTCCCCGCACGATGAATTCCCCCATGTGCGACACATCGAAAACCCCTACCCCATTGCGCACCGCAAAGTGCTCTTCTTTGATCCCGGAATAGGAAATAGGCATGTTGTAGCCTGCAAATTCGGCCATTTTTGCGCCAAGCGATAGGTGGCGATTGGTCAGTGGTGTATTTTTCATTGAGTTGTAATTGTCTGTCTTTAGAAGCCGATAGCTGCGTTCGTTTCGACTCCGCTCAACGACCGTTCGTTGAGCGGAGTCGAAACGAAACTCCAGTTTTTGAGCCTTCGCAAGCCTTGCTCTCGACTCCTAAAGCCAAGACACAAGGCTACATGGAGTAATTATACTTATTTAACAGTTACCTGCGTAATCAAATCCCCTACCCGAATCTGGTGTACCGTTTCCATGCCAGAAACAACCTTCCCGAAAATGGTGTAGTTGCCGTCCAAATGTGGCGTTGGAGAATGGGTGATGAAAAACTGCGTGCCTTCCGTATGGTTACCAGCCGAGGCCATGCCGACGTACCCCTCTTCGTCGTAATTCAGCGGCGCCAGTTCGGAGCGGATGGTGTAATCGAGGCTTCCATAGCCATCGCCGCGCGGGCAGCCGCCCTGGATGACAAAGTTGGCCACCACGCGGTGGAAATTTTTGTCTTTAAAAAAGCCGTCTTTGGCCAATTGTACAAAATTGGCAACCGAACCAGGCGCTTCCTCCGGCATCAGTTGGATGCGGATTTCGCCGCGCGCAGTGGCAATCACCGCTTCCGGCCGGGCACTCAGGCCCTCCAGTACAGACCACGTGATGGGATGGTTGTAATCCACCTTTTTGGGCGGCGAAGCTTTGCGGCCCCGCAGGTAGTCTATGGTTTGTTTCAGTTCGTTGTACGTCTCGATTTCGCGGGGCAACGCCAATTTCGCCAGGGCAGAATCTAAGTGCTTCAACGTATCTAAATACAGCGGGTATTCCCGGGCAGGTTCCCGCAATGCGGTTGCCGCTACCGCAATCATGCCCGGATCTCCGCCGCGGATGGCTTCCTTGAAGCGCATGGCCAATTCTTTAGAAATGCGGCGATGGTTAGCGCCGAAAAAGGCTTTGAAGTCGGGGCGCGAACTGATGGCGGCCAAGGCTTCTACCGCTGCTGTGCGCACTGCGAGGTGTTGATTCGGGTTGGCGCCTTCCCGGAAGATGAAGCGGTAATTCCAGCCGAATTGTGCCAGCGCGCGCAGGGCTGCCGCTTTTGTCTGCGGTGTTGTTGCCTGCACAAACCGAAGCCGGAGTTCTTTATTGATGGCGTCTAAGTATTTGCCGAAAGTTTCCGGCATGTGTTTGTTTGCTGCTGCGTACAACTCTAATTGCACCGGCCCGGGCAGCGAGTCTTTGGCTAATTTCCAGTAGAGTCCGGCGTCTTCCGGCTTTCCTTTTTCAACAAAATATTGTGCTGCGCGAACGGCTACGTGCAGGTTGGCGTCTGTGAGTCGGCTTTGCACCGCTGCCTGGACTTTTTTATAAGGAAAATCGCTCAGGGCGCGAATGATGTTGCATCTCACGCGGTAGTCCGGTTCGCTGCCAAGGCGATCCTGAAGCGCCATCAGCGCCGTTTGGGTACGCGCCTTGCCCAATCCGACTGCCAAAGCCATACGGATGTTGGCGTTCGGTTCCTGCTCAAAAGCAGTGATCAGTGGAATGGCTGCCACGCTGTCTATTTTCAGGTCGCGGGCACGCAGGAGGTAGTTTGCGGCCACCAGACGCGCCGGATCGGGATATTTTTTGTCAGAAGCCAGCAGGATCATGCGCGCCGTGCCTTCCCGGCTGATCTTATTGCGCAGGGCAAACCGGTAAATGCCGCGTGCCTGCCCCAGCAACAACACCGTGTCGTGCGGCTGGTAGGTGCTGATGGTGCTCAGCGCTTTCAGGGCGGAGGTGTCGCCGCATTTTCCGATGGCTTCGAGGATGGCGCTGTTGCCGCCGGCGTATAACCCAAACGTATCCTGACGGTCAAAAGCGGCAATGAGCTGGCTTTGCGCCCGGGCGCTGCCGATTTGCCCAATGGAATAGGCAGCCGCCGCGCGCACTTCATCAACAACATCAGCCAGCAACGGGTAGAGGCTGTCTAAAGCCACCGAGTCTCGGATGGAAGCAAAAGCCAGCGCTGAAAGATACCGGTAAGAGGGATCCTCGTGGCGGAAATAAGCATAGAGGCTGTCGGAGGCATGGCGATCCTGAAGGTCGTGGATTTTCCGGAAGAGCGGGTCTTTGAGGTCAATCCGGATATTCGTCAGGATTTCTTCTTCGCTACGCGGCACGCACGCCACGGTCAGCAGCAGCAGGGCTAAGCTTGTGTAGTTCAGTAATTTGTTAAAAAGCATCATATACGCTTTTGTTAAATAGGCATGTACAGCGCCGTAAAAATAGAAAAAATTAGCGCTCACTGCGTCTGCTCTTTACATCCCGCTATTTTATTTTTCATAATTTTTTGTTTTAAGTGTTGACAATTTAAAACAAGTTATGTATATTTGTATTCAAATAGTCCATGTTATGAGCGATCTGCAAATTCTGGTCAGCAAAAAAGGAACCAAAGTGGTCACGGCCACAAACCTGCACTACGTGCTTCAATTGCCAAATCACCACTACGGAATGAATCTAAAGAAGTGGTTAAGTGATGTTTATGAATTTCACGACGGCATTCGCAAACCTGCCGGGATGCAGGATTACGCCAAACGGCAGATTAAGGGCAACTTAGTCATAGAAGATTACTACCTCTCCATCGAATTTGCCAAACTGATTGTTTTACAGTCGCGCAGCAAGTTCAAACAAAAATATGCCCGCTTGTTGTTGTCACTGGAAGACCATGCGGAAAGCGCCGAATTGCTCAACAAAGAGCAAGTTGTAGCCATCCTCGACATCGTTCGGGCCATGGGGTTGGTTTCCTGCCAGGAATCGTGTGAACGCGGTCACCAACAGGTTTATGAGCAGCAAAATGATGGCAGCCACCCGGCAGATTGGTGGAAGCATCGGGCTGAAATTTTGGGCTACTCCGCAGATTCATTGCGGGAACAAATGAAAGCCATTGGCAAAAATGCACGGGGCAAGTCACAGCGCGAAATGCTCATCCACTTAGATAAATACGAAATCGTCCGCACCGCTGTCATTGACCTCTTCATGGCAATGGGTAAAACCGATCGCTACGCGCGCTACGTGGGCGACGTCGCAAAAAGTTTTGCCCAGGAGATGCAGGTGGATATCTTCGATGACCGCAATGTTTCCGTGAATTTTATGCCCGAAGCGGAAAGCCCTGTTGCACACGAAGTGAGGAATCTGGAAAGGACGGGGGTACTGGCAGCGTGGGGATAAGAGAAAGTTATTCAGAGGCAATATATGATGATGGAAGCGCAGCTGTTGTGAGACAGGTGCGCTTTTTTTGTGCCGATTCGCAGACGTCAGGACTTTTTACGTCTTACGTGTCGGACACTTCCAAAGTGTCCGACACGTAAGACGTAAAAAGTCCTGACGTCTATAACGCGCCCGCCATCGCCCTAACCGCTTTCCGAATCGAACGCCCTTTTCCATCTCTTCCTGAAGAATGAAACTCCCGCAACCCATCTACCTGCATCAGGGCTTCTAAATTTCCCGGCCGCACGCCGCCGCCAACTAAAATCGTCAGTCGCCCGGCAGCGTATTTGGCGTAAGCCTTCAGATTTCCGATGCCTTCCAAAGCCGTTGGACACTGCCCGGACGTGAGGATGCGCTCCACGCCCAATTCGGCTAACCGGTCAATTGCAGCCAATGGGTCAAGGCAGCGATCAAACGCGCGGTGGAAGGTGAAGGGTAAGGGATGTGCGGCAGCGACCATTTGTGCGGTGCGTTCCACGTCTAAGTGGCCGTTGGGGAACAAGGCACCGCAGACGATGCCATCAGCGCCGTGCGCTTTGGCTGCTGCAATTTGGCGCAGCAGGCGCGTAAATTCGGTGGCGGTGTAGCAAAAATCACCGCCGCGCGGACGGATGAGGACAAAAACGGGGATTTGAACCGTGGATTTAACTTTGCGTAGCAAGGTCGTGGAAGGCGTCAACCCGCCCACGCTCAGCCGCGCACACAACTCGATGCGGTTGGCGCCTCCGTGTTGGGCGTCAACCGCATCGCGCAGGGACGTACAGACGATTTCAAGTTGGCGGGTCATGATGCCATTGCGGTGACGCCGGCCGTCTCTTTGGTTACGTAGTACATATCTATCGCGCCTTTGTTTTTGGCGTCAATTTTGCCTCGGTATTCGCACTCGAACTGGTATTTCACGAGGTTGTAAGTCATCTCAGAGATGTTGATACGGCCCGGCTCGCAGTTGCCTTCCATGCGGGAAGCGATGTTCACGGTGTCGCCCCAAATGTCGTACGCGAATTTGTTCACGCCCACCACTCCTGCAACAACAGAGCCGGTATGCAGGCCAATGCGCGCTTCAAAATAAGGTTTACCCAGCCTTATGCGCTCCTGTTTTTGTTCCTCCAAAAATTGCTGCATTTCGAAGGCGGCGCGAATGATGTTGAAAGGCATGGACTTTTGTTCGGAAAGGCCGCTGGCGCACATGTAGGCGTCGCCAATGGTTTTGATCTTTTCCACGTCGCGGTATTGGTGGATGATGAAGTCGAAGCCTTTAAAACAGCGGTCCAATTCTTCCACCAAATCTTCCGGAGAAAGTTGTTCCGAAATGCTGGTAAAGTTTTTGAAATCCACAAACATCACCGTCACTTCTTCGTAGCGGCGCGCTTTTACTTTGCTGAATTGCTTCAACTCCGCTGCGATCTGAGCAGGCAGGATATTGAGCAGCAATTCGTCCGATTTTTCGCGCTCCATGTCAATGATCCGGCTTTTTTCCTCAATTTTTCGCTTTGCCCGCCGACTGGAACTGTACAGCAGGAACATCAGAAAAGCCAACAAAACCAATACGCCGGCGCCAATGAAAAAGTAATTGCGCAGGGTTCTTTCTTCCGCTAAAGCAGAATCGGCTTTTTCGATGGCTAATTCCCGTTCTGCCAGCACGAGCGAATCGGCCAATGCTTCTTTATTCAGGGTGCTGATGAGGCGTTCCTTCATCTTTTTTTCTTCCTCAATGCGCTTTTTCTCCTCTTCTACGGTTTCGAGCTCTTCCTGTTTGTTGGAGAGTTCGCTCGATTTGCGCTGCGTTTCTTTCACCAATTGTTCCTGACGTACTTCTAAGTTGGATTTGTCGCTGCTGAGTTGGTCGCGTTCGGCAGAAAGGTTGCGGACTTCAAACTCGAGCTTGTCGCGCTCTTTTTCCAGATCGCGCTTTTGGCGGTCAATCCCCGCTTTTTGCAGGTCGAAGTTGCTTTCCAAATCGCTGATGCTGGTTCCTTTCTGGCTGAAATAGGTGAATGCTTCTTCGTAGATCTGGATGGCGCGCTGCTCGTTGCGCTGCTTTTTGGCCAAGCGGCTACGTTTGTCTACGCTCTTGATAATCAGGTCGGAATCTTTGGCCTGTTTGGCAAAGTTGTAAGCGCTTTTCAGCCAAACCTCTACGTTTTTATCGTCGCGCGCACGTTCGTAAGCTTCTGCTACTAAATAGGCAGATTGGGCCGACATGCCGGGATTGTTTTGTTGAGAAGCTAAGTTGTGGGCTTGTTTGCCGTATTCTAAAGCTTTTGCGGTATTGTTCCGCAAATAGACCTGACCTAACTCAAAGCTATAGAGCATTTTTTCTTTGCTCGTTTCAGCTTCCTGCAGTTTTTGCTCCAATTCCTCAATGGATTGCCCAAATGCAAAAATCGCACAGCAAACGAAACAGACAGACAGTAGTACTTTCATGCTGATATTTATCTTTCGCAAAGCTACATAACGTTTTTTTTAGAATTTGTTACAAGGGGCAATATTTCGGGGCAAATCGGCTTTTAGCTTTAACATTTTGTTAAATTTTGAATCATAGCGTTAATGTAAAACAGAATTTTGCTATATTGCGTTATCTAAAAATAAAAGTATATGCTTACTAACGAAAGAGAAATTTTAGTTTATTACAACGAAGGTTCTCGATCGGACCGCATGACGCTGGCCTATGCGCAAAGCATCGTCAGCCACATCAAAAGCTACACGTTTGACAAAGCACCTTCCACCACCACAAGCTGGCAACAGATCCTCAAGGCGCTGGCCATCCACCCTAAAGATTTGTTAGACAAAGCCCATCCCTACTACCAAAAAAACATCCGCGGCCGTGATTTTGGAGACGAAGATTGGCTCAATGTACTGAAATACAATCCAGAACTCATCAAAGCGCCCATCGCTTTGCGCGGAGACAAAGCCATCCTTTGCCTCACGCCGACAGATATTTACAGATTGATCTAAGTAAAGAAGGCAGGGGCAAATTAGCAAGGGGCAAGCACGCAAGTTGGCCAACTTGCCTATTTGCGTGTTTGCCCCTCCCCTCGCCCAGCTTACCCCTGAAACGCTACCGCAAATTCCGCTTTCGCAAAAGCTTCCAGCGTCGTCGGCGTGGTGTATTCCGTTTTGCGGGCGTAGTCGCTCAACAGGATGCCGTCGTTGGTGGCGCGGCTGAACTGCACGTAGCCCTCCGCTATGCTGGCGCCAAACCCAGCCTGTACCATCCCGTTGTAAGCATCTTCATACGAAAAAGTGACCCAGGGCAGTTCCGGTTTGCCAATGGCCTCGCCGATGATTGCTGTAGCTTCTGCCATAGTCAAATCTTCAGCGCCAGCTACGTAAACATGTGAATGGCCTTTGAAATCCAGCGCGAGTAAATGGCGGGCAGCAGCGTCGCCGATGTCGTTGGTGTGTACGATGGGCGTTTTGATGTCCGCGTTGACCGGGAAACCGCCGTTGATGCCCATGCCTTTGATGAGGCCAATATTGCCTAAGAAGTTTTGCATGAAAAATCCGGCGCGCAGGTGCAGCACGTTGGCATTCGGCGCTTCGGCAGCCAATTTTTGCTCAAAATCGTACAAGCCACCTACGACGCCCGTTTCCGGGCTGTGCGCGCCGATGCTGGACAAGGTGACAACGTAAGGCACGCCCGCTTCCCGCACGGCCGTTGCGATGGCGGAACCAATGGCGTTTTGGTAAGCGCGGAAATCTTCAGCGCCAAAATTGGGCGGAATCAGGGCATAAACGCCAGTTGCGCCTTTGAAAGTTTGGGTAAGAAATACAGCATCTGATAAATCGCCGATGGCAGCGCGGGCGCCTTTTGCGACTAAGTCCGCAAGTCGTTCGGCGCTGCGGCCTATGACGACGACTTCTTTACCGGCTTCCAATAATTGTAATGCGGCGCGTTGGCCTGTATGCCCGGAGGCTCCTGTGATTACGTACATGATCTTGTTGATTTATATGGTGAATTTGAATAAGCATACATACAAGTTGGTATGTTTTTGAATCAAAAAAAATAGGACTTGTTGGGGAATTAGAAAGTGGGCAAATTGGCAAGTAGGCAAATTGGCAATACCGGCCACGATCACTTACAATACTTAATTTTTTCTCTCCCGCTGGTGTGGGACAAGTTTTGCTTCTTGCCTTTTGCCAATTTGCCCCTTGCCCCTTTAGCCTTTCTCCTTTAACCTTTCTCCTTGTTTTAACTCCCGCAACGTCCCGATCAACTCATCCAACGCCGCATCAAAAGCCGGTTGGCGCTGCATGGATTTACCCACGCTGAAGCAGCCCTCCATTGCGGCAAGCACAAAATAGGCGTAGCTTTTGGCGTCTATGGTTCGGTTCAGCAAGCCCTTGTCGGACGCGCGTTGCAGGGCTCGGGCGATGGCGCTGTGCATGGTTTCCATAATAGCTTGCAGTCGGGTTCGGAAACCTTCGTCCAAAGGCGCCATTTCGCTGATCAGGTTGTTGAGCGGGCAGCCTAATGCACAACTCTGTTCATTCATACCGGATCGAATGTATTCTAAGCACCACACGATGCCTTCCACCGGATGGCCTTGATAATAATCCAATTGTGTCCAAAGTCCGGTGTAGCGAGGGCCGATAATTTCGTCTACAACTGCATAGCCTAGTTCTAATTTCCCCGGGAAATAGTGGTAAAATGCGCCTTTGGTGATGCCCAGTTCGGCAATCACTTTGTCTGGACGCACGCCCTGGAAGCCGTGGCGGTGCATGGCTTCGTAGTTTTTCTCCAGGATGTTGCGACGGGTATCAATCATGGGGCAAAGATGAGCATACTAATTGGTATGTGCAAGAAATCTTCGTTTTTTTATTCTTTGTCACTTTTTCAAAGCGCCGCATTAAGCAGAAGAACCAAAACCTCCTGCTTATGAAACACCTGTTGATTGTTGTTCTTCCCTTTTTTTTCATTTTCAAAATATACGGCCAGGCTGTGATAGAAGCCGAAAGCCGACTGGCGGCGGTGACCGTTTATCCGGAACAAGCCCAATTGGAATATACCGGGACGCTTTCGTTGCCGGCGGGAGAGAGCAAGGTGGTATTGACCGGTCTGTCTCCGGATCTCGTATCTGGAAGCATCCAATTGAAGTTATCAGAAGCAGGGGTTAGCATAGAAGAAATCTCCTCGTCAAAAAATTACCTCAAGCGGAAAGAGTTTGATCAGGAGGTGGCCCGGTTGACGCTTGCGCAGGACAGCTTGCAAAAAATAGCGACCTGGTGCAATCAAAAAAGAGAAATTCTGAATGAAGAAGAGAAAGTATTGCAAACGAACAGACAAGTATACAGTCAAAAATCGGGCGTCACGGCAAGCGCGTTGAAAGAATTGATGAACGTTTATGGGGAAGAGTTAACCAGAATACGAAAGGCGCGATTAGAGAATAATAACCTCCATAAAAAAATTGAAAATGAGATCAATGCGCTTAAAAACCAAATTAATAAATTATACAATGGCTCATGGAAATCGGTGAGCGAAGTGCGTATTGCATTGAGTTCGAAAGCGGCTTTAAAACTAAATTACAGCTTATTTACAATGGTTTCTAACGCTTCCTGGAAGCCGGTTTATGACATTCGGGCTACGTCTGTTGATGCGCCTCTACTGGTTAGTTTCCGAGCCATTGTCCGGCAATCTACCGGGGAAAACTGGAAAGACGTCAAGCTGCTTATTTCTACAGCCCAACCAGCGCTGGATAACCGGCAACCGGTTCTGGCGCCGAGTTTTGCCCGGATTCTCCCGCCAACAACGGATACCGTGATCGCTAACGAGGCGGTAACCTATGCGGAACGCATGGAGATTGTACAAAACAAAGCACGGGAAGAAGTCTGGAGTGACAAGGAATACAACCTGACCAGTTCAACTTTTGCCTTGACCAGTAACCAATCTGTTCCATCCGATGGCGGCGATCATTACTTTGCGATCAGGGACATTACCATCCCCGCCAGGATTCAACACTACGCTGCGCCCCGCGCTTCGCCCCATGTTTATTTGTTGGCTGAAATCGTCAACAACAGCGACTACGATCTTCGATCCGGCATTGCGCGAATTTATAACGGTTCCACTTTTGTAGGAGAAACGAAGATCAACATCGAAACCCTTCAGGATACCCTGCAACTCTCCCTGGGTATTGACCAGGGCGTTTATGTCAAACGGGAACGCCGCGATTTCGGCGCGAATCAATGGTTGGGCACTTACCGCCAGGAGACCTTTGATTTTTCTATTGGTATCCGCAACAGTAAAAAAACGCCCGTCGAGGTAAAATTGCTGGATCAAATTCCCATTTCTACGGATAAACAAATCGAAATCAGTTTATTAAAAAATGATAATGCAGATTATGCTGAAAGCAGTGGGATGCTGACCTGGCAAGTGCGCTGTGCTCCGGGAAGCACTGAAATGCGGACTTTTTCCTACAAGGTTAAATACCCTAAAGAAGCCGTTGTAGGCGGGAAGTGGTAGGATTTAGCCTTCCGTTTAAAACCAAAATCTGTGGATTACATCTTTTAGAAGCATCAAAACTTTACAGCATGAAGTCCGTATTGATCCTTTTTCTTTCTTTTTCTTTTCTTTTAAAAATACATGGCCAGGCGATTTCCCCCATCTCCATGAAAGGGAAGCTTAAAACGGTAACCGTTTATAACCAAAAAGCCCGGATGGAATATGAAGGGGTTTTGTCATTGCCTGTGGGATTGCTTAAACTGACATTTACCGATTTACCGGCAAGTATTGACATGGGGAGCCTTCAATTGAGTTTAGCCGATCCTTCAGTTAGCATAGAGAATATTTATGTGAGCCAGAATTATTTAAAAACCAAAGATACCAGCCCGGAAATAGCGCGGCTGGCGAAACAGAGAGATAGTCTTCATAAGATATACAATCTCGCAACTCAAACCAAAGAAATACTCGAAGAAGAAGAAGGGCTATTGGGAAGCAATAAGCAGGTATACAGCGAACAATCGGGGGTTACGGCCAATGGCTTGCAGGAGTTGCTTACCTTTTTCCGGGAGGAACTGACGAGAATCCGCAGCGAAAAAGCAGTGCAAAGTGAAATCATCAGGCAGACACAGGAGGCAGTTTCAGCCATAAAAAACCAGATAGAAAACCTCAGCAAGGGAAATCAAAAATCAGTCATCGAAGTAGCCGTGGATTTAAGGGTGAAGAAAGCGATAAGCATTGATTACAACCTCTCCATGATGACGAATGGAGCATCCTGGAGCGCCATCTACGATGTTCGTGCTACTTCGCCTGACCAGCCTTTAGCGATTAATTTCAGAGCCATAGTATGGCAATCAACAGGCGAAAACTGGGATAATGTCAAGCTGCTGCTGTCCACGGCTCAACCTGCATTGAACAACCACCAGCCTGTTTTGGAGCCTCGTTTTGCGAGGCTTCTGGTTGCCAAAATTGATACGGTCATTACTTTTGATCCGGTAACTTATAGTGAGTCTTTGGAGGTTGTCAAAACGGGAGACAAAGAAGATGTCTGGAGCGACAAGGTCTACAACCTGACCAGTTCTACTTTCACGCTGGCGAACAACCAAACCATTCCCTCCGACGGAGGAGCACATTACCTGACGATCCGGGAACTGACCATCCCTGCAAAAATTCAACACTACGCCGTTCCCCGCTCTTCGCCCCATGTTTATCTGCTGGCTGAAATCATCAATAACGGCGACTACGATCTGCAGTCGGGTACGGCTCGGATTTTCAATGGATCAACTTTTATTGGAGAAACTCACCTCAACATCGAAACTTTATCAGATACCCTTCAAATTTCGCTGGGCATAGATCAGGACGTTTACGTGAATCGCGAACGCCGCGACTTCGGGGCCAGCCAGTCGCTCGGCGCTTATCGCCAGGAGACTTTCGACTTCTCTATTGGAATCCGCAACAATAAAACCGTTCCCATCGAGGTGAAACTACTGGATCAGATTCCCATTTCTACAGATAAGCGGATTGAAATCAACTTGCTGGAAAAAGACAATGCGCATTACAACGAAGGCCAGGGAGAACTGACCTGGCAGGTGCGTTGCCCTCCAGGGAACACCGAAACGCGCAGTTTTTCATACCGGGTTAAGTACCCGAAAGATGAAATTGTGCGGGGGAAGTGGTGATTGGCAATAATTTTTTTAGCCAGGCAACCCTATGTCCATTTTTGCCGAATCTCTAATGAGAAGGGAATGTGGTATAGTTTCATGCAATATGCCCGTTCAGCCCCCTTTTTTTCCTGTTCAGGAAATGAACCGGAGGTTCCCTTTCAATTGACTCGTTAATTGGGTAACTTCGAGGGTTGGTATTTACCATACTATATTTATATGTCTAAACTCGCGCATCGGATATACATCACTACATTAGTCAGTATTGTAGTCCTGACCTTTTTGTTCCTGTCTTACAAGGGCATTTCTTATTACAGCACCTCTATCGAAGAACGATTTTACCATCCCGATCACAACTGGTACAAACCAAGCGGCATATTCGGGCATGGATTGGGCATTGTAGGTACCTTATTGATCATCATTGGCGTATTTGGCTACCAAGCCAAAAAAGATTCCGGGTACTTGCCCCGCTTGGCCGGTTGAAATACTGGCTTGAGTTCCACATTTTTCTGTGCAGCCTGGGGCCGGTCATGATCCTGTTCCACACTGCATTCAAGTTCGGAGGGATCGTGTCCATCAGTTTTTGGAGCATGATTGCGGTGGTCGTCAGTGGCATCATCGGCAGGTTTATTTACATACAAATCCCCCGAACGATTGAAGGCCGGGAATTGAGTCTGAATGAAGTGCGGGAGATGAAAGGCGACCTGGGAAAGCACCCTCCGGGCCAACGGATTGTCAAATACCGACACCCGGAAAGTAGCAAAAATGGTTGGCAATGAAATTTCTTTGAACAACCGGATTGAGCGGTTGGTGACCATGCAGGAACTGTTCAAATACTGGCACGTGGCGCATTTGCCGTTTGCCCTGATTATGTTGATCATTATGATTATCCATGTGGGGATTACTTTGGCCTTTGGCTACCGATGGATTTTTTAGATCTGAGCTTTAGGGTTCGAGACCAATGTCCGGGCCACGCCAATTGCCGCAGCAAACAGGACGATGTACAAGCCTGCCGCAGAGGTGGAAAATAGTCGGTTGAATACCTGTTTCAGAAATTTCATCGAATGAAAAATTGAGTAATTGATCACTGCCGTTGCATTGACAGGGTCTTTCATGTCCCGGAAATCCGGGTCATTTTTTTTTAAGAAGCCCCAGGTGCAAATTGGCACGGAGTTAAGGATTTTCAAGAAATTAAAGGCATCCAACAGGCAGGATAAACACACAATTTATCGGATTATCGGCACAGGCATTTCAACGGACCTGATGGGGCAAAAAACGATTAAGAGCATTACAAGCGCTCGCGGGAGGAGACACGATCAGCGGAATTGGATGACCTGTCATCAGCGTTGAATTAAAAATACCATCAAAAAAGTAATGATGGTAGTTCCGGTATTGATGATCAATTGCCAGGTATCGGAATAATCAAAAACAGGACCTGTTACCAGCCAAATTATGATTATCGAAAATGCCATAATAAAAGCAGTGGTGCTGCCCGAAGCTTTGGTGACAGCAATTGAAATTTTTTCAAGGCCGGAGAAGCCATTGGGTTGTTTATTATTTTTTTTCATTCCAGCGTGGATCAAAATTTCTTTCCTTATGCGTCTTTGTTCGTAGGCTCACCTTCGCGCTCGTCGTTGTCCCGGCCATCAATATCGCCAATGATGGTGTCATCAATATGCTTGTTTTAAAAGCAAAAACAGTGAATTATGTAACTTTTTTTCCGAATTATGTAAAGTTTTTCAAGCAAGAAGCATACATTTTTGCATGACTATAAGAGCTTGTTATTAAAGTCCTTATCAATCAACGATGAACAAACTTTTATTTTCCGGTAGCGTCCACTTTGAGGTTGGTGGAATTTAGCTGCTATTTCGACAATTTGTATGGCGCCCTGATGTTCTCGGGGCACCGTATTTTTGTTTAGAGCTTGTTCGGGAATCCCGAACAAGCTCTTACACTGCCCTTCACCGCAACACCACCAAATCCCCTTTAATTTTCGTCCTGATCCCAGGCAACAATTCCACCTCCGCATAATACACGTAAACCCCTTGCAGCGATGGTTTTCCGTGAAAGCTACCATCCCAGCCCGCCGAAAAATCATTGGTCAGGAAATTTTTATTTTCAAACACCATTTCGCCCCAGCGGTCAAAAATCATTAAATGCAGCACAGGTAAATCGTCTTTACTCTGGATGGTGAACACGCGGTTATGGCTTTTCTCAGAATCCGGATAGATGACGTTTGGCACAAAAACATTCGGCGAAACGGCGATGAAAATCCGGTCAGACGCCGGGCAACCCGCTGTGTCATACACCGTCAATTCCACCCAGTCGCTCGATTGCGGGTAGAATGTATAATCCAAGCAGTTCGGGCAACCGGGGTTCGTGGCAGGCTCCCAAAATGCTGCCGTGATGAGCCGATCGGGCAGGCCTTCGAGGTCTACTTCGCCGCCGGGTTTGAGCGGGTCAGGCATTCTGACGATCGCAATTTTCACCCCGAAACTATCGGGTTGCCCAATGAAAAGTTCCAAAGGGCGATTGTAGCACCCCGTTGAGTCGCGGGCAACGAGCTGGTAAGTCCCGCCGGCGATGCCGCGAACGGTATTTTCTCTTTGAAAATTAGCGCCATCGTCCACCGAAAACTGGTAGGGTGCAATGCCGCCGTAAGGTGTGCCAAAAGTGATTTCCCCGTCGGCGTAATCGAAACAGGAAGGTTCTAAAAAAGTATACTCAAAAGCGGGCGAAACAAAGGTTGCTGCGATCGTATCCTTCACCGCATCCGTACGGCGGCAAACGCCGAGGTAGCCGGTTACTACGTAATCGCCCGGCGTGTAAGCGATGTATACCGTGTCGGGCCCGAATTGCAGCACCGAATCGCCGAGCATCCATTGCACGCCGTCGAAACGCCCGCTTGCCACTAAGGTATCGGGGCAAACGCCGTCGCCAATTTTGCTCAGTTGCAGGGTAGGCCTGGCGGTTTTGGTGAACCCCGAAAAAAACGCTGCAAAACTTGCCGGCTCGTTGCGCCCGTACATGGCCACCTGGATGGCGCCTTCCGCCCGTACGCTGATGGTGGAAACGTTCGTGGCCTGCGTGAACAAGTTCAACCGGCGGTACGTGACAAAATCCGGGCTGCCGGGTACTGCATCCGGCGTTCCGATGGGGATCACAGCGCCATTCACGCGCACCGTGACCTGCGAATCGCGCATCGCCACCAGCATCAACCCGCCTTCGAAGCGCATAGAGCCAATGCTGTTGGGTTCAAAAATATTGTCCACCGCGTTGGGGATGCCACAACTCAGGGGCGGCACGAACATGAGTCCGGCGGTGCGGTATTGGTCGTCGGTGTTGGGGATGCCGCCGATCATTTGATAGACGTAGGCCGGTTCGCTGGTTTCGATGTACATGTTTCCGGCAGCGGAATAGGCGCCTGTCGGCACAACGTAATAATCTCCCGGGCCGAGCGTCGCAGCCACGGTGGCAGCGCCATTTAGCCGCACCACCGTATTGGCCACATGTGCAATAATGATGGGGTGTTCGAGTATTTCGGAGCCATTTCCCTTGCACAGGATGTATTCTTTTCCCGTCAGTTCAAACGGCACGATTTGGTCAATGCCGATGTCGTGTCCCTGGAACGTAATGGGGGCGCCCAGCCAGGAGCCGCAGTTTACGGCAACCGGCTTGCTGGTTTCGAGCAAAGCGCCCATCAGCCCGTTCGGCGGTTGCGATGCGGAACTCTCATTGATGTAATTTGAAAAAACGACAGATTCTCCTTTCTGTAGCACCAAATTCACGGGCGCCGCCTGCTGAACATCGGCGTTATTGACGCGAAAGCGAACCGCGGCATCGTAATCGGATAGCGACACTTCGGTATTGTCTTCTGTGGCTAAAATGCCAATAAAATTGGAACGCCGGCCTTCGCCAAAAGGGGATTGCTGCAAATGCCCGATGCGGAACACGTTACCCAAAGCCGCCCGGCCTTTGCAGGTGAGGTCGCCGGCGTGCCGCTCTGTGCCTGCGTGCACCCGGAACGTGGCGAAAAATGGTTTTTCGCCCTCCATGACTAAGCCCTTGCCGGTCAATGCCTGGTGCAAATCGCTTTCAGTCACTAATGCACGGGTATTATTGGTGCCACCAAGGCTGAGCCGAAAAGGTTGCGCATTGCTGATGGTTGCTGTGGTCACCAAGTTGCCGTCGCCGTCGCGGATGCTCACGGGGAAGGATTGGCTTTCCGGCGTGGTGAGGTAGAGGTACTGTGGCCCCCATTCCTCCCGGGCGTGCATGGGCGGGAGCCAGTGGATGGAATCCAACTGCGCCTGAGCCGTAATTTGAAAACACAGCAAAACGATGGTAATGGAGCGTCTGGAAGTTTTCATGCCGTTCAATTTTCAACATGGAGATTTTACAGGCAGGCAATGTCATGCAACAGCATGATTTTGAGACAAATTACACCAGATTTTTTAATTGGAGGGAAATATTAACAGGATTGTCGGTTTTTGTACATCGGGGTGGAACCCCGAAAATAGTAGTCACGAGGCCGGAGCCTCGCGCCAGCATGGGCCGGAGCTTCGACCTACTTCGACTTACTTCCACTTCGCTCCGTACAAGTCGCTCCGTACAAATCGCTCAGCCACCAGTTCAGTTACCACCTCGCGCCAACATAAAGCAAAAACTATAATTCATTTAAGTGTACAGGTGGGTGTTCACCTAACCTGAATAACCCCTTTCTGAGGTTGATTAGCTTTTCCCGGTTTAGCTTCAATGCATCTACCGTTGTCCTGCCAGATGGCGTTTTCCCAATGATCTCAGTATAATCTTCACTCCAGTAAAAATGAACGCTCCAGGAGTCTTTGCGAGGGTTGAAAAAAGGTACCAGATCACCTGAAACAGGGTCTTCTGCCTCTGTCTTGTCATATTTGTAGCCGTTGCATCCTTGACAGGCCAATGCTAAATTTTCCGGGTCATCCGTTCCTCCTTTCCCTGGCGGGATGATATGGTCGGTAGAAAAATTATAGGTAGAAAAACCTTCCGGACTGATGCAATACTCACAGTATTCTCTTGCTCGGGAACGTACAATTCGTTTAATGCTGGCTGGAATTTTCTTAGGCATAAGGCTGAGGGCGAATTCCCAATTGGTCTATCAATTCCCTTACTGGAACACCCCGCATCACGGCTAATTCTCCCAGATACTGCACCCGTTCGACATTGAGTTGTTCCAACTCATCCACGATGGTTAGCAACTCCTGATGTTCTTCTCCGGTCAGGTTACCTTCGCTGCGCTTAACGTCCAACAGTGTGAGTCGTTTCTTCCTGTTAGGCGGCAAGCTCCGGTTTATTTTTTTTAACACGGAAGTTTCTTCTTTGGATAAATTCGGAGCGATTCTTTTAGCTCTCAAAATCAGCAATTTATCCACGAATTTATCCAGTTCCTCAATGTCTAAGTTAGCAACGCCTGTCAGGATGTCATCAATTCCTATCCTTGTCCCCGGCTTAACTTCAATGGTAGTCATGGCGTGGTTATTTTGAACAAATTTAACGCAATTTGAGGAAAGCAGTTGAAAATTTAGTCGGGTTTTGTGCATCCGCTTTTCACTTCAAGTAGTCATACTCCGCTTTCAAGGCTCCCCTCAAGGCTTCCATTTCCGCAATGACGGTTTGGTAAACACTTATATTGAACCAGCGGGCGTAGCGGATTTTTCTCAGGTGCAAAAACAGGCGTACCCGTTCTTCGGACGTAATGGGCAGCGGTGTACGAATGGCCATAATTTTTCCCGATTCGCCGAGCACGAGTCCATTATCTAAAATTCCGACAATATCCTGGTAGTAGCGCTCTGCAAAATTAGATTCAGGGTATTGTTCTTCTACTTTTTCCAAAATATCGTATTGAAAATCATACAAGTGTACGATTTTAGTGCGCAGGGAATCATTGGTGATGACGTTCAAACCGGTGGATTTCAACGCTTCAAAAGGGGCCGTATTTTGGATGCTCAGAAAGCTTCGGGTCAGTTCAAGCAGGTACATTCCGAAGCTGTCGGTGCTCACCGGTTTGTCTTCTGCGATTTTAAAAAAGTATTCAACGCTTTTTAAGCCTTTCTGGTGGCCCATCAGATTTTCGGAAGCGTCGGCCAGGTCGCTGCCTAAGCTTTGGTACATTTCTTTGATCACGGTTTGCGTATACCGGTGTTCTTTCTGCGTTTCCTGATATTTGTTGGCCATAAAGCCAATGTAGACGCCGAAAATGACGGTGATCAATTCCAGGAGGTATTTCCAGATGGAGTTTTTGAAAGGCCTGGGTGTTGGCGCAGTATCTTCGGTTTGTGTCATGGTTTGATTTGTGAACCAAAGCAAAAGTAATGGAAGGCTTTGAATAAACAAGCGTTTTGTTATTAACTCAGCCGCACTTTTGCCTCATTTTCAAACATCAAACCTGCCTGCAATTCCGTCCTGCTTAAAAAAATCAAATCGCTCGCATCGCCCATCACTTCGTCAATAATGCCGTATTGTTTGGCCTCGTGCGCATTCAGGTATTTATCCCTCAGAAAAAATTCCTCGATTTCCTGCCAGGTATGCCCGGTGTGTTTGCCCATGAGGTGGAAAAGCTGGGTTTGGAGGCGTTCCTGTTCCCGCGTGGCGATGCGCACGTCTTCGGTATAGCCCTGGGCGCCGCCGCCGGTGGGGTGCATGTGGATGGTTGCGTGGGGCAGGGCAAATCGCTTCCCCTTTTCGCCGGCGCTGAGCAGAAAGGTAGCCATACTGCCCGTAAATCCAACCGCATAAGTGGAGACCGGAGCAGCCAACATTTTCATCGTATCGTAAATGGCCATGCCGGAATAAACGACTCCGCCCGGACTCTGAATGTAGAGGTGAATCGGGAGTTTGGAATCCACGCTGTTCAGGTACAACAACTGTGCAACGACCAAGCCGGCAAGGGGTTCGTTGATGGCGCCGCCCAAAAAAATGATGCGCTCTTTCAGCAAAAGGCTGTAAATGTCGAACGCCCGTTCGCCGCCGCCTGAATTGTCAATTACCATGGGAATCAGACTCGCTTGTACCATCTTTTTGTTATTTAAATAAACCATAAATGTTTTGCTGAAAAACGAGGTTATCCGGATCGTTAAAAATCTGCTGGTGCAGGGTTTCCAGTTCTTCTTTTAATTTTTTCCGGTGGTATAATTGCACAAATTGGTAGGCTTTTTTCTGAAAATACAACTCCATGCGCAGCTTTGGCCGGAGCATCAGTTGCGTTTCAAATACGAATTTATCAGCCGCAGAAAGGCTGCCCAATAGGTACCTTTCCATGCGTTGCGTATTATTCCGTGAAGTCTTCATAAGTCAGCGATTTTTCTTTGACGGTGGTTCTGATTTTTTCGAGGCATTTGTATTTCTGCACGCTGGCCGAATGTTCGTTGGCATAACCCAGTGCGCTAACCAACTTTTTTAGGGGCAGCCGCTGGTAATAAAATGCCCGGAGCAAATCCATGCATTTTTTGCCGCTTAGTTCCAGTACCCGGAGCAGGCGTTTGGCCTGGATCGTCGGGTAAAAATCATCGGGCACGGCAATCCCGCTCTCGGGATCGCTCAACGGCAGGATGCGCTGATCGCGGTGGTATTTCCGGATCCAAAGGTGTTTTGAAATGCCCAGCAGGTAAGCCTCTTTTGACATTCGAATGGTTCGGCTGCCTGCTTGTTCCGCTTCCACATAAATGACTAACGCATCGTGGAAAATGTCTTTGGCCTGTTCCAGCGAACCACCCATGCGGCTGACAAATTGTGCCACGGCCGGGAAGGCTTGCTCGTATAATTCACGGATCGCTTCGTCAAGATATGCGGCGGTTTTCCTGCCCGCATGCGCCTGTGCTGTTGCCACCATAAAACAAGTGTTTATTATATGTGCAGGTAAAGTTCGGAATATCACCTTGGAAAGGAAAAAAAAGTTGTGGGCGGAGCCCTGGTAATAGTAGACACGAGGCCGGAGCCTCGCGCCAGCGGAAAGAAAAAAATTGCGGGCAAGACCGGGCGGAACCCGAAAAATAGATCACGCGAGGCCGGAGCTTCGACTTCGCGCAGCTACCGCATACGTGCGGGCGGGATTTCAAAAAGATTTGGGAATCCATACCTTACCACTGTACAGGATTCCATGCGCTCCGGCGATGCGGTAAACATAAATTCCGCCGATGTGCAATCCGTGGGCAAAATGCGTTTCGCTGCGGGTGATTTTTTGTTCCATGACCAAGCGCCCGAGCAGGTCGTAGAGTTGAAACGAACATGGCGTCTGTTCGGTTACTGCGGTGCGTACGGTGAGTTGATCGCGGGCGAAAAAGACCACTGCGCCAGCTTCCCCGTCAGGTTGGTAATAGAGGTGTACCACCTGAGAAAAGCGCTCTTCGCCTGCGGTGTCTACCTCTCGAAGCCGATAGTAGTTGTTTCCGGGGGCGGGCTTATCCCAAAAAGTGTAATGTCGTGCAACGCTGCTGTTTCCTGCACCGGACACGATCCCAATGGAGGTGTACTTAACGCCATCAACGGATCGCTCTATGCTGAAATAATCGTGGTTAAATTCAAAAACGGTGGTCCAGTCTAACCGGGTACTATCCCCTGCGAGCGTGGCATGAAAAGCGCTTAACTCCAATGGGAGCAGGGCGCATCCAGGTCCGAAGGTCGCGCCCAGCGCAGTAGCCATTTTGTTCCAACCGGTCTCATCGTCGCGCAATTTTGTCCGTTCCTGCTCGATGTGCAAAAAACGCCCCTCCGTATCCATCGCATCATCGAAGCAGGGGTCGGGGCTTCCATTCACAAGCCGGCCATTGGTATTGGTCAGGGCGATGAGTTTGTCCCATGCGAGGTCTATATGCGCGATTTTGAACGTGAGCGTAGGGTCTACAATTAAGAGCTGATCCCGCAGCGTAATCAGTGGGTCGGGCATCGGCGTCATGCGGGTGCCGTTGCTCAGGATCACATAAGGGTCGGAAACTAATTTGGTAAAACCGTGCAATTGCACAAAAAACGCATCGGGAAAATTCACCAGCAGCCTTTCTGTTGAGCGTTGCCATATCGCATTCGTTACGTGTGCCATATCGGAAATCCGGAAAGGGGCTTCTATCGGCGAACTACAGGCTGTTGTTTCTCCGTCACAGTCAGATGCGTCATCGTGATTGCACCGATGGGTACCCGACATCATAAAAAAAAGAGCATCAAGGGTTTGGAAACAAAAAGCGGCCTGCTTGCCTGTATTCAGATCAAAACGGGGATGGGGGGCCATGAGGATCAGGTCGTCGCGACAGGCATCAGGGTTGAGTACATACGTACCCCAATAGTTGGCGCCAGCGTCGGTCTTTTTTAACAAATAGTAGGTTTCTCCGGTGGGCGTATCTGAAAATTCGATTAATTCATAGTCAAGGGCAGCGGCTTGGGCTGCCGCGGTATTGTATTGAGCCGCCAACAAGTTATTGAACATCGTCTCCCAATCGGTTAATTCCTCCGCCGTGGGAACGGTGTAGTCATTGCCGGAATTTCCCGGCATATCGCCGACTAAGTCGCTGACGACTGCTGAAATGTCGCCGCTCTCCATGAGCTGTGCCGGGGCATTGGCGAAAAAAAGCAGGCAAAAGGCGGATAGGAGGGCTGGTTTTTTCATAAGCAAAAATCATGTGATGAAGAAGGGGCTAGATTTTGCCAAATTTAAGACAATTTGAGGAAAGGAGCTTCGACTTCGCTCAGCTACCGATTCGACTTACTTCGACTTCGCTCAGTACAAGTCGCTCAGCCACCAACGCAGCTACCGCTTCGACTCCGCTCAGCCACCGCGTACGCACGAGTGGGACTTGTATGGTATGGTTTTTTTTAGTAAATTTGTTGAAAATAAAATGGCATGAGTGTTGACGCTCAAAAGTTGGAACTGATTACGTGGATTACCTATCTCACTAAAATAGAACAAAATGCAGCGACTTGTTATCCCTGTGAATGAATCGGTAGCTTTAAGTTGGGAACAGGCCGGACCCGATCAGCGTGCCAAAATCATTAGCCTGTTTTGCTGGTTAGTGGAGAAGGGGGACTGGGAGAATTTTACGCCTGCTTTATTCTCAAAACTGCTTGACGGGATCAGTGACAAAGCTGTAACAAATGGGTTAATCCTGAACGAACTCCTCCATGAATCCTGAAAGGCGTTTTATCTTTGACACTAATTTCCCTTCCTATTCTCACACCTTCGCAGTTTTGCGATAGATACCAAAAATGAAGGCGACAGAATTACGATGCTTTCCAAAAGGTTTCCAGCTTCCAGAAAGGGGAATCGCCTACTAACTCATATAAGCGTGCTATCAAATCCTGATAATCCTTTGGGTTAAAATTAGTCCAGTCAAGTTTGTCTATTACTATTCCTTTGGCCTTCAGGTTCGTCAGTAAAATACGATCAATAGGCGGGTGCGCCACTTTGCTGATAGCAGACTCCGGATCAGCCAGTATATAAACAGTTTTGACGTAGATGGCGATGATTTTGGCGACGCGGCCGTAGGTAGTTTTGTCTTTATTTGCACCCAAGTTTAATAGCTCCCCCAGAATACGGAGAACCATTTCTTTATGAAATTTTTCGTATTCCTCAACTGTGACGCTCTTTACAGTCAGTTCTATTAATTTTTCGCGCAATTGTGCTGCTTCGATTGCGTCTGTGATGATTTTTGTTGTTGCATAGCTCCGCTGAGCGGCTCGCGCCGCTGTCCAGCAGGCGAAGTTATGACGGTGTTCGGCGATGTTGTAGGTGGATAGTTTTAAAATGAATTCCTGATGCATGGGCTTCTTTTGATAATGGTTATGAGGCGTTTAACGGGAAAGCTATGAAGAAGTTACGTTGACTGTATCGTGTAATTTCGTCGGGTAGAACCCGACAAATAGAACACGCGAGGCGGAGCCTCTGCGCGAGCGGTCTACGAATTTGTTTTGATGCTTATCACAAGCGCAGGTGTCCATACGAGGCTCATTCTTTTTCCCCTCTCAAGCGCCTCAACTCCCCAATCTCCCCCGTCTCCGCCACTTTCTTATCCAAAATCAACAACAACCGGCGCTCATCCTTGCCCAGCATAAATTCATATTCATCCGTAGATAAATCAATGGGTTTGGGGAAATTCCGGAACGCATGGAGCACGGAAGCCGCAACCAGGTTATTGTTGCCGTATAAAGATATATGCTTCAGGCTTTTTAAAGTGCCGATGCTGGGCGGGAGGGTTTGGATGCGGTTGTGATCAAGATAGAGGAGGTACAAGTTTTTCAAGGCCCCCATATCGGGCGGCAGCACTTCCAATGGGTTGCGGCTCAGGAAAAGGCGCTGCAATTTTTTCAGCGTCCCGATTTCAGCGGGCAGGGTCTTGAACTGGTTTTCGCCAAGTTCGAGGGATTCCAGGTTGGTTAATGTACCAATTTGCGCAGGCAGCGCACTGAGCTTATTTTCGGTGAGGTCGAGCTTTTTCAGGTTTTTTAATTTTCCAATGGTTGCTGGCAGGGTCGTGAACTGGTTCTGAAAAAGATAAAGTTCCTGTAAGCTTTGCAGCCCGCCGATTTGCTCGGGCAGGGTACTGAGATAGTTGCCACCGAGGTTGGCTGTTTGCAAATTTTGCAGTTGGCCAATTTCAGCAGGCAGGATTTTCAGCGCGTTTTGGCTGAGGTCCAGCCAGGTCAGGTTTTTGAAAGCGCCAATCCCTTCAGGCAGGACGCTCAGGTAATTGCCATAGAGATTCAGCGTTTTCAGATTTTTCAATTCCCTGAATTCGGCCGGCAGGGTTTCGAGTTTGTTTCCTTTAAGGTTCAAAAATTTCAGATTTTTGAGGGCACCAATTTCGGCAGGCAATATTTTCAGATACATGTTAGCCAAATCCAGAAACACAAGTTGCTGTAACTGTCCGATTTCGGCAGGCAATATGCCAAATTTGCCTCTATCCATCCAGGCTTCACGCCCAAAGATCAGCACCTCCAATTGCGGATGTGCCAAAATTTCAGCGGGAAAACTGTCCAAAGGTTTACCGCGCAGGTCCAGTGCTGTAGTAAATTCATCCAGCGTCTCAAGGCTATAGGCAACCTTGTATTCATTGCCATCCGCATCGAGCAGGTATTCGCCTTGATCCTTCATCACTTTGGCAAAACCCGGTTCGTCAAATTGCTCCGCTTTTTCATACTGATAATCAATGACCACGTTCCCTGCGGTATCAATAAAGCCAAAGCGATCATTTTTGTATGCTAAGGCCAGCCGCCCTTCGTAAAAATAAAAAGCGTCTATCAGTTTTTTGTTTTTAGCGATTTGTACCTGGGTGCGCTGTTTTTCAATCTCCGCTTGCTTCAGCGCCGCTTCGGCGCGTTTACGTTGCTTCTGAGCTTCATCGCGCTGGGCTTTGGCCTCGTCGCGCTGCCGTTCAATCGCATCGAACAGGCGGCTGATGGCTTCGTCCACCGCTTTCGATTGCGAGGCGTCGCAGGTTCGGGCGGCATTGAATTTTTTCAGCGCGGCACGGAAATTCTGCTTTTCAAATAAAGCTTTGCCTTCGGCCATCAGGGTGGCGAAGTGGCACTCCTTCTGGGCGGATAGTGCGCCGGCAGTTAGCAAAAGGAAGATGGTTAGCAGGAGAATTCGCATGAGGTGTTTGATTAGTTGTCCGTTGTTGGTTGGTCGTTGTTCGTTCCGTGCTCACATCCCTCGGGGGTGTCCGTTGTTGGTTGTTCGTTGTTCGTTCTGTGCTCACATCCCTCGGGGGTTGTCCATTGTCTGTTGGGCGTCAGAACAGCAACGAACAACGAACAACATTCAACGAACAACCAACAACATTCAACGCTCAACGAACAACGTTCCTCACTTCTCCCCCAAAATCTCTTTACAATACTTCACCTTTTTCTGAATGGCTTCATCATCCGGCGTTAGTTCGGACGCGCGGATGTATTTGTGAAGCGCCATATCCACTTCGTCATTCCGGTAAAATTCATCCCCTTCGCGCACGAGGGTTTTAGCGCGTTCGCGTTCGTAAGCATGGAGTTTTTCCATGGCATCTTGTTGGGCATTCACCGCTTTTTTTTCTGCAATTTCCAATTTTGCCCGTTCCTTTTCCGTCTGGTTATAAAGATACCCTGCCAGCACCGAACTGAACAGCGACAAGACCACCATGCCCATGGCGATGTAAAAGTTTTTCTGGGCTTTTTTCTTTTCCACTTCGGCTTTGGCGCGGGCGAGTTCGGCTTCCTGCTGTGCGGTTTCCGCTTTTTGACGCAGGGCCTCCGCTTCAATGCGTTTTTGTTCTTCTGCTTCCGCTTTTTGGCGCAGTTCGACAAGCGCTTTTTCCTGCTCCTGTTTGGCTAATTTCTGCTGGCGGATGCGTTCTGCTTCTAAGCGGATAGATTTAGCACGCAGTACGGGTGCTACGAGGGTGTCGTGGCTGAGTTCGTAGGTGTAGCCGCCTCGCAGACTGGGCTCAGAGCGGATGAGGTGCGTGTCTAATAGTTGGCGCAGCAGTTCGGGCCGGATGCCGTAATCGCGCAGCACCTGGCCTTCGTAGAGGCTGATTCGGCGCTCTTCCTCTTCAAAAATCAGCCCGTCTTCGATGAGGTGGCGTGCAGCAAGGCGATCGGCTTCATCCGGAATTTCGCCGATGCGCAACAGGTAGTAATTTTCGAGGATATCGGCAGGGTTTTCCAGGTCGTCCCGCGTGATCAGGTGTCGTCCCTGTTTGATGACCACTTCCTGTTCTAAATGCGAGCAAAGGATTTGCAACTGGAACGACTCAATGGATTCCGTGCCGCCATCACTCAGAAAATCCAGCAACTGATCCAGCGCCGGATCTTCGTAGTCGAAAGGCGGCGAAGCAAAATCGCCGGCTGCGAAAGCGGGAGAAAGGATGGCCGCTTCGGCCTGTTCGGGGTTCAGGGCGCTCAGTTCGTGGAGGTTGTCCATGACCTGTGGCAGGAACGCCTTAAGCCGATTGAGCAATTCCATGCGGTCGGAGCGGATAGCCATCAGCACTTTCAACCGGAACGGCGTGTGCAGGCGCTCCAGATCGTCAGCACTCAGGAAGTCGGGATTTTGCTCGATATGCAGCTTGAGTTGTGCGCGGTAGCGGTCGGGGATGACCGTAAAAAGGGCTTCGCTGAGTTGCTGCGCAAAGTTTTTGACGGCCTCTTCAGGGTAGGTGAACAACTCTTCAAACTGGTCAAATACCAACAAAAATCCCTGACCCTGTACGTCGGTCTGCGCCAGTTGCCGGCTTTTAAGGTGGTACCAAAGGCTGTCTTCGTCGTCCGGGTGGATGCTGTCCAACAAAGGAGAAGGGGCTGCTTCAATCCGCGCTTTCGATTTGTCAAGTGGTGTGCCGGGGTTGTCTTTGGTGAACGCGCCAAAACGCACCGTTTGTGGTTGCAACTTCAGGTTTGCTTCCGCACGGGGCAGCAGACCGGCATTGAGCAGGGAGCTTTTACCTAATCCCGATTTGCCATACAGCACCACCAATTGCTCTAAAGCAAGCAGGCGCTCCAGCGCATCCACGTCGGTACTGCGACCGAAGAAAATGTGCTGTTGAGCGGTGTCGAATGGACGCGCCCCGGGATAGCGGTATTGTTTGGACATGGTTTCGGCTTTTTATTCGGGGTAGTAGGGATACGTGTCGGACACCTCGAAGGTGTCCGACACGTATCCCTACTACCCCGCCTCTACTTCCTTCAATAAATCCAGCAAACTGGTGCTGATTTGGTTGTATTGTACGTCTTTATCCTGCTCGTAAAGCACGCCCTGGCTTTCTTTCAGTTTGTACCGACGGAAGCGCCCGGCGAGTCCGGCTACTTCGTCGGCTAAGTCGCCAGGGGGCGTGAACTCGCGCAGCATTTCAATGGCTTCATCCAATTTTGCGTTGCTCACCAAGCGACGGATCTGTTGGGGACGCGAATCTTCTCCATTGTCGGCGCTTCTCAACAGGCCCTGGTCGGCGCATTGCTGGTACAGTTCGCGGATGAAATCGGTCAGGTTGCGCGGCACAAAATTGATCTGAAACTGGTCTATGCACAGGGCGCGCTCTTCGTCGCTCAGCGTCTGGTTGGCGGCAAAGCGGATAAACGCGTATTCCTGGCGATGGATTTCCAATTCGCGCAGCAGCAATTGCATGTACCATTTGTCGAAAGGCACGCCGAGGAAAATGATGTTTTTCACTTCCCGCAACTGCGTTTTTAGCTCTTCCGGCATACTCCGGTGCGCAAAAATAGATTTAAAATAATCGTACAGGTCGTTGTGTGTCAGCACAATAGATTCTTCGCTTTCCACATAACCGAATGTATTGTAGATCAGCGGCAGTTGCCGGGTTGCTTTTTTTACGGGCTGCGGGTCTTTGTCCTTTTTGTAATAACCAAACTGGTAAGGGAGTTCTGCGGCTTCGAAGGCTTTGGCTAAGGTGCCGTCAGGCGTTACGGTCAGGATGATGTTGAATGGAATTTCCGCGATCATGCGCAGGGTTTCATTGGGTTGCGCCTGCTCGTAAAAAGACTGAATCTGATGGCACACCAACGTGCGTTTGTAGGGCTGATCAAACAGGAAAAGGTCATCATCCGCGTAGTGGCGGATAATGTTTGGGTTGTTGCCGATGTCGAGTTGCCGCAGCAATTGTTCGCGGTGGGTCACGCCCTGTGCATCGGTAAAGGCTTCCGGCCCCAAGACCAGCAGGCATTGTTCCCGGCGGAGTTTGTCGAGAATGAAGCTCCAGTCTATCGCGATGGTAGCGTTGTTGGGTGGCATGGGTACGGTGGCGTTTATTAGACTTGTTGCGACGGGAATCATCGTGGGTCGGAAATGGCTCTTTTTCGGCCACTCTTCGCCTTTTTTTCGTTACAGAACAGCGCTATGCTCCTCAAAAAACGCTGTGATTGGACGAAAAATAGCTCATTTCCACCACCACGCTGCCCCGTCGCAACAAGTCTATTGTGAATGCCCGACAACCGCTTATGGTGTTTTTTAAACGGTCAACGTTACGGCGATACGAATGTAAGGTAGATTTGATAAAAATCTTCGTAATTCTTTACCACACAGGTGCTATTTTTTTCTACCACAACTTGTCCCGACGAGAGGGGCTCTAAAACATAAAAAAGGGTACAGACCATGGCTAAGCCTGTACCCTTCAAAGTACAATTGATGAAACAAGGTGTTTTTATTCAGTTTCTTTTGGAGTAATAATCACAGGCAAAAAACTAAAACATTGGCTTTCAGGGTGCTGAATGTCCTGCGATAACTGACACAATGAAAAATCATTTTTATCATCGTCAAATGATTTTACTTCTGGAGGTATTAAAAAGGATTTTAAAAACCGCTGAGTTGTCATTAAGAAGTCTTTACTTTCCTCTTTTTCAAGTTCTCCAAAGGTTTTATATTTTAAAAATTTATCTCCAGTTCGACAGCTTTCGAGGTGATTTTTTAGTCCGTCTTTGTTGTAGTACAAAAACACAGCAACACTCCAGCAAGACTCATGATTTAATTCTAAATATTGGTACCTTGATTCCAGCAACACATTAAAATCAGGCAGCAACAGTTTAAAATCAGACATTCCCTCTTCAAGCTTACAGAGGCATTCCTGAATAAATAGACAGGAGTCAAAATCATTGGCTACATCGTTTGGTTTTTTGGAGTAATCTATAAAGTTGGTTTGAAATGCTGCTTGACTGACCATAAAAACAGGCAACTGGGCATCTTTAGTTTTTAAATGATTAAAGCGATGACTAGAATGATTCTCGTGAGGTTTAAATAAGAAGCGTTTTAAATTGCTTACTTGCCTCCTGTTTTCCCAGTTTAAATCAATGAAACAAATGTAGTCCCAATGAGCTAGATAACCGGTTAATTTAGAAGAATTACTCCACGGTCGCATTGGAGGTATGGGAAGCCTGAATTCATATTGAAAAACCGGAAATTCAATGTCTGTTTCCTGATTTTTAAATAAAAACCTGTTTGTTTTCCAGTCGATGAACGGTGCATTAATAGGCAGGATTTTTGCTTCACCAAAATCGCCGGAAGCCCCTGTTTTATTGACTGCCCTATCTGAATCTGAATATTCATGAGCTTTCAGTTTCCACAATAATTGCTTTCTGCTATCTTCCAGGAATTGCAGGGCATTTTCTTGACCACCAAAGTCCTTAGACAGCATTTGATAACCTTTCAGAACATCTTTATACAAATCATCTTCATCAATGATATGTTCTATTAATGCCTTTTTTAATCCTTTTAAATCACCCATAAAATAATCCAAAATTTCATTGCCTTTTATGCGGTCAGGTACCCTCGCGGGCCTTGGGTGCTGGGCTTTATCTTTGGCAGATGAGGTCTTTTTACCACTACCCCTGCCGGGATCATCGTCGGGATGTATAGAGAAATACAGTTTTCTAAGCGCAGTCATTGCGCGACTTAAACGCATTTTGGAATTATCTTCAGTAATCCCTAAAATTTCGCCAATCTCTCTATGAGAACGGTCGTCGAAATAGAACAGGCGCAGGATTTCTGCGTGTTTTGGTTTTAATTGGGTAATTAATACTTCCAATTTTACGGATTGGGATTCATCATTAAATAGGCTGTCCGTCGCATCTTCTGCTTCTTGATCTATAAAACGCACGAGGTCTTCGTCGTTAACAGCGCTGTACCGGCTCTCTTGCGTTTTGAGCTTCAAGGCCTGGGTTTTTGTGATTCTCAGGAAGTAACGATTCAAAATGTTGATTTTGGAAAACGATTCCTGTTTCATCTGCAGCAGGATTTCAAGAGCATTATAAACCGCATCTTGCGCCAAATCTCGTCGAGGCAAGGTACCATAAGCAATCGCCAGGGCATTGTTGCCCACGCCATTTTTTACCATTTCAGTAACGATCCGGTACCTGTCGGGATCAACAGGTTCACGAACCAGCTCTTTTTTGCTTTTGGTTGATTTGGATAACATACAAGGCGGATTTTATGATCACCAGATGTTAAGAAGAGCAGGGTAGTAAAAAAAGGTAACGCTTTTTTGGAAAAAAAATTTGAACAACCTGAAAAGAGTGGAATGTTTAGAAAAGAAAGGGCACGGGAAGGGAATGCCGGAACTGTTTTTGTCCGGTTAAATCGGAGGGTTAAAAGCCTGGATCTAAAAAGTCCGCCTTTACGGAGTTTACTTTTTTTCGGTTAAAGCATCCGGGTCGCTTGCCCTTTTGGTCGTCAGGATCTTATAAAAAAAGAAACTGCAAAAACTACCTACGATTGTTACGGTGGTGAGCCACATGATCAATGCTGAAGTTGCCATAATCAGAAAATTTGATGTTGTAAAACAAAAGGATTGGCAGTTGGGGTACTACGCGCAAATTCATTGCAAATGTTTGAATTCGAGATTTTTGCAATGATTAAGCGCCGGGTCTGTTTTGTAAAGATAGTAAACCTATCATGAAACTATGCAAAATCCGGAGCCCTATTTTCTCATCGAAGTGTTTCTTTGAATATATCCTCCTCCACTGATCATCCCCCTACCCCCTATCATCAAATCTTCAAATTTTCAAATCTTCAAATTTTTTTGTCATCCCCAGCCAATCCAGCGTATTCTTCCAATAAATCTTTTCCAGCGTTGCTTCCGGCAGGCCCATCGTTTCGATAAACGCGCCGATTTCCAGATCACCAAGCGGGAAAGGGTAATCGGAACCGAGCGTCACCTTGTCTTCGCCCACCATGTCCAGCACATAGCGCAGCATCACAGGGTCGTGGGTGATGCAGTCCACCCAAAACTTGCCGAGGTAGTCGCGCGGGTTCACGGGGTTGTCCACGGCTACGAGGTCGGGGCGGCAATTGTAGCCGTGTTCGATGCGCCCGATGGTGGGCAGTAAAGAGCCGCCCGCGTGCGCAAAACACACCCGCAAAGCCGGGAACCGCTCGAATACCCCGCCAAAAATCATGGAGCAGATGGCGCGCGCCGTTTCAGCAGGCATCCCCACCAACCAGGGCAGCCAGTATTTTTCGATGTGTTTGGTCCCCATCATGTTCCAGGGATGCACAAAAACGGCCATGCCCAGCGATTGGCAGGCTTCGAAGATGGGCTGAAATTCCGGCTCGTTCAGGTTGTGGTCGTTGATGTTGGAGCCGATCTGGATGCCTACCAAGCCAATGGCTTTACAGCGCTCAAGTTCCTGAACAGCCAAAGCGGCGTCCTGCATGGGCAAGGTGCCAAGGCCGATGTAGTGCTGCGGATAATCGGTCACCAAGCAGGCAATATCGTCGTTCAAAAACTGCGCCACAGCAAGGGTGTCCTGCGGTTTTGCCCAATAAGAAAACAACACCGGAATGGTGCACACCACCTGCATTTGGGTTCGGTGTGCTGCATATTCTTCGATGCGCAATTGCGCGTCCCAGCAATTGGCCTCAATCTCCCGGAAAAACTGCTCGCCTTTCATCATGCGTGCAAAACCTGGCCTATGGTGCTCTAAATGGATAAACCCATCGTAACCGAATTTTTCTGCAAAACGCGGCATCCGCTCCGGGATGATGTGGGTGTGCATGTCTATTTTGAGGGACATTAGGAGGATTTGAAGATTTGAAGATTTGGTTATTTGAGGATTCGAGTATTTGAGGGCTGACGGGAAGGATCGAATACTCAAATCCTCGAATACTCAAATCCTCAGTCTCAGTTCTCAAATCCTCACCTTTCGCAAAAGTAACCAAACCTCCATTACACAAAGTGCAGATTGTTAAAGAAAAAGCGGGAATAATTCGACGGGGTGGATGCCGTTCCTAAAAAGAATCAACTTTCTCATGAGCATGAAGCGTTTCTTCGGACCATTTGTCTGTCTTATTTTGCTGATTGGCAACAATCAGGCCCAAAATACCACCGAACTGGGCATTGACCTCATTATTCCCATCGTCATGGCTTCCGGGCATCAGGCAAAAACGACCGGGCTGGAGTTTTTTTACAAAGAAAATCAACCCGGAACAGATACCCGGTTCAAGTTTTTTGTATTGTCTAATTTTGACGAATTCGAGCCGTTTCGCCGCAGTGTTGTGGACTCGATGACGCTTTACAATTACTACGCTCCAGGGCTTTCCATCGGAACCAACCTGGGAATTGCCAAAATCATCCGGGTAAAGGGGCATAGTCTCTACTACGGCGCGGATTTCCATTTTTCAGTACAACAAGGCGATGTGGTGGTCTCGGAACAACTGCTCGATGGCCGTAATCCACGTCCTTTAAAAACCATCCGCGAATACCCTGCCATAGACTATGCGGTTGGCGCAATTCCTTTTTTGGGCACCAAAATCAAACTCTCCGAACACATCCAGTTCACGCTGGAATTTGGGCCGCTGCTACAATACCGCTTTGGCAAGCGTAGCTTCCTGAACAATCAGGGGCAGAATGATCAGTACGCCCTGAAGCAAATTGAATTGTTTGCTGGTCGCTGGTTGAATGACATTGCGGTGAGTTATCGGTTTTAGAGGGTTGTTTGGGACTTCACACTTCCTTAAAAACTTCTTCTGCCTTCATTACAAATCCTTCCACTACCGGCTCTGCGCTGCACGGCTTGCTGCCACTACAAACTTCCACGGACTCGGGTTCGCGGTAGACTTCCACTATTTTCTGCTCCGGAAAAACATGCCAGAGCACCTTTACGCCGGCCTTGAAATATTCATATACTTTGTTTTTAACGAGGTTGATTTTGTCATTGGGTGAGATGACTTCGATGATAAATTCGGGGACGGGTTCGTAACCTTGTGCGCCTGCGCGGGCTTGTTCTATTGTTAAGAAAGCTAAATCGGGTTTGCGCCACTGGTCTTCCGAGGTCCAGATTTCTAATTCCTGAACAATTTGATGGCCACTTCCGGCGGCGGGTGTTCCAGAGAAATGTCTTAGAATGTTGAATGCCAGATATTGCTCCTTGATTCTCATGGCCTCGGTTTTTTCAATCACGCCTCTATTATATTCGTATTTCGTACCCGGCCCTCCTTTGCGATACTTGCGCAGGAAAGCCTGAATGGAAATCTTCCTCGGCGGTTTTACCTGTACAGGCGCTTCCCGGAATATGGTGCTTGCACTCATGTTATCCTGATTTTTTTACAAAAGTAGCTATAAAGTGTGTTTAAATCAATACGCAGCAAATGAAACACTCCTGCCAACTGTAGCCCGCCCACTTTTTTTACATCCTCACCAACCGAAACACCCCGCGCCCCTCTCCGCTTTCCAAAACCAACCAATAAATCCCGGCTGGAAAATCCTGCAAAGGCACGTCAAAACGATGCCCGGCGGTAAATTCGCTTTGCCATAGCGCAACACCCCGTGCATCGGAAAGTCGGGCGATTATGGCCTGGGAAATCGGGAGTTCAAAATGCACTTGAACAACACCATGAGTTGGCACCGGAAAAACCCGGATTCCCGTTGACAGGGAAAAGTTGGCCGATCCGGTCGTGCCTGCCATAACCGTCAACACCGACTCACAACCCTGCGCATCGGTCACGAGTACCTCGTAATTGCCGGTGGGCAGGTTGAACTGGTCTTCTGCCTGCGACCCGTTCGACCAGGCGTAGGTGTAAGGCGTTACCCCGCCGGTCACAATCAAGTCAACGTACCACTGCCCGTCGCTTATATGTTCAGGCTGGTAAGCGGTTTCGAGCAGTGCCGGTTGTTCTAAGGTCACGGGGAAGGTAAAAATGCAATTGTTGAAGTCTGTGATGCGGACAAAATAGGTGTCGGCGCCCAATCCGGTAAATTCAGGGTCTTCCTGAAACTCGCTGTCATTCAACGCAAAACGAAACGGAGGCTGACCGCTCACAGCTTCCACCGAAATGACGCCATCGGCCAATTCATAACAAGTAGGGTTTTCGGCGTTGATCAATACAAGAGGCCCGGAGGACTGGCTCACGATGGCCGTAACCGAAAAAACGCAGCCGTCGGGATAGCGAATGTAGACGGTATAAACACCCGGCGCCAACCCTTCAAACAGGTTTTCCGATTGCCAGTTGATGCTGTCCAAAGAAAACTGGTATTCGCCGATGAGCAATTTCCCCGCTTCTACAATCACAATGCTGCCGGTAGGCTCCCCGACGCAACTTGGCTCTGTGATCGGGCCGAGGTCGGGCGAATCGGGCGCTGTGATGGTGAATACCCGCGTGTTTTCACAAAAGCGCAGGTCCCGAACCCGCGCTAAATAAGTGCCCGCCTGCAACTGATCGAAAACGTTGTTTTGACCAAAAACGCCATTGTTCAGCGCATAGCGATAGCCGCCGTTCCCGCCTGAAGCGTTGATTTCCGCAAGGCCATCAACGCCGCCCGGGCAGGAAACACCGGCTACTTCCGTCAGCACCTGCAAAGAATCCGGTTGCCCGATCACCACGGGGTAGCCGTTGATGCAGTTGTTGGGTTCGATTACAAAAACGGTATAGTTGCCGGGGGAAAGGTTGCCAAAAAATGGCTGGGTAGTGAGGATGGCGCCGGTATTCAACCCGTAGCCAATCACATTGTCGGTGACGCCGGAGATCGTAATTTCCCCGTTGTTGACGCCATAACAGGAGGCATTGGAGGCTGCAATAGACGCCGGAGAAAAATTGGGCGCCAGCCCCACCTGAGCAAGCGTGGACGTCGTACACCCGGCAAGGTCGAATACAATCGCGGTGTAGGCTTCGCCGCCGGCTAATCCTTCAAAGATATTCGATAGCTGAAAATCGGCGACGGTATTGTTCAAACCATAGAGATAGTTGCCTGAACCGCCGTCGGCCAAGACCTCTATCCGGCCGTTGTTGTTACAGGTTTCGGGTGAAGTGACTGCCGTAGCGGTCAGCAGGTCCAGCAAGGAGATGATCATCAACCGGGATGTCGTACAGCCGTTCGCATCCTGCAAGGTGACCTCCAGCACAGTCGTTTCGTCAATGACCACGACATTGCCGGCACAGGGCGCACAGTCTACATTGGCGCCCAGCAGAGAGACGACCGCTGTCACGGTATAGTCGCCTGCTCCGCCGCTGACGCCGTCGGTGAGGTTAATCGGGGCGCTGAACGCGCAAACGGTGGTGTCTAAAAGCGGCGCAACAATACCGGGCGGGTCTTGCAACGGAATAAAAATGGTATCTGTACATGCGCCGTCAGAAACAACTAATTGATAAGTGCCTGCCGGGAGGTTGGTTGCGCTGTTGGTCAGGTTGTTCAAACCGATCCATTCGTAAGTGAGCCCTTCTCCGATGAAAGGATAAACCAGCGCGCTGCCGTCAGAAGCGCCCGGGCAAGAGGGAGATGCCAGTTCACCCGCGAGGATGAAACCGCAGTCGGTGAAAAAAAAATCGGTGGGTTCGCCGGTTTGGGCATTGGTCAAACTCAAAAAGAAAAGCGATAAAACCGCTAACTTTACTTTTAAGTCCACCGTACTGGTAATCGCCCTGAAAAAACCATGAACAGCACTGCCAGCAGGCAAAAAAACGATTGACCCGCAGGCAGCAGTAAGGTTGTCGAATGGGATCATGAGTATATTAAGATTTGATTGTGAATCAGATAGCAAAAATAGCACTTAAAGCGCACTTGTCATTCTGAAATTTATTGCAAATCTTTGAAGCGGGAAAGGTTTTTTTAATTTAAACGTAGAAGTCTGAAGCAATGAAAACACCCTCTGATGATCTTTTTCAATTGGTGCAGTCGCTCACCAAGCAAGAGAAGCGCTATTTTAAACTCTATGCTTCAAGACACGCGCTGAATGGTGAAAATCAATACCTGCGCTTGTTCAACGCCATCGAAAAACAGCAAACCTACGATGAGGCCATGCTCCGGAAAAAATTTCCGGACGAAGCCTTCATCCGTCAGTTGCACGTTGCCAAAAACTACCTCTACGGCATCATTTTGGCCAGCCTGCGCAGCTTCCACGAAAGCCGGGCAGAAGACCGTTTTTATACCCAGTTGCGCAACGCGCAGTTGCTCTTCGACAAAGGGCTTTACCAACAAAGCGAAAAAGCGCTGGGCAAAGCAAAATCTACCGCTGCCGACAATGAGCGGTTCCTGCAACTGCTGGAGGTTTACCGCTGGGAACACCAGATTGCACACAGCCGGAATGATTTCAGCAAGCTGGAAGCATACATCGCAGATGGGGTGCAGGAAGAATTTGATTTGTTGGACAAATATCGGAATTTTCTGGAGTTTCAGGCACTCAACGACCGGGTGTTCATCCCTTACTGGAAAAAAGGCGCGGTGCGCAACGAAACCGAAAAAGCAGCGCTGGATCAGCTTTTTGAGCAGCCGCAATTCAGCAGCGCCGACCATGCCCGCTCCTTCTACGCGCGTTATTTTTATCACAATGCCCGCTCTTCCTACCACCTTTTTCGCGACGAGCCCGAGCGCAGTTATGAACACGTCAGGCAGTTGGTTCAGATGTTTGAATCCAGAGCGGTGAAAGGCCGCATGGTGCGCCAATACAGCAGCGCGCTGATTAACCTCTACATCGTACAGCAACGACTCGGGCATTACGGCGATATTCCTGATACCCTGCGCAAACTGCGCGAAGTGCCAGCCGATTCGCCAGAACAACAACGCCGCTTGTTTGTGCGCAGCTTTAACTTAGAAGTAGATTTTTACCTCAGCATCGGCCAGTTTACCGAGGGCGTGGCGCAAATCCGGGAACGGGCAGCGCTTTTCCGGAAATACGAAGAGGAGGTGAACGGGCAACAGCGCCTGGGATTGTATTACAACTTAGCCTACCTGCATTTTGGCGCTGCCGATTACAGCCAGGCGCTTGATTGGGTCAATCTGCTGCTTCAGGATCCGGCCCTTGAGACCCGCCAGGACATCCATTGTTTTGGCCGCTTACTCAACTTGGTTGTCCATTACGAACTCCGCAACGACCAGCTTTTGGAGTACATCGTACAGTCTACTTCCCGCTTTTTGTCGAAACGCGAACGCCTTTTCCGGGTAGAGTCCGTGATGTTGAAACTCATGCGGCATTATCCCGGCTGGCTGACGCCCAAAGCGCGTACCGAAGGTTTCCGGCAACTCATCAGCGAAATGGAAGACCTGCGCCAGAACGAGTTCGAGCGCAAAGCCTTCGAATATTTCGATTTTATTTCGTGGATGGAGAGCAAAGCAAGAGGGAGCGCGTTCGAGGCTGTCGTGAGACAGAAAAAATAGAAGGCAGCGGAACCTGGATTCCGCTGCGGTCTTAGTTACTCTGGCTGCGATTATATTAGAGGACTTTTTCACTCCGGTCGGAGCAAAAAAGCGACTTCTAAACCCACAGCGCAAGTCTAAGCAACTTGGCTTTACGTTGCTGAAAAAAATGACGAAACCCCGTTTTGAGTGTGTGAAACCCGGTTTTGACTGAGTAAAGGTTTTAGAGCATGTTCAAAATTCCATCAATCGGCTACAAGCGGGAAATTTGAACATGCTCTTAAAGGTAGCCCAAAAAGTCGTCTCTTTTGCCCGGCGACAAGGGAATCTGAGCCCCGTTGGACAAGGTGAGGGAGCCGCCATCCCCTTTGTTGTATTTTTTAATTTTGTTCAGGTTGACGATGAAAGAGCGGTGGGAGCGAATGAAAACATGAGCCGATAATTTGACCTCCAAGTCTTTCAGCGTTTTAGAAATCACCACCGGTTTATTGGAGGTGGTGTGAATCTTAACGTAATTCCCCTCGGCTTCTAAGTACACGATTTCATCATAGCTGATAAATTCTATGCCATCTACGACGGGCACGCAGAGGTGGGTGCTCATCAGGGGGTTGTTGATTTGCGCGCTGGCAACTAATTTTTGCTTTACTTTTTCAACCGCATTCTGAAGTTCGGTGAAATCCACCGGTTTGATCAGGTAGTCCAGCGCATTCCGTCGCAGGGCATCAATCGCGTATTTTTCATAAGCGGTGATGAAAACAAACTGGAAATTGATTTCTACTAAGGCATCCAGCAAATCAAAGCCCGATCCGCTTGGCATACTGACATCTAAGAATGCCAACTGGGGTTTTTGCAGATTAATTTGCCTGATGGCGTCCAGAATATTGCTGGATGTACCTACAACCTGGACATCCGGGCAATATTTTTTTAACAAAATTTCTAAACTTTCAATGGCATGTTCTTCATCATCAACGATAATACTCCGGATCATCTCATTCAAGGTTTGCTACTGATGTAAGGCAAGGAAAATGCAACAATGGTTCCTTTGATTTGATGGTCTTCGACAAAATCTTCAACTGTAAAATAGTATGACTTATTGTAATACTCGTTCACTAAGGATACTCTTTTTTGAGTAATGCTGAGTCCGGTTGATTTGGTTTTCCGAAGGAGCTGTTTTTTTTGCTTTGCTGTTGAACGACTAAGGCCAACCCCGTTGTCCAAAACGCTGAATTGCAAAACATCGCCGGATTTTTTAATGCTGATTTGCAGCAGTGCAGGCTCCGGGTCTTCTTTATTCAGCAAACCATGCCAAATGGCGTTCTCTAATAAGGGTTGCAATAACATGGGCGGGATAAAGGTGTTTTCCTGATCAATGCTTTCCTCAATCTGAAAACGATATTCAAATTTATTGGAAAACCGGAGTTGTTCCAGTTCTAAGTAAATGTTTAAAGTTTCTATTTCATGGGCCAGTTTAATGTAGCTTTCCATGGAATTTTCAAAAACATTCCGGATTAAGCGTGAAAATCTTACCAAATAAACCTGCGCGGCTTCGTCTTTGTTTTTTAGCAGAAAATTATAAATAGAATTCAGGGAATTGAAAATAAAATGCGGATTGATCTGACTGCCCAGCGCCATTTGTTTACTGGCATTCAGCTCTTTGGTCAATTGTTCCCGCTTTTTCCGGGCTGCGCTGGAGGAAGCATAAATTCCATAGCCGGCGCCGCTTATCAGTAAAAAAAATCCAACCCTGAACCACCAGGTCTCCCAGTATGGTTTTGAAATTATAAATTCAACTTGCGAAGGTTCAGTCCAGGCGCCGTTGGCATATTGGGCGGCAATTTCAAAAATATATTTTCCGGGCGACAAATTGCTGTATAACACGCTTCGGTTATTGGTATGATCCCAGCGATCTGAAAGATTATTCATCCTGTATTTGTACGAAATATTGCCCGATTGTTTAAAATCTATGGCTTCAAAATCTATTCGGACGAGCTTTTGATCGTGTTTTAAATTGTGCTTTTTAAAAGGGACAACATCGGTGTCATTGATTCTTATGTTTGTGAAATACAGCGGAATATGATTGGTTTTGTGTTGATCTAAAAGCTTCAGGTCTACTTTTGCCAACCCCCTTTCCAGCCCCAGGTAAATTATGCTGTCCACCACAATAAGTTGATGAACCTGTTTGGAACTCAGCCCGTCGTCTACGGTTATTTTTTTCTCTAAAACTAAGGTGTCGTTTTGGGAATAAAGCAGATTTACGCCCCCGTCTGTCGCAACCCACAGTTGATTGTTAAATTTGAACAAGCTGCTGACGGAGTTACTCAGCAAACCGTTTACATCTGTATAGGTGAAGATTTTATCTTTTTTCAATACCTTCAAACCATTTCCACGTGTGGCCAGGATCGTATCATTTCCTAACAATTCAATGTCCTGAATTCTTGAATTGATTACCTTGTTTCTCGGATGTGTAGTAGCTTCTTTGCCGTTGAATAAATACAGGCCATCAATGGCGCCCAATAAAATAGTGCCATCGTCAAAAGCATGAATTGCACTCAGTGATTTATTTTGCCACAAATAATAAAGGCGCTCCCAGTAATAGGTTTGATTTTTATGACTTAGTTTGTAAATCTGAGATTTGCCGACAGCGTAAATATTTTGACCGTTTTTAGTAATAGATTTTACTGAATTGATGTTATCAAGTTTAATAAAATATTGATCAAAATTAAATTGATAATCCTCAGCCGTAAAAAAAACATCAAGCGGATAACGGGATTCAAAAGCACAAAATTGATTAAACAACTGCACCCCTTTAGGATCGGCACGGCTGACCGGGCAACCCGATTCATTGTTTTTCGGGACGCCAATGACCATCTTGTCCAAATTAAAAACCACCGGGAAGGCTTGCGTGGCAGGCGCCTCATTGAATTGCAGGAGTTGAAGCGCCCGGTTTTTTATTTGATAAATGCCTCCGTTCAGGGTAGATATCCAGATATTATTGTTTTTGTCTTCAAAAATGGAACTGATTTGTTTGCTTTTTAAAAATCGGTTCTTGAAATTTCCATTTTTATCCATGACAATTACGCCGTTCATGGAGCTTATCCAAATTTCGTCTCCAATGGCGGCCATCACTCCAAGTGCTTCATCGGGTAATGTTTTTTCAAAAAGAATTTTACCGTCTTCAAGAATGAGGAGTGTTTTTTGCAAATAAAAATACCGTCTCGCGCCTACCTGAAGAAAATAGCTATTTAGCCCGCCAGAAGGAAGAAAAGTGTGTACGTAAGCGGAATCCTTCACTTGTATATTCACCTGAATAATTCCGGTTCTTTTGACGTTGACGGAAGAAAAGCTTTTGACCTTGTTGTTGAAATTAAATACCCAGTGGGTCTCAGGCCTGTCACCGTCAATCCGGCCTTTTTTTAGTAAATTGATGTTGCCCGTCGTATCAATAATCAGTGCGCCCCTGGTAGATTTGTAAAATATCCGATAATCGGGGTCAATGTCAATTTCGGGAGGGCCCATCAATTCCCTCGCAGCGTGCAACAATTTTTCATTGTGTCTGAAAGGATGGAATTTCCCCTGATCGTAGTAAGACAAGGTATTGTTGAAGCACGCCATCCATACTTTCCCATCCGGCCCGGAAGCCATTCTCAGGATGGTATTGTCGGTCAACCCGTCGTTCGTTGTAAAGGTCTTGAAGCCGTACCCGTTAAAACGCGCCACGCCTTTATCCGTTCCGATCCAGAGGTAGCCCCGGGCGTCTTCCAGAAAATAGTACGTTTCATTACTGGGCAGCCCTTCTTCAATGCCGTAATGGATGAAATTATAGCCAAATTCCGGCGCAGATTGCTGGGCAAACAACCCGCAAATATTAAAAAAATAAGCCAGAATAAGCAGTAAGGATTTTTTCAATTTTAAGCACTTGTGGTACTTTGCAAAAGTATCCAAACCACTCCAAAAATGCAAATGCTTATTTCCGTTCCGGGCATGGCAAAGACTCAATCACAAGCTCCTCAAACCCCGGCAGCGTTTTGTACGCATAATCCACTTTCCAGGGGGTTTTATAATCATAACTCACTTCCAGAAAAGGCTTCGTTGGCGGTCGCCTGCGGCCAATAGTGGCGTCGTTTGCCCGGGTATCCATGCGCACCGGAATGTCACGGTAATACAGGAAATATTCCGGATGGGTGATATGGCCCAACGGCGTCACGTCATAAGGAATAAAGCCTTCCACACCGAACAACTGCTTAGCGCGTTGCTGCCAGGGAACCAGCATGGAATGGAGCCAACGGTCGGCTTCGTTGCCATTTTTCAAAAACTCAGTGTCCACTTTTCCCAGCAACAGGTATGCGCTGCATTCAAACCCCGACAAGACGGTTTTTACCCCCGAATCGAGCACGATTTTAAAAGAAACCGTATCTATTTCAAAATTGTAGTCTGAAACGGTGCTTTTTTGCAGCCCGGGTTTAAAAGCAAAACCCGGTGTGCGCCCGGCGCAAAAAACGATCTCTTCGATCTGCGAGGCCAATTCCGGGTGATTTTTCAATACCGTGGCCACGTTGGTAGCTGGTCCCAGTGCCAGAATGGTCAGTTTTTCTTTGCGCAACGCTTCCGTCAAGGCCCGGGTGGCGTCGTTTTCCACGCCAGGATCGTTGGCTTCCGGCGAACCCTTGTACACCGGGATTTTTCGGTCGGGTGCATAATAATTCAGAATTTTTTTGGTCACGTCGTATCCATAATCCACATACGTAATGGTGCTGATGCCCACAATTTCAATAGAAGGCAATGCCAACGCCATGATGAGCGTCACGCCGTCGTCCACTTCGCGGGGCGCGCGTTCCGGCAGACCGATCATGATGTCGGTGTCGAACCAGACGCGGCGGGCTTTGGCCTGGGTTTGTGATAATGCGATTGCTAAATTGCACAACAGGCAAACAGCAAGGAGGATAATTCTGGTATTTTTCATGTTTTTATTTAAAATTTAAGGCGCCCGAACAGGTGGGTCGCCGATTGGTGTTTTTGATTAGTGCCTGTCTTCATCATATAGTCCGATAGTTGCATTATGATCGCTCGCGCGATGGCTCCGCCTCGCGTGTTTTATTTGTCGGGCTCCGCCCGGCGTTAATGCTAAAAGAACAGACCTTCGATTAAATAGACAGACCCTAATTATGTCAATAGGTACTCCACTGCTTTTTCTGTCAACACCTTTTTTTCTTCTACTGTAAAACTGAGCGGCAACTGCGCCACGCCGTACAACCGCCGCAGGATTTCCACGGCTGCAAAATCTTCGCAGGCCTGCCGGTCGAAATCACCGTAATGCGTTTCCAGCAGAGCCAATGCACCCTCCCACGACAGGCCGCAAAAACACAGATGCGCCAGACAAACGCCAAGGTCAAATGCGGCCTCGCCCCGAAAACAGAATTCGGGGTCAATGACAAAAACGCCCCGGCCGGTGCGCAACCAACTGCCTGGAAAAAAATCGCCGTGCAACAACGTATCGCCATCGGCCAAATAACGCCGGCCAAGCGCCAGCGTTTTTTCGCGCAACGCGGGGTTTTGATAAACCGTTTCCTGCGCCAAAGCCTGCAACCCCGGCTGAATCCCGTCTAAGTTCATGCCGTTCCCGGGCTGAAACGGGAAATCAAAAATATGCAGGTGGTTCAGTTCGCGCATGGCCCGGTTTTCAAAACCTGTGGCAGGCAGGTGTGTCCGGCTCGATTGGTGCAAAGCCGCCAGAAAATGGATCAGGGCAGCCATTTCTGTTTCCGGCAAATCGGCATTCCGGGCGTAATAAGCCGTGAAGTCGGCGCCCTCGCCAAGGTCTTCAATCACCTGAACATGCTCGTTTTTATCAAAATGCAATAACCGGGGCAGTAGCTTGCCCACGCCTTCCCATTCGGCAGCAGCCACAAAAAAAGCAGATTCCATGCCAGCCCGTTCCACCGGCGCCGGGATGGATGGATACTTCTCTACGTAGGGCCGCGCTTGCTTAAGGATGAAACTGCGCTTCGTCGTGCGCACCCGCAACGTATAATTCATATTGCCTTCTCCGGCTTTTTCTGCGGACAGCAGGTGTTCATCCGCAGGCATCCAGCCCATCTGGTGCAGGTAGGCTTCGATGAATGCGGGTTGTGTTTTGTCTAAATGCATTTTTATGTATCAAGGTTAAAGGATCAAGTAGAAAGGATAAAGTAGGTTTGAACAAGGTTAAAGGTTAAAGAGGAAAGGTTAAAGTAAGACACGTCATTCAATCGCGAAACGGAATCCCCTTTAACCTTTAACCTTTCTACTTTAACCTTCTTGCTTTAACTTTGACAGACTTTAACCACTAAAAAAGGTACCGCGCGCCAAACTGAAACTGCCGCGGCGGCGACGCCGAAAACAGGCGATACGTATTCGACGATTTCGGGCCGATCTGGCTCAGGTTGCTCACCGAACGGGTGGTATTGTAGCCCGACCAGTTTTGCGCGTTAAAAATATTGAAAATATCGGCGCTGAACTCAATGAGGTGCGTGCCTTTTAATTTCAACTGGTAGCGCGCCGAAAGGTCAAACGTAGTGGCCCAGGGCAGACGGTCGCCGCTTTTGACTTCCCCCGGCCATCGGTCGGCAGGCAAACCAAAGCTCTCCCCGTCGCCGTTGAGGTCGGTCGTGCCGAATACGGTTGCATCGGCAACGCGCGTTACGGGCTGTCCGCTTTGAATCAGTGCGGTCGGCGAAATGAGCAGGCCCTTTACCGGCTCGTACAACAACACCGCGCTCATGACATGCCTGCGGTCGTTTTCGTCCCAGGCATATTCGGCGTCGAAATCGTTGGAATCCAGTGCGCGGGTATTGATGCTGCTGGTATTGCTTTTTGTCCACGACAAGGTGTAGAGCAGGCGGTATCCGATTTTGTTGTCGCCAACGGATTTTTGCAACATAAAATTCAGGGCGGTATATCGGGCAATCCCTGCTGTTTCGCTCACGAAAACGTTGCGGGCGATGCCGCGCAGGGTGTCGTTGCCTTCGGCTACCGCGTAAAATCCTGCGGCGTCGCGATAAATTGGCACCACGCGGGTCGAGTCGGCGCTGGCCTGCGGGCGCACTTTGAAATCCGCCGGATCATCGAAAACCCAGGGCGTTGGCGCATTCAGGTTGCGGATGATGTACAGGTTGTTGGTGCGCGTATGCACCGCGTCGAAGAGGAACAGGTGCTCGTCCGTCAGTTTGCGCTGGTAGCCCAAAGAAAACTGGTGCGAGTAAGGATTTTGAAATCCGTTCGGGTTCATGATGCGCAGGTTGTTGCTGAACTGCGATTCGCGGCGTACCTGAAGCTCTTCCGGAGAGGGGCCATTTAAAAAAGTAACGTTTGGTGAAGTGGCACGAATATTACCGGGGAACGTGATGCGATCCAGATCGGCATTTGCGTCAAGCACACCGGCACGCTGGAGTTCCGTCAATTGCTTTTTGAAATCCTCCGAATTGCTGCTGAATTGGAGGTTGTCGCTGTACACCGAATATTTGATTTTATCGTAGTAAATACCATAACCGCCGCGAATGACGCTGCGGTGGTCCAATTTGTAATTGAAGCTCGTGCGCGGCCCAAGGTTGTTGAAATCGCCTTTGGTGCCACCGGCTTTGGAGAGGTTGTCATAATCCCAGCGCAGGCCTAACGTGAGGTTCAACCGGTTGTTCACTGACCATTGATCTTCCAGATACGCACTGTATACATTTTGTATAGCGCCAAAAGTGGTCGGACGCAATTCTACGTCATAAGTGCGCACATTGACATTGGTTGGAAGGTGTTCCACATTCAAGGCAGACCCAATGTTCAGGTTGCGAATGTCGGTCAGTTGCTGGTCGGTGAGGCGCACGGTGTAGGTGCCATAAGGATTGCCACCACCCAACAATTGAAAATCGGAGGTGATGAACTCCAGGCCGGCTTTAAACTGGTGTTTGCCGCTGCGGTACAGCCACTTGCTCTGCACCTGGTGGGTGTATTCAAAGTCGTCAAAAATAGCGCCCGACTGCCCAACAATGGCGATGGCCGTGCCTGCAGGGTTTTGAATGGTGACCGAAGGGCTGGTTTCATTCACCGGTTGGCGGTAGTTCCAGCGGAAAAAGCTGTGCTGGTAATTCAATTCACCGCTGATTTTACTGCCAATTTTGTACTGATTGCGCAAAGCCAACAGGTAGGTCTCATTGTCCTGCGCCGAACTGGCCGACGGGAATAAGATACCGCCTTCCAAACCGCCTCCCTGGCGCTGGTTGTAGAACCGCCCGACCTGCGCCCGAACGGAAGTGCGCCAGGCCGGCGACCAAACGTGGTCTAACTTGGCCGAAGCATAGGTGAAGCGGTTTTCCCCACGCACAATTTCGTTTACGCCTAATTGCGAGACATTCAGTAGGTTATCTTTATAATCGTAGGTCTGTTCCACGTTTACATAAAAGAACGTTTTGTCTTTTTTGATCGGACCGCCCACCGAGGCGCCGACCTGATGGCGCTGGAAGCCATCTTTTACCGGGTTGCCGTACAAATCGAGTGTGGCAAACGAAGAGGGCGCATCAACCGCCGCGCCGGGGCGGGTAAGGTAGAAGACCTCTCCGGTCCAGTCGTTCGTGCCGGAACGCGACAACACATTTACGATGCCATTGCTGGTGTTGCCCCACTCAGCGGAATAATTATTGGTGAGCACGGTAATGTTTTCCACAAAACCCACGGGCGTATTAAATTTCATATTGCCCAGGAAGCGCTCGTTGTTGTCCATCCCGTCAATCAGGTAATTGGTAAAAATGCCGTTGAGGCCGTTGATGCTGATGTTGGGCCCTTCGGCATAGCCCAGAACCGCAACCGTAACATTCGGCAGGCGGAAAAGCGAACGGGTCACATCGCGGCCCTCGATGGGCAGGCGTTGGAGTTCCTCTTTTTTCATTTGTCCCGACACGGCAGCGTTTTCGGTGTTCATCCGCACCAAAGACGTACTGGAAATCAGGATTTCGCCGACAGAGGCCACCGTTTGGCTCGGCAAATTGAGCACCACGTTTAGCAGACCTGCTTTAGCGCTTAAATCGGTCAGAATTGCCGCCTGGTATTGATCGTCATCCAACGCATAAACCGAATAAGCTTTTCCTGCAGTCAGGTTTTCAAAAACGGCCACCCCTTTGGGGTCTGTTTGTATGGAGTCGAGCACCCAGGGCTCATTATTTTCGGTCAAATAAAGCCATTTGCCCGCAATGGGAGTGTCTTCCAGCAGAGAGGCTGCCTGCACCCGGATGCTGCTTTGGGCAGACAAACCGGCGAAGCTGATCAGGATCAACAAAATGAAGAGTAGACTATTTTTCATAAAAAGTGATGTTTAGGTTTTTGCGAAAATTGCGGAATAGCCTTTTGCCTCAAATCCAATGCTGCACTTCGTTCCAACAGGGACGAAAATGCAGACTTACCGGACTGCAAGCAAGCAGGTTGACTACTGTGGAAGCGGAGAAGCCCCACAGGTCATCAGGCGGTTATGGATGAAAATTGTCTGAAAATCAGGCACATTGCGGCGGTGCGCGAAGTCCCTTTGAAAAGCGGATGCTGCGGGCAATGAACGGCGACGCTGGTGCGAATACCGCCTGTTGCGTGAAAGCAATCAGAGCTCGGAGGAAAGAAAGTAATTGATTGGAGCTTTTGTGCGTCGGGTATTTCAGCCAGCGGCGTATACTCTCAGGATGGTCGAGGTCGGTCAGGCGCCGGAGTACATCCAATGGAGGAACTCCGGCTTCGAAGAGCACCTCCAGGAGCGATTGAAAAAGTTTTGGTGTACACCAGGGCAATGTTTCCCAGTCAGCGGCACAAAAAAACTTTTGCTGCACACCAATCAGGTAAGCGCCCCCATCCGTCGAGGGGCCAAGCACGTTGTGGCCTGCCTGAAGCCGGGCAATGGCTGCTTCGAGGTCGTCCCTGCTGAGGTCGGGGCTGTCGTTGCCAACCACCAACACAGATTCGTAGCCTTTTTCAAAGACTTCAGCGAGCGCGCAACTGATGCGTTTGCCAAAGTCCGTTCCGGTTTGATTGGCTTCGTTTGAATGAAAAACAGCGAGGCCGGTTTGATGGAGCAGCGCAGCCGTACGTTTGTGCAAAATGCCGAAAGCACCCCGGAAAGCAGGCGCTAAATACCGGGGAAACCGCAGCCTTTTATCGTCGGCAAGCGGATTTTTTGCAAAAAACAGTATGGCAGTTCGCTTCGTCAAGCAGGTATTTTTATGATTTCAAATGTATATACGCAGATAACCGGCAACCCGGATTTCCGGCAAAGGTACTTGCCCGGGAAAATTTAAACTGTCCGTTACACTACGTTTAGGGGCAAGTGAGGGCGTCACAAACCCTATTTCAGGAGGAAAGATAGTACAAAAAAGAATAAATCCAACCTGGAGGTGAAACTGTTGGCTGCTGCGCTATATTTGAACTTTGTATTGCATTCATACAAGCGCTAACGTCCTTCAACTATTTACGATGCGGAACATCTTCATTTCAGCCTCCGGGCAGCATGTCGGAAAAACCACCACTACCCTCGGCTTGGTCTCTAATCTGCGCAAAATGGGCTATAATACAGGCTATTGCAAACCGGTCGGCCAGCAGTTTGTAGATGTGAACGGCGCCATTGCGGATAAAGACGCCGTTTTGTTTGCAGATGTCATCGGGTTTCGGGTGGTGCCTGAATGGCATAGCCCGGTGGTGATTGGTTCCGGTGTCACCCGGCAATATCTTGATGACCCGTCCCGGTTTCATTTTCACGACCAGATATTGGCCGCCGCGCGTTCGCTTGACCCTTTGTACGATGTTGTTGTATACGAGGGCACAGGGCATCCGGGGGTAGGCAGCATTGCCGATGTCTCGAATGCACAGGTAGCCAAGTTGCTGAATTGCGGAACCATATTGGTGGTGGAAGGCGGTATTGGCCGCACGATTGACCGGCTGAATTTGTGCCGCGCCATTTTTAAGGAGCAAAACGTTCCGATTGTAGGGGTCATCGTCAACAAAGTTGAGATCGCTAAAAAAGAGGAGGTGACGCACTACATCGGGAAAGCCCTCGACAAGATGGGGATTCCGCTGATGGGGGTCATCCCTTATGACAAAACCCTGCTTTTCCCGATTCTTGAAACCATCCGCCAGGCAGTAGACGGCTCCTGTATCCTAAACGAAGATCGGCTCAACAACCGGGTTGAAGACATCGTTGCCGGGTCTTTGGTGGACATTGACGAGTTCAACACCTTTGAAAACATTTTGCTGGTGGTCAGTTTTAAACGGGTCAAGGAAGCAGTCAAAAAAATCAAACAGATTTCAAAAATCAAAAAATTAGAGCGCTCGCCGCTTTCCGGCGTCATCGTGACAGGCGATGGCCGCCATGCCAAATGGCATACCGAAGAAGACCTGTACCATCCCTATTTTGTGGAACACCAAATCCCGGTTATTGCCACCCTGCTCGATACTTATGGATCGGTGTTGAAAGTCAATCGTATTGAAGTGAAGATCAATACCCAAACCCCCTGGAAAGTTGCGCGCGCCATCGAGTTGATCCGCAAGCACCTGCACTTCGATCAGTTGGTAGATTACCTGAAAAGCACCTGAACCGGAAGGCCGGCAAATGTTAAGGTTGCTGGTCTGTATGTTGTTTTATTCAACTATGACGTAATTTTATCTAAAAAAAGAACGTTTATTGGAAATGAAGTTTTGAACGAACCAGATCTTTTGTAATTTTGTTCTACCAACACCGATGCTTCAGAAGTGGAGCATTGTATCATCAAACACCGATTTTGCTAACCAAATCGCTTAAAGGTTATGATCAGAAGAACGATCGCGTCAAGGCTCGCACAGGCCAAGAGCACTTTGAGTCAAACCATGGAAAGTATCTTAGACATTAACCGCAGACGAAAAACCTTACCACCTGACCCTTCTATAAAAAAAGACCAGGAACAAGCGCTCAGTGAGGAGCTTAAAATACTCAATAAATTAGCCGAACAACAGGCGGTACTCATTCGAAAGTATGAAACAGCACTGACTAAACAGGGGGCTGGGTAAAGATGCAAATTGGCAAGTAGGCAAATTGGCAAAAGGGAAAAAGCAAAATAAATAAATACAAAGTAGTGAAAATCAAGCACTTATATTGCTTTCCACCCTTTGCCCCTTGCCAATTTGCACCTTATTCCAAAGCACTACGGCTTCACCGCTGCTGGTAAAAAAGGGCTCGCATCACCGCCCCCTTTAATGATTTCCCGAACAATGGTGGAGCTGATGTGTGAATAAGCCGGGTCGCTGATCAAAAAAATCGTTTCCAATCCGTCGCCGACGATGTGGTTGAGTTGGGAAATGGTTTTTTCGTAGTCGAAATCAGAAGCATTGCGCAGCCCGCGCAACAGATAGCGCGCACCGATGCGGGAGCAATAGTGTGCGGTCAGGTTTTCAAACCAGTCTACTTCTACGTTCGGGTCTTCTGCAAAGACGGCTTTGATCCACGTCATGCGCTGTTCCAGCGAAAAAAGCGTTTGTTTTTGAGAATTGACGCCAATCGCTATGATGATTTTGTCGAAAAGCGGCAGCGCCCGGCGCACTAAGTCTACGTGTCCGGACGTGATGGGATCGAAAGAACCTGGAAAGACAGCAATCAGGGACATTATTTACAGGTTTGTTGGCCTCAAAGGTAACCGTTATCAGCTCGTAATTACTTACTACACAGGTGCTTTTTTTCCGGCAACTTGTCCCGACTCGGCGGGATAGTCCACATAGTACGGGGAAGCCGCCTATGTGAACTATGTGAAAACAACTATGTGGTCTATGTGGTAAATAAATACATTAGCCCAATGCAAGACTACGCAGCCCCAAAAAGCGACCGTTTCAAAAAAAAGCCACCTTTTTGCAACCTTTTTTCGTTTCAACCCGTCTTTGGTTTCGATTGACGCTTGCACCACGGCAATAAATCTATAAGGCTTTAAAAATCTTATAGGTTTAAACCGAACGTTCGTCGAAAAGTACAGCAAAAGTGGCAATTATTGCCTAATTTCACCCGACTGTTTAAAAAAATGAAAAAACTCAATGCCATGACAAAGTCCAATACTCGTTTAGTTTTGGTAATTATTCTGGCAGCAGCGAGCTTCGCTTCTTACCTCTACCTGAGCACCCTCAAGTACGATAACAATGCTTCTACCGGGCACTCGGCTGAGGAAGAAATCACGGAAAGCGAATTGAATGCCCCCGGAAAATCAATCCTGCCCGATGTCTATTTGTTAAAAAAAGCAGTGGAGGCGGGAAAGCGGCTGATGCCGTATCAGTAGGAATTACTGATTGTCTGAATGGCAAAAATCCCGCAAGTAGTAGATGCTTGCGGGATTTTTTTTTGTACGGCTTGTGGGGAAAAGGAGATTTATTCGTTTTTTGTATCATCGGGTTGATTTGCTGGGGCAGTTTTTTCTGCTCTTCTTCTGGCCCAGGTTTTGCGTTTCCACAACTTGCGCAAACCCTCGTAAAAGCCATCAAGCTTGTGGTCTTTTTCGTAAGCCAGCGCTTGATCTCTGTCGAACTCCATCGGTTCGAAATCGGCTTCTCCCGGGTTTAGCTTTTTCATCACGCAATACCCGCCTATAATGCCCTGTGCATCGTATCCTCCGGAAAGAAACATACCTTCTGCAAAGCCTAATTTGCCAATGGTTTCCAAATCAAAAACGGCCGTATTGATGATGGCTAAGTTCGGTCTGAGGTAGGTGTGAAAAAACAGTTTATTGGGTTGTATACCCCTGCTGATAGACAAAGTAGCCGCCTGATTCCTTAGTCTTTCGTTGCCGTCGAGGATACGGGACTTTAAAAAAGGGCAAAAAGTGGCTGCAAACTGTTTATTAATTATCAGCTTGCTTTGCACAACCTGGCCTGGTTTAAGTCCGTAATTCCATACACGCCAGGTACCTTTCAGGAAGCGATAATTTTGTACTAAATTTCCGCGAACTTGTAAATCGAGTAAACTGTCAACAAACTCGTTTTTGATCCAGAAATTCCGGCGTTGCAACATCAGGTATAACATTAAGGCATCTGTTTCTGTGCTGCCCAAGAGTTTTCTGGTTATTTTGGCTGATGGAACCTGATTTTTCTTGAGTTCTAATTTCTGCCACTTTTGTTCTTCCAATCGTACCAATACTGCTTCTGCCGCAACTGGATAACCCAATACAGATATGGTCTGAACATTGCACCGGATAATGCGCTGGACTTTGATATGGTCTGAACTTACGCCATACCCCCAGCCCATAATGTTCATTTGAGTCCAGTTTTGCTCTGTCTCCGGCGTAGTTAGATTAAGGTACAGTCTGTTGTTTCGGATGAGTGCAGTACCGGAAAGACTGTATTGTCGTGTCTCAGGATGGCCGTTGGAAGTTTGTTGATCCTGAGCTTCGTCTAGTCTGTGAAAGCCCCATTCTTCTGCGAAAAAGGTGTTGTCCTTTATGGGAGATTGATAGTTTATGCCAATAATAAAATGTTTAATGGTATAACTTCTGACGCTGAAAAAAGACCCCAGGTAATAAACAGAAGGGGCATTTTGTATTTCAGGACTATGATCTCGAAGCGCAGGATTTTTTTTCAGATTCAAACCATGGTGTGCTTCAAAGGCTTCCTTGTTTTGGAACCCCAGGAAAAGGAAGTACCCGTATACATAGGCGCGCTTGCCAAAAGTGATAAACTCCGGTTTAGGCTGGCTGGCAAGATCACGCACCCGCTTAGACAAGTAATCGCCGAAGTTGACATTTTTCGCTTTTTTAGTATCTTCTGGAAGAATTTCATTGATTTGCTCAATACCGGCAATTAATGTGGCAACGGATTTTGACTCGGACTTTGAGTTTGGGGCAAAATCGCCCATTCCGAAGAACCTGGCAGCAGTACGCGACTTGGGGTCATAAACGAGTTGATGTTCTTCGCGTAAAACCCGCTGAAGCTCCTCCCATAGTTTTTTAAATGTTTCTACGGGAATCTGCTCCCGATTAAGCGGGAAGTTGGTGGAAGGGGGATTAGTGTGGGTCACGGTAAACTAATTTTCCGGAAAATTAATGCTTTTTCCAGAAACTTTCCAGAAGATTTGACTTTTTTTCCTCTCTTTTTTCTGTCAGCATTGATCTTATCCAGAAGGAATTCCGTCAATTTTACGGATTTTATATCACTTACTATCAGTTAGTTATACTTTGACTATAATATTTAATAAATGTAAAAACAATATTCTTACGTATTATCTTTGAGGAGCAGGTTGGTAAAAACCAAAGTTCTTTGACTCGATTTTTTGAAAATTTTGCTGTTCTGATTGTCATAGCTATAGCCATTAAAAAGATGGTCACGGCAATAAGGTAAATACATAAAAGAAGCAAAGCGCAAGGCAAATTCACATAGTTTACTGAAACAGAACTTGCGCAGCACCTCTAAAATCCAAAGACGGGTTAGGCCGCTCCAACGGCCTAACCCCACATTCATCACCGCCATCCTTGTTAGGAAAAACGGATAGAATCTTGCACCTACAATTTACAACCTTTCTTGCGGATTCCTAACTCAATGGCGGCTTTTTTCACCAAAAAAATGTCACGTTATGCTGCAAGCCACACCTATGTCCTCCCGAATCGAAACAGGCCTCATCCTGTTTATCCTGCTGGTTTTACCGGCCTGCTACCAAGACCTACCCGATCCGCTCACCAAAGAGGCTTACCTCGGCGAGTATTCCACTTTTGTAACCATCGTAGAACAAAATGCTGACACCTACCGCTACCGGCATTGGAACAAAGCAGATGCCCGTGCGGCGTACCTGAATGGAAAATTGTACGACCATTTTGCTCCGGAACTGACAACAGAAGAGCACTTTAAAATCGTTGGGTATAGAGCCCGGTATTTGGCTGTCAAAGTGAAATGGTCGGTCAGGGAAAGCGTGCAAAAAGCCCTGGGAAAAGGCCATGCTTCCCCGTTTCCGGGATAGCGCGTATGGATGAGAAAACACATTTTAAAATTCTTTAAAACCGAATAATATGAAAATCAGAGCAAATTTCATTGCCATGAGTTTACTCCTGCTGGTCTGCTATTATCTTTTTGAAAATAAAAAGTTGCAAACAAGGCTGGATGAACAAAATCAGAAACTGGGTACTTCTGAAATGCTTCTCGATAAAAAGGAGAAGGAATTGGAAGAAGCAAACAGGGAAATAGCTGTTTTAAAGGAAGAAGTTGTATCTAAAGAAGCTGAAGTAAATGCCCTCCGACGGGATACAGGCGAATTGAGGCTTGCGCTCAAAACAGAACAAACAGTCTCGCGGGAATTGGAGCGAAAGGTGGTTGGCATCACAGCTGAGCTTATGGAAAGGGAAGCAGAACTTGATGCGTTAAAAAAGCAGGTCATTTTGAAAAACAATGAAATCAGAAAAATCCAGGAAGAAAATGCGAAGCTTCAACAGCAAATTCACCAGCAGGAAATAATATCTGCAATGCCTGGAGAAAGCGAATACCTCATTGGATCGAAAAGCGTGCTAATCATTGGGGTTATCAAATTTGTGATCTGGATTTTAGCTATTTCATTAAGCGGTGCCGTTTTGCACCTTCGGACATTGCTTGCCAAACAATATCCCACTCTGCGCAGGTTCACTTAATACCAATTGCTTACGAATGTTGGCCGGCCACGGCGAAGCGCCCTGCGTTTCCCGTGGCCTTTGCTTTCACCCCAACCCCTTCAACAACCCACCCAGCAATTGCAACGCCCCCTTCACCATATCCTGGCTTTCAACCGGGATTTTCAGGTAGGTTTGGCCGGTAGTTTTGTCTTTTTCCACAAGGCTGTCTACTAATTGGCGCGTGGCGTTTTCGTCGCTGAGGGTACGGGTAAGCGCGCTGAAAAAATTAGCGCCCATTTGTACCAGTTCAGCAGCTTGAGGCGGGGAATTGCCTGCACCGTTGCCAGAAGCACTGCCACTGCTTTGTGCGGCGGGTTTGGGCTGCCTTTGAGGCCGATCAGCAGCTTCCTCCCGCTCCGGCTCACCCGTGGTGGTTTCGCCCGATGTGCTGCTGCCCGCTTCGCCGACTTCTATTTGTTCCATATCGCTGTCGGAAGTGACTTCTTCCGGCGCCTGCACTTCCGGTACGCCTTCGGTGAGGCGCTCGACATTTTCCATAAACTCCTTGAAGCGCTCGCTGCTCATGAAGATCGCGTCTTCGCCGTCGTCGAGCACGCCGGCGGCCATTTGCGATTTGAAATTCAGCGTATAGAGCATCTTATGCTCAATGGTGCCGGTGGCGACCAGGTTGATGATGTTGACCGGCCGTTTTTGCCCCATGCGGTAAATCCGGCCAATGCGCTGTTCCAGCACAGCGGGATTCCAGGGAATGTCGAGGTTGACTAACAGCGAAGCACTCTGGAGGTTCAGGCCTACGCCGCCTGCATCGGTAGACAGAAAAATTTTACTGTCGGAATTGCCCGCAAAATTTTCCAGCAGTTTCCCCCGCTCCGAACTGGGTACGCCGCCGTGCAGGTATTCAAACCCGATGCCGCGTTCTTCCAATTCTTTTGCCACAAGGCGCGTCATGCGCTCCCATTGGCTAAAAACGACAACTTTGGTTTCCTCGTCCGTCAGTGCTTCTTCCAAAATGCACATCAGCTCATCCACTTTGGTATCGTGGCGGCTGGCCTGGTCGAGGATGTAGGTACTGTCGCACACCATGCGCATCTGGTTGAGGAGAATCATCAGCAACTGGCGGTCTTTTTCGTTCAAAAAACCCCAGCGCCGCCATTTTGCGACCAATTTTGCAACTTCGTCTCCATTTTGGCGGTGTATATCGGATTGCATTTCCGTCATCGGCACGAACAGGTTTTTGTCCATGCGTTTTGGCAACTGGGTAAGGACTTGCTTTTTCGTTCGCCGCAGCATTAAATCACTCAACAATTTTTTGATATTGCCCAAATCGCGGTAACCGACGATGCGGCCAAATTCATCCTTTACCTGGTAGCGATGCTGAAAAAGGTACAGCGGCCCTAACTGGTAGTTGTCCACAAACTGCACGATGGAATACAATTCTTCCAATTTATTTTCGAGCGGGGTGCCGGTGAGTACGAGGGCATAGTTGGTCTGCAACCGCTTCACAGCGCGTGATATTTTGGTATTCCAGTTTTTGATGCGTTGCGCTTCATCTAAGATCACGGCGTCGTAATCGGCTTCATTGAGATAGTCTGCGTCGTTGCTTACGACATTGTAGGTGACGATTTGGTAAAAACTTTCCGTTTCGCGGTAAGCGCGCCTGCGTTTGGTTTGCATGCCCTCAATCACCGTTACCGCGCTGTCGGTAAACTTCTCGATTTCGCTTTTCCATTGGTATTTTAGTGAAGTCGGACACACAATCAGCACTTTGGAGACGCCCATTTCGCGTTTCCACAACTCGGCTGTAGCAATGGCCTGGATGGTTTTTCCAAGCCCCATTTCATCGGCGAGCAGGCAACGACCCGCCTTTGCAGCAAATTCTAAGCCTTGCAATTGATAGGGAAAGAGGTTTGCTTTGATGAGCGTTTTAACGTAAGGGGTATTTTTTGCCAGATTCAGATTTTCTACAATTGCTTTTCGGCGCAGGTTTTCCCGGTGTTGTAAAATGTACTCCAGCGCATCCGGGTAGCAACGAAAACCGGGGTCTAAGCGCCGGGCGTTTTCTGAAAATTTTTCGAAGTTCGCAAAGCCGGATTCGCTCATTATGAGGTCTTTGTCAAAGTATTGGGCTGCTACTTTTTGCATTTTCAGGCGCTGTCCGGAGCCAATCCGTATTTTCACTTCGCGCGTTTCGCCGTAGTGTAAATAAACAGAAGTGTATTCGGGGTCATACGGTTGCTTGAAGTATTTGCGCAAACCGCGGGTCTTGTGAATTTTAAACAGCACGGCCTCCACATGTTTGCAGGTGCCCAGTGTATTGCTTTTGAAATCAGGGCAGGAGCAAAAATTCAGCCCGGGTTTGTTGCTGCGAATGGCAACTTTGTAAGCGCTTTTTACATCGGGATTATGAACCTTGAATTCGCTGTAAACCGGATGTGTTCCGGCATTTTCTATCGTAAAGGCCTGCGTTTGCCCAAATTGCCGGCGCAATTCAATCTGCCAGTCGCGCAGTTCCAATGTTTCCGGTTTTTTGTGGTAGGAAACTTTGGATGGCTTGGTCTTTTTACCTGCCGATTTTTTGGCGGATTTTTTCGGTTGCTTTTCGTTTGTTTTGCGCGCCATAACTGCTGTTTTTTGTCAAAAATAAGGAATTACCCCACTTCCCACAAAATAATACTCCGGTCGTCGCTGCACGAAACCAGAAACCGGCTTTCCGGCAAATACAACAAGGCATTGACAGAATTTATATGGCACCCACTGCGGATGGTATCTAAAACTTTCAACAATTGAAACGTTTGGGCGTCCCAGATTTTGATGGTTCTGTCCCGGCTGGCGGTGGCAAACTTATCATTTGCTAAAAAGCAAATATCGTTGATCGTGAACAGGTGCGCAGGCTGGCTGGAAACAGGCTCGGCAAGCTGGTTTAAATCCCAAACTTTGAGGTGCGCATCCCGGCCACCGCTGAGTAAATGTTGACCGTTGGGGTGGTAGCGCACTGCAAAAACCGAATTGTCGTGCGCCCGCGCCAGGGTTTGCCGGATGTCAAACGTGCCGGCGTCGAGCAGGTAAATGTTATTGTCGCTGCCGCCAATGGCCAATTCGTTCCGCGCTTCGGAATAATCCATGCTGCGCAGACTTTGGTTGCTCAGGTGCAGACTTTCTAAGCTGCGGCCTTCATTAGCCGCCCACCGCGTGAGGATGCCGTCGCCGCCAATGGTGAAGACAAACTCGCGGACTTGTAAAACGCCGAACACCCCTTTGCCGTGGTGGGCAAGGTCGCGCGTGCGTTCCGGCTGGACGAGATCCACCCAGTGAACGCCGCCGTTCATGTCGCCGGCTACAATTTTTTGCTGCTCCGACAGGTAGGTCATGGAAAAAATCTGGGTGTCTGTTTTGGCTAACAACCGCCCCAGGTCCGGGTTTTGAACCTGCCATTCCACCATCCAGCCGTCGCCTGCACCGGAGAGGAAGGTGTGCGTATCCGAGCCTTTGCAAAGCGCAAAGACGGAGGCGTTGTGGCCTGAAAGTTTGTTTATTTTAAGCACAGAAACAATCATTAGCGAAAGGGCAACAAGCGAACTTTTGATTTTGCTGAATCAAGGGTTAGCATACAGCCTGCATCAAGTTGCTCATTGAACTGTGACAGGCATTTTAATACTTTTTCTCCGATGCTTTCCGGCGTCAAATCCTGGGTTCTAACCTGAAAAACACTGGGAGCATTGGCATTTGCAGCAGCTAAAATTGCGCCAAAGTCTAAATCATTAGTGAAGATTATATGATTATGGGCTTTCGCAAACTCGAAGATAATTTCATCGGGGGCATCCTGATCTCCTATTTCTGACCAATGTATGGCCGTAATGCCATAATTATTAAGGTAACTTACCCAAACAGGAGACAAATTCATGTCAATTAAGATACTCATGCAGCAGGATGTAAAGGAACTTCAATTTCCTCTACCCGCCAGGCAGCATAAGAAAGAGCTTGCCAAATATCTTCTTCTTCAAGATAGGGATATAGGTTAAGGATTTCAGTTACGGTTTTACCGGATGCGACCAACCCTACTATCGTACCCACAGTAACCCGCATACCGCGAATGCATGGTTTTCCACCCATGACTGCCGGATTAAATGTAATGCGTTCCAATACTTCCATTATTATAGATGCTTGTGTTCTTATACAAAAATAAGGATTTTGCCGGAATCAAAATGAGGAAATTACAATCCAACAGACACCCCGGCAGAAAGTACGGGTTTAAACCTTTACTTCCCCGTAAAATGTTTCAGCATGATCACTTCCCGCTCCGTGAGTTTGCGAAAGAACCCGCGCGGCAGGTCTTTTTTGGTGAGGCCGCCGAGGTATACGCGATCTAAGCGCTCCACGGTATAGCCTAATTTTTCGAAAATGCGGCGCACAATGCGGTTTTTACCAATATGGATTTCGACCCCTAATTCGGTGTGTTTGGTGCCTTCCACATAATCCACACCATCCACCAAAGCGATGCCGTCCTCCAGTTCGATGCCTTTGCGGATTTTCTCTAAGTCGGAATTCGGGAGTGAGCGATCCAACTGCACGTGGTAGATTTTTTTCACCCCGTGGCTGGGATGGGTCAGTTTTTCAGCTAATTCGCCGTCGTTGGTCAGCAACAGCAGGCCGGTAGTGTCGCGGTCGAGGCGTCCAACCGGGAACACCCGTTCGTTCACTTTGCCGGCTAACAAATCCATCACGGTTTTGCGACCCCGTTCGTCTTTGGCGGTGGTGATGACGTTTTTCGGTTTGTTCATCAGGATGTATACCTTGCGGCTTTCGGGTTTCACCGGTTTGCCTTTCACGGAGACGAGGTCGTTGGCCTTCATCTGGTAAAACGGCTCCAGCATTTCTTTGCCGTTTACGATGACAGCGCCGGATTTGACCAAATCAGCAGCCTGCCGCCGCGAACATACCCCGCAATAAGCAATGTATTTATTGAGGCGCATCCCTTCAATAGACTCGCTTTTTTCAGGCTCTTCAGGTTTATTTTTCGGACGGGATGAGAAGTCCGCGTTGGAAGCCGGTTTTTTCTTCCGGTCAGTCGGCTTGCCCTTAGCGGGCTTTGAATTTTCTTTTTTCATGATGTAGTATTACCAATGCGGCGCAAAAGTACGGAAAAACCCGGCAATTTGAGTTTGAATTGCCGCAGTGGGACTACCTTTGCATTTTCATTCTTTAAGGTTGAAGTAGAAAGAATGAAGTGAATTTGAAGATAAGTGAATTTGAAAATTAGAGATACGTAATTTGAAATGTTACGTAACCCTTTTAGGTTGAATCTTCAAATCAGCTCATTTTCAAATCCCTACTTTCTCCTTTAACCTTTCTCCTTTAACCTTTTTTATCCCATGCCCAATCCCTTCGAGGTTCTATTTGAAGATGACATCCTCATCGCGATCAACAAGCCGTCCGGAATATTGGTGCATCGAACCAAAATCAGCGAAGACCAGGTCTTTGTGCTGCAGTTGTTGCGCGACCAGATCGGGCAACGGATTTACCCCGTGCATCGCTTAGACCGGGGCACTTCAGGGGTGCTGGTGTTTGGAAAAAGTAGCGCAGCGGCTGGCGCGCTATCTGAGCAATTTCGGGACAAAGGCGTAGAAAAAAACTACCTCGCCATCGTGCGCGGGTACGTGGAGGAACAGGGCGTTATTGATTATCCCCTACCCCACCCCAGGTCGGGTTTGCCCCGGGAAGCGTTAACCCGCTACGCCCGGCTGCAACAAACGGAGCTTCAAACGCCGGTTGGCCGCTACGCCACAGCGCGGTATTCTTTGGTAGACATCACGTTGGAAACCGGGAGAACCAATCAGATCCGGCGGCATTTCGGGCATATCCGCCACCCCGTCATTGGCGATAAAAAGAACGGCGATTGCAAACACAACAAGTATTTTGAACAAGAATTAGGTATTGCGCGACTCTTGCTGCACGCAGCTCGCTTCACTTTTTCGCACCCGATACACGGCGAACGCATCACCCTGACCGCATCGCTTGACGAGGCTTTCGGGAAGGCGATGCAAGCTTTAAAGCTGGAAAACAGGTAATCCAGCAGGGCATTAGGCGGATCACCATCACCGGGAGCAAACTCCGGGCCAGAGATGTCGTGTTTAAAACCATGCTGGCGGCAGACCTCTACAAAAATGTGTGGCCCGTCCTCCAAAGCGGAAAATTTAAACCCGTGGTATTTGCAACTTTCCCGTATTCAGCCGCCGCCGAAGCCCACGAACTGATGGAAAGCAGCGCACACATCGGGAAAATTATTTTGGTGAATGAGTGGGGGGGGGTAATGGCCTTAATTTTTAATAACCTAAAATAACAAGAGCCATCCTGAATGAAAATTCGGAATGGCTCATGTTTACGGGTAGATGCGCTCCACCCCGACGTATTTTATTGATGATTGATGATTATAGGATTGATAATTGATGATGTAGGCTTCCATAACCTTCGAATGAATACGATCCTCTACATCATCAATAATCAATCATCTCTTATCAATCATCAATTTCGTGGTCTCACTAGGGCTTGAACCTAGGACCCTCTGATTATGAGTCAGATGCTCTAACCGGCTGAGCTATGAGACCAAAAGCGGACGCAAAGGTATGTAATCACGCTTTATGATGCAAGCACCAAACTAATTTTTCGCCTCCGCTCTCGCCTGTTCGAAATCCCAGCTCTGTTTGTGCAGGCGCACGTCCATTTGCGGGAACGGAATGTCGAGCGTGCTTTTTTCGATCGCTTTTTTCACGTATTCGTGCATGTAAAAATACACATCCCAGTAGTCTTCGCTTTTGCACCAGGGGCGCACTGCAAATTCTACGGAATAATCGCCCAGTTCGGTGACAAAAATATCGGTGGGTTTCTCTTTGATGATGTGGGGACAACTGTCCACGACCCGCTGAATGAGGGCGCGCGCTTCGTCTATATTGTCTTCGTAGCTGACGCCAAATATCATAAAAACCTTGAGTTCGCCTAAGGAAGAGAGGTTGGTAATGGGGCCGCTGGTGATGACGCCGTTCGGGATGATGATCGTTTTGTTTTCGTTGGTCACCATTACCGTGTGAAACACCTGAATTTCGGAAATATGCCCCTGAAACTCACCGATTTTTACCCAATCGCCCACTTTAAAGGGCCGGAAAACCAGCAGTAAAACCCCGCTTGCAAAGTGCCCGAGGTTGCCCTGCAGCGCCAGACCAATGGACAAGGCCAGCGCACTGAAAATGGCGATGAAAGAAGTCGTCTGGATGCCAAACATGCCTGCCACACTCAACAGCAGCAGCACTTTCAGGCCCACATCTACCAAAGAAGCCAAAAACGGCTGCACCGTCATGTCAATTTTCCGGCGCGTCATGGCGTGCCGAACCAATTGCGTCACCCGCCCCACCAGCCAGAAGCCGATGATGAGGGTTGCGATTGCGCCGGCAATATTGGGCAGGTGTTCGACTATTTTTTTTATCACAAGGTCAGCATACTCCATAATGTTCTGGTTTTGTAGTTTTGTAGTGATTCACCATGCAGGTGTGATTTTTACCATACAGGTGAATTTTTCGTGGCGAAAGATAGTCCGCAGTATTCAAATCAATGCGCGTATTCTTTTTTTTTTTACCACATAGTTCACAATAGAGGTTTTCACATAGGGCACATAGGAACTACGGGTTTTGTCAAGTTACGTAGGTTACTATGTGATCTATGTGAAAAAACTATGTATCTATGTGGTAAAAAAACCAACATTTTAGAACAACAAACCATACACCTTGCCACCACCTGACGATCAGCCCATCAAAAAATGGATCGGTAAACTGGAAGCGCTCCAGAAGCTCCAAAGCTTTTGCGCCTACCAGGATCGCTGCCATTCCGAAGTGCGCAGCAAGTTGCTGGAACTAGGCGTTTATGGCGACGACCTGGAGGAGATCATCGTGGCGCTCATTGAAGAGGATTTCCTGAACGAAGAGCGGTTTGCCCGTTCGTATGCGCGCGGCAAATTTCGCATTAAACAATGGGGTCGGGTGCGCATCAGGCAGGAATTGAAGCGACGGCAAATTTCGGAGTACTGCATCAAAGCCGCGTTTTCAGAAATCGAAGACGACGATTACCGAAACACCCTGCACAAGTTGTTGTCCAAACAAAAAAGCACCCTCAAGAGCGGCGACGAGCGCACCCGGCGCGATAAGCTTTTCCGACATGCACTGCAGAAGGGGTATGAGTCTGAGTTGATTTTGGAGGTATTGGATATGATATAGTGGCCGTCTTGGAGTCTGTTCTTTAGAGTTCGATAGCTGCGGTCGTTGAGCGGAGTCGAAACGAGCAGCTATCGAACTATCAAGACAGACTCCCCTCACATCACTCCCCTGATGATCAACACAACCCCCAACACCACCAGCGCTGCGCCTGAAAAGCTGCGCATGTAGCCGATGTAAGAAGTGCGAACCCAGCCTTGCAGGCGCTTGGCGAGCAGGACCTTCAGCAGGTCAAAAAAAATGACGGTTCCCACGATGCTGCCAAACAGCACGGTGGCTTCGGAAGCGCTGAGCGTGCGGCCGGCAGAACTCATGACGCCCAGCCAGAAAAAAGCGGGAAAAGGATTGATTGTATTGATGACAAACCCCGTGAGCCAAAGCTGGAGGTAGGACTTGGAAGAATTGACGGGCGTTTTTGCAGCAATGGGAAGAGCCGGATTGCGGGCCGATACCGGACGACGCAACAAAATAGCCGCCCCAATGACCATCAGAATAAGTCCCCCGGCTAAGCTGCTCCAGAACCGGAACCCTTCTGCCTTGGTGATGCTGAAAATATAGGAAACGCCGAAATAAACGAGGAGAATGTACATGACATCGCTGGCCCAGGAACCAAAAGCCGCCATCGTGGCTGCCCGAAACCCACGCTCAACGCCTATTTGAATATAGACCACCATCATTGGCCCGACCAGAAAACTCAAACTCAGACCAAGTATTAATCCTCGCCACAACAAATCACTCACGTAGTCTGTCTTTTCTGGCAAATGAAATTTTCCCAGGCTTCGAAGCTTTGGCCTTTCAGCACGCGCGCCGTTTTGCTCTGGCCGTTCATTTTGCCTGTTTGGCGCTGCCAGTCGTAGAAATAACTGACCGGCACAATTTCCACCTGGGGTTTTTGCAGCATGGCCGAGCGTTCTACCCGATAGTCGTCATTGAGACGGCACAGTTCTTCGTCCAACAGGCGACCCAACAGTTCCTTATCAACAATCGGGTCGTTGGTGCCGATGTACCAGCGATGTGCATGGTGCGAGCCGGCCTGAACACCCGATACCGTAAATTCGGGAATCCCGACATTCAGCTTATTCTCTACGTTCAGCACGGCATGGGTCATGTTGTCCACCGAAAGGTGTTCGCCGCAAATGCTGAGGAAGTGTTTGGTACGTCCGGTGACAATGATTTCCGCCCGTTCTTTATCCGTGAAGCGCACGACGTCGCCGATCAGGTAACGCCAGGCGCCGGAACACGTACTCAACAGCAAGGCATAATCTTTTCCTTCCTGAATCTCTTCAATCGTCAGCGGTTCGGCATTGGGACGAATGACCCCGGATTCATCAAAATGGGCGTCGTCAAAAGGCACAAACTCGAAAAAGATGCCGTTGTTCAGCAGCAGCCGCATGTTGCCGTCCGGGCGATCCTGAAAGGCGATGAACCCTTCAGAAGCCATATAGGTTTCCTGGTGAATCAATGGCCGGTCGAGCAGGCGCTCAAAACTTTTCCGGTAAGGTTCAAAGGACGTGCCGCCGGTGACCACCACCGACAAGTTTTTCCACAACTGGTGCAGGCTGTCCAATTTATAATGATCGAGGATGTGTTCAACGGTCAGTTGCATCCAGCTTGGCGTGCCGGCGATGAGGCTGATGTCCCATTTGTAAGCATTTTGAGCAATCACTTCCGTGCGCTCGTCCCAGTTGGGAATCCTGGCAATTTGGGTTCCGGGGCGGTAAAAACGGCGAATCCACACCGGCGGCTCGCTGGCATTGATGCCACTCAAGTCGCCTGCGTAGCAATGGCCAAGGTCTTGCAGGGTAGATGTGCTCCCGATCATCAACCACTCTTTGGTATAAAAATCGGCGGGTAAGTCGTATTTTGGCATACAGGCAAACATCCGTAAAGCGCCGGTTTTCAGACACCGCCGCATGTCCTGCGTCACGGGAATGTATTTACTTGGCGCGCCCGAAGTGCCCGAACTGAGCGCAAAATGGCGCACGTGCCCTTTCCAGGTTACGTCCGCTTCTCCGGCTAAACTACGGTGCCACCACTCGTTGAACATGCTGTCGTAGTCGTGGAGGGCAACGGTTTTCCGGAAAGCGTCAGTATAATCAGGGGATCGCAACAAATCCGGGAAGCGGTAACGTTGCCCGAAAGCAGTAGATTCCGCACGTCGGAGGAGGTACTGGAGTGTGCTGCGTTGTTGAATTGCAGGTGAAATACGTTGGCGATCGAAGTGCTGCAGGAGCCTGATGCCATTTTTAACCAAGTTGCTGGTAACTGTCATGGTGATGTTTGAGTCACATTGAATATTCCGGAGGTCAAATTCGGATGCGAATTTAGAGCCAGTAACCCGCATTTCCTATGACTTTCATCACCTTTTCGACGAAGCCCTTCCAATTACAGTCAAACTCTCTAGCATGTTTGTATCTTTTGCTTGCAGTACTTGACAAAATAACTGTAAAGAGCTATCTTTGTTTCTCCTTTTGTTTAACTTTTATTTCGCGTGCATACACAAACGTACAAAACTCTTACTTAGACAAGAATGCAATTGTATTCAATGCTAAGATAACATGTAAAAAACAGCAGATAGATGACAATGAATGCTCAAAATAAAAAGACAGCATTAACAACAGAGCTTCTTGACAAAGACACTATTGAAGAAAATACAGATGCCCTTGAAATAATGAATTTTTATTTTCAGGTGTCGAGTATCATTGAACGTACCCACATCGCAATGGGAAAAAAAGTATCTTATAAGTTATCTGCAACCTCTACAACAAGTGAAAAATTAAATACGAATGCCTTCTCTTCCACGCATTAAAACGTCACAAGATTGGAATCAGCTTATTGGATCAAACCCTGAAATAACAGGGATTGATCTAATGCAAATGAGATACACTTGTTATCAAGCTATTGAAGAATTTCGCCAAAGACCTTTGATCGTTTATGCTTCAAAATTTTTGGATGCTTTGCCCCCAGGAGCACCAAATTTCATAGACATATCAGATGTTGATGGATTCACGGATTTAGTGCAAGCGATTAAAGGGAGTGATAGTGTAGACGTTCTGCTACATAGCCCGGGTGGTAGACCTGATGCAACTGAAAGAATTGTTCATATTTTACGCAATAAATTTTCACAGGTTCATTTTCTAATCCCTCACTCGGCATATTCTGCAGCTACTATGTTAGCGCTTTCGGGTAATACAATTACGCTTCACCCAAGCGCAACCCTTGGCCCTATAGATCCTCAAATATCGGGAATTCCTGCACGTTCAATAAAAAGAGGGTTTGAAAAAGTTAGGGAAATTATTAAGAATGAAGGCCCTGAAGCACTTCCCGCATATATACCATTAATTGAGAAATATTCATTAGACCTTTTAGAGTTATGCGATGATTCTGAGAAGCTATCAAAAGATCTGGTTTCTGATTGGATAAAGGACTTTATGCTCAACGGGGAGGAAAAATTTCCTGAACAAATTGAAAAATCAGTAAGTTTTTTTTCGGACTACGACACCCACCTATTGCACTCCAGACCTCTAATTATGAATAAAATCATGAAGTTCAAACTCAATATCGAGCAATCAACTGAAGAACTAAGTGAGTTACTGTGGGAAGCTTATATACATCTTAATGGCTTCTTTGGTCTTTCCTCTTTTGTAAAACTCTATGAAAGTCGCCATGGAGTCTCATGGGGTAAGCAATTTCAACAACAAGTTATTATGCACCAGCCATTGCAGGGCTTGCTGCCTACTGTATAGTTTTAAGACACAATTTGCAACTTCGCAAACTTCAGCATGATCCGCTTCTTCGGGTCGTCTTCTGCCGCTTTGAAGAAGATGGTGGCAATCCGGTTGTCTTTTCCGCCCTCAATATCCAGCACTTCGCCTTCTCCAAATTTGAGGTGCAAAACGCGCATCCCTTTTTGGATGGTTTCGCTTGGACTGGCTTTAAAATTTGCAGCATCCACGGTGGAAAGCCTCGAAACGGTTGCCCCCCTGCGCACAAAATTGCCGCTGATTTTAGCGCCGGAAGCGATTTCTGCAGCGCTGTCCTCTGCCATACCCTGGCTGCCCCGAAAATGGGCAGTGCTTTCTGCGTGCTGCCGGGGTACTTCTTCTAAGAAACGGCTTGGCTCATTAAACCGCATTTGCCCAAAGCGGTACCGGCTGTTGGCGTAGGAGAGCGTGAGTAATTGCTCGGCCCGCGTCACGGCAACATAAAACAGGCGCCGCTCTTCGTCTAACCCTTCCGGGGAATCGCTGGCCATAAACGACGGGAACAGCTTTTCTTCCAGCCCGACCACAAACACAGACTTAAATTCCAATCCTTTAGCCGCGTGTACCGACATCAGCGTTACAAAATCGCCGCCTTCCGTTTTGTTGTCGTCCTGGTCGGTCAGCAGGGCAATATTCTGGAGATAAGCCGTCAGGGTGCGGTCGGCGTTGCCCTCTGCATCGAGCACCGAAATGGTGTCTTCTTCCACGAAGGACTTGATGCCGTCGAGCAGGGCATTCACGTTCTCTAAGCGCCCCATCCCTTCCACGGTTGTATCGCTTTTAAGCACTTCGATCAGTCCTGAACCACGCGCAACGCTCATGGCTACTTCATAAGCATTGTCCGTTTGTACCCGGCGCGCGGCACTGTTGATCATGAGCACAAAATCGGCGATGGATTTTTTGGCTTTTGCTCCCGCATCCAAAGCAGGCAGGCATTCCCACATGGTTTTGCCGGCACTTCCGGCCTGGTCGCTCAGTTTTTCGATGGTGCTGTCGCCAATGCCGCGTTTGGGGTAATTCAATACCCGGCGCAGGGCTTCTTCATCGCGCTGGTTGACAGCTAACCGCAGGTAGGCGATCAGGTCTTTGACTTCTTTGCGCTGGTAAAAGGACAGCCCGCCGAATACGCGGTAGGCGACGTTATAGCGGCGCAGGTGTTCTTCAAAGATTCTCGATTGCGAGTTGGTGCGGTACAGGATGGCAATGTCGCGGTTGAAAAGGTGGAAACGGTTTTTGTGTTCCAGCAACGTATCGGTTACGCGCTTACCTTCTTCGTTGTCCGACATGGCTTTGATGACCTTCACTTTGTGGCCTTCGCCTTTGTCCGACCAGATTTTTTTCTGAATCTGGCGGCGGTTGTTCATAATGACCGCGTTGGCCGTCTGCACGATGTGTTCGGTAGAGCGGTAATTTTGCTCCAGCTTGAAGGTTTTGATGCCGAAAGGTTTAAAATCGGCTTCAAAATCGAGGATGTTTTGTATGGTTGCGCCGCGAAAGGCGTAAATGCTCTGTGCGTCGTCGCCGACCACGCAAACGTTGCGGGGGCTGCCGTCGTAGTTGACCAATTTCCGGATGATGGCGTATTGCAACTGGTTGGTATCCTGAAACTCATCCACCAGCACATAGCGGAATTTCTGTCGGTATTTATCGAGTACGCCGTCGGGGTTGCGCTGAAAAAGTTCGTACAAACGGTACAGCAAATCGTCAAAATCCATAGCGCCGGATCGCTTGCAACGGGCAACGTATTTTTCGTAAATTTCATACGTATACGGGCGGGCTGCCTGTCGGTCCTGCTGGCGCAACTCTTCGTTATCCGCATACAGTTTCGGGGTCATCAGCGCGCTTTTGGCCGCTGAGATGCGCGAGCGGATGGCGCTCGTATTATAAGCGGTTTTGTCTAAATTCATCTCCCGGATAATGGCGCCCAATACGCTGTTGGTGTCTTCGGTGTCGTAAATGGTGAATCCGGGCGGGTAGCCGATTTTTTCCGCTTCCACCCGCAATATCCGGGCAAAAATAGAGTGAAAGGTCCCGGCCCAAACCCGGTCGGCACGGTCGCCAACTACTTTGGCAATCCTTCCCTTCATTTCCCGGGCCGCCTTGTTGGTAAAAGTCAGGGCCAAAATTTCCCAGGGCGCAACGCCACTCTGAATGATGTGCGCAATGCGATACGTCAACACCCTCGTTTTGCCTGAGCCAGGGCCGGCTACGACCAGCACCGGACCGTCAATATTGGTGACTGCCTGGCGTTGTACGTCGTTCAATTCATCGAGGTAGTTGGATGCCATGTGTTATGCTGTATTAGTTATTGGTGTATTGGTTATTGGTTCGTCAAGGTTAAAGAAAATCAAAGGTTAAAGGATAAAGGTTAAAGTGGGTATGACGTAATATATTCAAATTACGTATCTTACTTTAACCTTGTCATTTTATCCTTTATCCTTCATATCCCCCTTCGGGGGTTAGGGGGCCGCCTCCAACTCCTCCCAATACTCCAGCGCCCGCCGCGTGTGGGGAATACAGATGGAGCCACCCACTAAATTTGCAATAGAAAATACTTCAAAAACCTCTTCGCGACTGACGCCCAGCTCATGGCAGGTGCCTAAATGGTAGCGGATGCAATCGTCGCAGCGCAGCACCATAGAAGCAACCAAACCCAGCAGCTCTTTTGTTTTTTTGTTCAAAGCGCCGTCTTCATACGTGTTTTTATCGAGCGCAAAAAAGCGGTTGAGCGCCTTGTTGTTTTGAGCGAAAATTTTCTCGTTCATTTTGGCACGATAGGCATTGAAGTCTGTTACAAGCGACATATCGGTGATAATCTATTGATAAACAATGTTTTGAAAGAAAAACCATTCACGGAGTTGGGATGCGAATGCCGGGTAAAGGTAGAAAAATTGGCGGGAATGGAAGCGTGTGTAGTTAAAATAATTTGTTTAAATAAACAAATTAATATGTTTTAAAAAGAAAAGGCGGCCCACTGGGCCGCCTTTTACCATTATGAAGCAAAACTAAAAACCAACAATTATTCTTTGCCAAACCTGGCGGGTTGTCGTCAATTGGATTCAAAAACGGATCGGAAGGTTTAAAAAGGCAGGAGGAGCTTATCCCTCCTGCCTCCAATCCTGTATGAGAAACCCTTTACAAACTTACTATTCTCCTTCATTGCCGGCTTTCCGGCTTATGTTCATAGTACTTGCGCGCCCATTTTCGGATGGTGCGCAGCCCGGAATTAAAAATTGTCCTGATGCGCCACTGCTTGCAGCGTTTGCTTTTCAATTTCGTGTTTTGGCAACCCCAACTCCGGCAACCCAGATGCGCCACGGTCTGCCTCAAATTCCGGGCAACGGGCCAGGTGAATGGATTGCAGGGCCGTAAATACATTATTGGAACTACGGTCGCTGATGGTCCATTGGCGTTCGAGGACGCATTGTCCCGACTGATGCACCAGTTCATCCGACCACGACACCATAAAATCGCAGGTGTTCCGATCAATCGCAATGCGATCGAGGGTGGTCGTCAAATCGCCGTCCTTGTCTAAAAAAGGATACCCGGTACACAGGGGGTTGGTGCAAACCTGAGTTTCAAAAAGATCCGCTTCGCCGAAGAAAACATCCTCCGGGAATAAGACATCGGCAATGGCCGCTTTTTCTACGGTAATGAGTTGCGGAAACGTAATCCGCTCTCCGTTTGTAACAGCCGTCCAGCGCCGCTCCCAAACGCCGGCAGCGTTGGTGTAAAAACGCAGGCTCCGGAACTGTACTTGCATAGGTACAGCAGAGGTATTATTGAAATGCAGGGCCAACACATCGCCACGGCGCAATGCCGGCGAAAAGAACTTCGCTTTTGAAGCTTTTTGCGCCTTAAGCGCGCCGGCTGCATTCACAGAAAATACCTGGTTTAAAAGATTGGAGCCCCCAAAATTTTCATAGTCGAGCGAAATGAATCCATCAGCAGGAATGACAATATTGAATTGCACAATGCTTTCGGCATCTACACTGACCTGAGCGCTATTAGCCCCTTCAACTAATATTGCATTGGGAGCTCCGGTGACATCTACCCCACCGTCACCTTTAATCTTGAAGATTTCCCAGCGGGAAACCGCGAAAAAATCTGTCCATTCTTGAGATGCGGAAGCCAGGCTAAAATACTGGTCTTCAGCAATAAGGTCGGCCATTTGGCCGGAAATATCTTGTACTTGGGGTTGTGGGAGGGAGGTCAGTGCAATTGGATCAAGGCAGTTTACCGCGAGGTGATTAGGGGTGATGCTCCAGCCTTCGGGCGGAGTAGCCACAGCTAATGATTGTGCAGAGGCGCTTGCGGAGGAAAGGCTCACGCAAAACATCAGACAAATCAATTTGCTGAATGAGCTGGTTGAGAACCGGTATGTGTCCGGCAAGTTCATGGGATAGTTTTTTAATTCACAGGGATAAATGACGACTGCGAATGATGAGGTAAATAAATCATGCGCAGGTGAGACGACAACAAATAAAAGTTGTCACATCATGAACTTAGACGCCAAACTAATAGTGGGAAATGTGTTTTGTTCCGGTGACCCGGAAAGAGGATGCGGAAACGCAGAAGCCCGGAATGGGCTAACAGGTAACATGTTTGTACGATAGTCATGGGACGATACGGTTTAAGGGAAAACGGATTATAATTAAAATTTCGTTGTTTGAGTGTGTACGCACCCTGTTTTTGGTTGTTTGCAACCCGCACATTTTATTGTATAGGAAACAAACTTTAGAACGCTACAAAGATAGCGGAGCCTTTCCCATCAATTCCATACCTTAAACAGGGTATTTTTTCAGGAAGATTTACCATAACGGGCATTTTTTACCCCAATCTGAATTTTTTGGGATCGCCAGAACCTTTTGCCCGAAACTGCATTTCATTTCCATAAAATTCATGTTATAACATTAAAAATATGCGCATTAAAAGAAAAGAATGGCAACAGTTTGTTCCCAAAAGCATAGAAGAGGTCTGGCAGTTTTTCTCCCGTCCCGAAAACCTGAATGCCATCACCCCGGAGGATTTATCTTTTGAAATTATGTCGGACATCCAGGGGGTGCCGATGTATCCAGGGATGGTTGTTCAATACCGCGTAAGCCCGTTCCCGGGGGTCAAAATGAACTGGGTTACCGAAATTACACAGGTAGCTGATCACGCTTATTTTATTGACGAACAACGCTTTGGCCCTTATGCATTCTGGCACCACCAGCACCACTTCAAAGCGGTGGAAGGCGGCGTGATGATGACCGATATTTTGCACTACAAGGTGCCTTATGGCCCGATTGGCACGTTGGCGGATCTGTTATTGGTGGATAACCGGATTGAGGAGATTTTTCGGTATCGGGTGAAGGCGGTGGAGCAGATTTTTGGGTTTTGAGAGATTAGCTCCTTCATCATGACTCCTAATCGTAAATATATTGAGGATTTATGATTTTTACCATTTGACAGGTTTTAACATAAAGAACAAAGTACAAAGTTAAGCGCAATTATGGTTTAAAGCAATACTGGCTGTTGTTCAAATGCTCCAATCATCTCTTTCCTAAATAAAGTAATCCTCCTGAAAAATTCCCCCATAGCCCATTCCACCTCAAACGCTTTGCAGGTAGCTGTATCGCACCCATAAGCCGCAGCTTCGAGCATGTTCCGATAGTGTTGCATCGCCCAGGCAGGCGCTGCCGGATGCCGTTCCAACCAAACGGTAAAATTGGCGACCAGGGCAAATACCAGTTCATCCGACCACGCATAGCCCGGTGTACTCAGCAACTTTGTGGGCGCCTGGCCGCTTTCCAATTCGCGGCCCCCGGTTAAAAATTCGAGGCCCGCAGTGTTGAACGCCTCGTCGCTCATGCGCAACGGGGGTGTGTTTTTGGGAGTTTTCCGGGTTGGACTCCCCCAGCGGGGATTCAGCGAAATGAGCCACGCGCCGCGTGGGCCTGCCAGGGGTTCCAGCAGCGCACGAATTTCCGGATTCCAAACCGCCAGTTCGAGCAGCATCGGCAATTGAGCAGGCGGTACGTGAAGATTTTTAGCGGCTGTTTGTTTAAGGAATTCCGGCAACGCCAGCCGGTAAGTTCCATCCAGAATTTTTTCTAAGGCTTTTCCGGCGGCGGGGCTGCACAGGCGTTCAGCGCTCAGATCGGGTGGTGCGGCTTGTTCCTTTGCGGGCAAGATCGAATGCGCCTGCCGCTGTCTGAGCAACACTGCAGCGCCATCCAGCAACGCTTTTTCCGGCAACGCATCCGGATCAATGCCCTGAGACAACAACGCAAGCCGCAGGTCTTCGGGCAGCGCACTCCGACCGAGGCCCAATAAAGCAGTCGTGGTTAGTTTTTGCCACACAAGGCTACAATTTAAAGATGGCTTTCAGCGCGTTCCATAAGGCGCCCGACAATTGTTTGCCACCTTGTTTGCGCTCTTCCGCAATGGCGGCAATATCGTGGGCCAGCATCAGGGTCAACCCTTCGATCTCAGCCGGTTGGTAAGCTTTTGCCAGCGCCTGTATGCCCATGTCGGCGGCGGGAACACCGAATGCAAACACGTAACGCACCGGTTTTTGCCGGGAAAGCTGCGCCAGGTTAAACTGTTCGCCCGGGTGCAGGTAGAGCAACGTGGCATCTTTGTGAAGGTCTACCTGAGCAGCCGCAAAAACCTTGGCGGCAAATGCCTCCATTTCCTCCCGGATTTCCGGGGGGGAAGTCAAGACAATCAGTACGCCTTTAGCGCCGCCGCCAAAACACCGCTCGCTGAGGGTGCCTGAATCTGCTACCATAATCAGGTCAAAATCGAGGAAACTCACGTTCATTTTTTTACCAAGTGCTATAATTCATTAAAAAAATCTCTGTGATTTGGGTAGTAAGTGAGGGTGTCCCTTCAACGGACGCCCTCACTTGCTCCCTCACCGTTATCGAACTATAAAGACAGACACGATATAGGCGTTTTTTGCGTGATCTCACTTTTTTTCCAAAAACTTGGGGTAAGTTTGCAAAAAATCGAGCATGAAGTATAGCATCCGGATTGAAAAATCCACCTCCTCCCGCTTATCGCAAATTGATTTCAACAATATCCCTTTTGGCAGGACTTTTTCAGACCACATGTTCGTGGCTGATTATAAAAACGGCGAGTGGACCGATTTGCGTATCGTGCCTTTTGAGCCTTTTTTGATCCACCCCGGCTCCATGGTGCTGCACTATGGTCAATCCATTTTTGAAGGCATGAAAGCTTCCAAAAACCAGGACGGACAGGCGATGCTGCTGCGCCCCGACATGCACGCGCGCCGATTTAACCTTTCTGCTGCCCGGATGAGTATGCCGGATGTTCCGGAAGCCTTATTTCTGCAAGCTTTGCACGCCATTGTGCACATAGACAGCGCCTGGATTCCGCCACAGGAAGGCAGCGCGTTGTACCTCCGTCCGCTGATGTTTGCTACTGACGGATTCATCGGTGTGCAAAGTTCCGAAAGCTACCGCTTCATCATCATGACCGGGCCGGTTGGGCCATACTACCCAAAACCAATTCGCCTTTGGGCAGAACGGGTTTATGTCCGCGCCGTGAAAGGCGGCACCGGTGAAGCCAAAGCTGCCGGCAATTACGCTGGTTCGCTGCTTCCGGCAAAATTGGCCGCTGAGAAAGGCTTTGACCAGATTATGTGGATGGATCCTCACGAATTTAAATACGTCCAGGAAGCGGGCACGATGAACATTTTCTTTGTCATTGACGACAAAGTGATCACGCCGGCCACCGACGGCGCCATCCTGAAAGGCATTACCCGCGACAGCATCCTGCACATTCTGAAAGACAAGGGATATGTCGTGGAAGAGCGCCTTATTTCCATTGACGAGGTGATTGCCGCCTACCATGCCGGCACGCTTCAGGAAGCATTCGGCGCCGGTACGGCAGCCATTGTATCCCACGTTGCTGAAATTGGTACGGATGATTTGCTCATGCAACTCCCGCCCGTTGATCAGCGCCCGGTTGGCGAATTGATCAAATCAGAAATTAATGGCCTGCGCTCGGGGAGGATTGCGGATACGCGGGGGTGGTTGGTGGCGGTGCGTGGTTAATTGTTATTTGTTAATGGTTATTTGTTACTGGTTATTGGTGTGTGCGGGTTGAGATAAAATAGTGGGCAGTTTTTCAGTGGGCAGTTGGCAGGGGTGAGAAGGTAGTAGATACACGGCTAAAAATTAAGTCCAATACTCAACTTGAGGATTTTCCCTATCTTTGCTCTATGGAGCCAGTGGACAAAGCAAAATACAAAACGGACTTTAAAAGAGCGCTTGATCAATTTGCAGACAAGCTGGAAGCGTATGTTTCTGCCGACAATGGCGATTGGACGGTAAAGGGATTCATAGATGTTTACAAGAACATTTACACCATTTCGTCCGATACCAAAATCGTTTCAAAAATTCTTGAAATCCATATTTTTCCTCAAATATTGCAGTTTGCTGAAAGCATCGGGTATAAGATTGTCCTTGCTGAAAAACAAAACTGGTATCCTGACCTGACCTTTGTACACAAGGAAAACGAGGATGTTAAATTTGCGGTTGACATCAAAACAACATTTAGACGAAACAACAAAACTGCTGGTTTTACTTTGGGTAGTCACGGGGGCTACTTCAAGGAAAGAGACAAGGATAAGAATATTCAATTCCCCTACAACCAATACATAGGGCATTATTGTTTAGGAGTTATTTGCACCAGAACAGATGTATCGGAAGACCTCTCGGAAACGGAGATTTTCCAGGTTGAAGAACTTCAAGAATAGTACGAAGTACCAAATCCAAAAATAGGAGAACGCGAAGTAACGACGGTGAAGAACCTAAAATCCATTACGTCGGTGATCAAAGATTTTGATTTTTTTGCAGCCGAAAAATGGAAAATTTCGAGCGATAAACAAGGTTCCGGGAATACTGCAAATATCGGTTCCATTGTTGATATTGAGAGCTTGAAAAAGGAGAACGGCATTTTTAGCCAATTAGGGGAAGAATGGTTTGATGAGTATTGGATCAACCACGGTTCTGCCACAATGATGAAAGATGGCAAGCCAATAAAAATCACAACCCTTAAAGACTTTTTGGAATTTAAAGGTCGGGAAGACCTGTGGGAGAAGATTGTTGCGAGAACGTATAAAAAGAAAACGGAATGAAAGTGATCGTCCCGCCTATAAAAAGCCAGGGCATAAAGACTAAATTAGTCCCCTGGATCATGGATCTTGCTCCAAAGGTAAAGGGCAGGTGGGTAGAGCCGTTTTTAGGAACCGGTGTGGTCGCTTTTAATTCCGGACACAAAAAAGCCATTCTGAACGATACAAACCCTCACATCATAAATTTTTATAAAGGCATTCAGGATAAGACCATTACCGCGCCTTCGATGAAGCAATATCTTGAACAGGAGGGAGGACTGTTGAGTAAAGCGGAGAATAATGGCTACGAACATTATTTGAAGGTTCGGGCACGGTTCAATAGCGGCGAATTTTCACCGTACGACTTTATTTTTCTTTCCCGTGCAGGCTTTAATGGCATGATGAGATTTGGGAGTAAGGGGAACTGGAATATTCCGTTTTGTAAAAAGCCCGATAGATTTGCGCAAGCCTACATCACAAAAATAACCAACCAGGTTGCGCATGTGTCGCAAATCATTCAACCAGAGCCTGACTGGTTATTTTATAACAAACAATTTTCTGATATTATTCCACTTGCGACTGAAAACGATATAATCTATTGCGACCCACCTTACTATGGCCGCCACGTTGATTATTACAACGGGTGGACGGAAAAAGACGAAGCGCTTTTATTCAATCTGTTAAGCGAAACGAAAGCAAAATTCATTCTTTCCACATGGCACCACAACGACTGGAGAGAAAATGAAATGATCACAAAATTTTGGAGCAAGTTCAATATTGTAACCAAAGACCATTTTTATCACAATGGAGGCAATATTGAGAACCGACGAACTATCGTTGAAGCGCTTGTTTGCAATTTTGATACCGACAGTTTTGTCCAGCACAATCATGGCTTGAAAAAGAAAGCAAAAATTGAGCAATTAGCTTTTGATTGGGCAGATTGATAACAAATTGATCCCTCGCTCGTGCGGATTTGCATTCCGGCGCAGCCTGTCTACCGTACCGACCGCAATCAAGATAAGTTGCGTTTACAGAGCTGTCTTTGTTCGCAGAGAGGTATAAACAGCAAGCCAGAAAGCCCGTAACTCATTCTACTCAATCCTATTTGTGTTTTTCAACTAAAAAAAGCAACTTTGGGCTTGAATTCTACGTTTTAACGTCTCATAAACACAACAACACATTCCAATTCCAACACAACTTAAGGATAGATTATGGAAATGCTGGCGATGAGTAATTGGACGCGAACACTTCGCAAAAAGCAACCTGAGCTATCAGATGTCTTGCAGCGACAGATAGGAGAGGTAATTGACCTTTTGCGTTATCGTGTTCCTAGTTTAGGGGTTGCAAAAAGCGTAGAGGGATTGCGAAGCGATTTCTGGAAAATACGAATGGATGCTATGAGTAAAGGCTTACTTACAACCGCCCCATATAACATTGAGCGCGTTTTAGCAGATATGAAAGCGGAGTTAGATTCTTTTCAAGACGATTTTACAGAAGTAAGTCAGTTTGCATGGGAGATATACCGGGAAGCAGCTTTATCTACGACAACTAAAATAGGAAGTGAGTATGGCCCCATTCCTCCGGATGCTGACTTGTCTTATCAATCACTGAATGGGATTATGAAAATGATCCCTGCCTTGCAAGCACAATGGATGTTATATTGGATCAATCATTCTCTTGACATGAACATGACTATGGTCGTCTTGCATGAGCATCGGAATCAGCCCATTGTAGGGCTTGATAAAACAGAATTAAAGGCAGTTCTTAAGCGGACATCAGAATTATACGGGGCTTATGCTATTCTCCTTGGCTTTTGGGAACCAGGGCATTATAGCGAAAATCAACCAATTCACAATGCTATTCTGGTAGCCGCCTCACTCTCCCCTTCAACCAGTCAGCCGCTTTCAACCTCTGAATTGGCGCACTCATTCAACTGATATGCAGTTTGTAATAACAGAAACCTTTAAAGCACAAGAGGCGAAGTTGAAAGTAGAAAGCCTGAAATATGTTCAAAAGCTTCTGGAGTTAATTTTCGACATAGATGCTCACCCATTTACTGGCTTAGGGAAGCCGGAGCCCCTAAAAGGCACAATGACAGGCCACTGGTCGAGGAGAATTACAGATAAGCATCGGTTAATTTACAGGGTAGAAGAGAATCAGGTCGTAACTTTAGTTTCCTGCTACGGACATTATGATGATTGATAAAATTTCTCTCATCCCGAAAACCAGGCCAATGTGATGATAGTCCCAGCGATTCCCTATCCTTTGCATTCCAAGTAAAAAAACTACCAAAAACCGCATGAGCCATCCCGAAAACTTCGGAATGGCTCATGCAACAGGGGCGACCGCGAGGGTCGCCCCTACCGTCTATCGTCAACCGTCAACCGCTAAAAAATATACCGCAAACCCACCTGCAACTGCCAGCGCGACAAGAGGCTGAAATCGTCCGTGAAGGTCGTTTCCAGGTCTGTGTCGAAGCTGTAGGTTGGCACGCTGTTGGCGACGGAAACGCCCACCGGTTGTGTATTGGTCGGGAACTGGCGCACGCCCCATTTGTTGCTGATGAGGTTGCCAACGTTCAGCACATCGAGGCTGAACTGGATGGTATTGCTCCCTACTTTGTAATCCTGCAGGATTCGGATATCCCAATTGGAATACCAGGGACTGAGGATGGCGTATTTTTCAGCGTATTGTCCGCGGCGATCGCTCAGGTATTCATCCTGCGCAATGAAGGCATCAAACGCATTGCGTTGCGCCGTTTGCGCTTCAGCGCTGCCTGCAAATTGCATTTGACCCAGTTCAGCAGTCGTGGGAATGTAAATCAGGTCGTTCAGGAAAGAGCCATCGCCGTTTAGATCGCCGGAATAGGTGTAGGTGAAACGACCGCCCTGCGCGTACTGCAAAAACACGGAAACAGTCGTTGCCCAAATGCCTCCATATTCAAACTTCTTGTGCGCTGCGCCTACAATGCGGTGGCGGTTGCCATAAAGAGAAGGCGTCAGGACAGCCTCATTGACATGGCCAAAAGCCGGGTTGCGGTCGAAAGCGTCGCTGGAAATTTCCGCTTCAATAGAGCTCGCGTCTTTCGCATCAAGGAAATTGTAGGACAAGGTCGTATACAAGCCGTTTTTCCAATAGCGTTGCAATTGCAGGGTCGCATTGAAGGTTTCCCCCAGGTCTGTGTTCGTAAACACATAAGCATTATTCGCAAAAGGCGTCGTCCGGTCCGAAGCTGAATAAATCGGGCGGTCATCCGGGCCTGCCAATTTGCCGGAAGGCGGCTTGATGCCATAATTGCGCACCATCATGGCATTGATGTCTTTGGTATAGATCAAGTCTGCCGACAAAACCCAGTCGCCGGCGAACTTGCGGTCGAAGCCTACATTTGTACGCCAAACTTGCGGGTATTTGAAATCCGGGCGCGTCACGTTGTAGAAAAAGAAATTCGGGTTCGCAACCTGGTTGCCAATCCACACAAAAGGAAACCGTCCGGTGAATAAGCCCGAACCACCGCGCAGTTGCATGGTAGAATTGCCCAGAATATCCCAGTTGAACCCAACCCGCGGCGAAAAGAGCGGCGTTTGATCGGGCAACTGTGTATGGTCAAATACAATCGGGTTGCCATCTTCGTCGAAATACGTGAGATTCGGCACGAAACAGCAGTTGCGGTCAATCACTTCCTGAATTTTGTCCGGCGTATCAAAATACAGCGGCATGTCCATACGCAAACCGTAAGTCAGCGTAAAATCGCGGCCAATATTCCATTCGTCCTGTGCATAAAAAGCCAACTGCCCGAGGTTGGTTTCTGCAAGCGCCCAGTCTGAATCAGAAATTGGTCTTCTGGCGAAAGCCACATCGTCGTCAAAAGCCCCCGTTTGCACGCTGTCCAAGAAAGCAGCAACGCTCTCAAAACCAGGACTAAAGGTTCCGCCGTAGGCGTCGAGGTTGAAAGAATTGTTAAACTCAAACCGCTCGAAGCTGCCACCAATCGTAATCGTATGGTCACCGGCGTAGAGGTTGAAGTTGTCCGTCACGTGAAAAACGTCCTGGTCCAGAATGTTGTTGATGGAGAACGGCTCGTGGCCGGCTACGATGTAGCGAATTCCGTCTTTGTTGATGTTGACGACCGGGAATGGCGCGGAAAACGGATCGCGGGAATCGCGGAAAGACGTGTAACCGACTTTCAGCTTATTGGCCGCTTTGTTGCCAAAAATGGACTTCAATTCCACGATCCCCGACTGGATTTTATTGTTGATTTGGTAGCCGGAATTTTCAAACTGGAGGGTAAAAAAATCTGGTCCGCGCCGACCAATAGCCGACGGATGCGCCGGTTTTTCCTTGAATGCATTCAGGAAATTGTACGTGGCAGTCAGGGTATGGTTTCTATTAATATTCCAATCCAATTTCAGAATCCCTTTTTCATTGCTGGTCTGGTGTTCGTAGTTTTCGTATGCGCCCGTTTCGTAGCTAAAGCGCTGACGGAGCGCATTCGATACTGCTTCAAGATCCTGTACTTCTACGCGGGCTACGTTTTCACCGGAGCGGTTGGAGCCGGCTGCGATGAAGTTGGAGCCAAGGTCGTCACGGCGTTCCAGTTCCGCGTTTACAAAAAAGAAGAGTTTGTTTTTAATGATGGGGCCGCCAATGCTGAAGCCGGTTTGCAACTGGGTAAGCGAGGGGACAAAAATGCTCTTGCCGTTCACCTTGGAACCAGTCAGATCCTGGTTGCGGTAAAATCCGAACACCGTACCGTGTATCACATTGGTACCGCTTTTCGTTACCGCGTCAATGGAAGCTCCGGTGAAACCAGATTGAGTGACATCGTAAGGCGCCAGCGAGATTTGAATCTGCTCGATGGCGTCTAAGGAAATGGGTTGGGCATCCGTTTGTCCGCCAGGCGTTGCTGCATCGAGGCCAAAAGGGTTGTTGAAAATAGAACCGTCAAGGGAAAAGTTGTTGTACTGGTCGTTGCGACCGCCGAAAGAGTTTCCGTCGGAGGCCGGTGTTAGCCGGTAATAATCCGAGGCAGAACGCGAAATGGTAGGCAGGCGTTGCAGCAAATCGGAGTTGATGCTCGTTGCCGCGCCGGTGCGTTCATTGTTGAGCACCAGGTCCGACTGGCCGGTGACCACTACTTCCGACAGGTCTTGCGATTGCGCCTCCAGGGCAAAGTTCAGCGTCAGTTTCTGCGCCAAGACTAAGGTAACGTCGGTGTAAGCCTCCGATTTGTAGCCTACGTAAGATGCCTCGATTTTGTATGGCCCTCCCACCCGCATGTTCGGGATGGTGTAACGGCCATCTTCTCGGGTAGTTACGCCGTAAAAAGTTCCGCTGGGTTCGTGCGTCGCCACTACGGTGGCAGCGATTAGTGCTTCCCCTTTTGCATCCGTGACGATGCCATTCAGGGTGGAGGTAGTCGCCTGGGCGTGTAGTTGGTTTACACCCATCAGGACAACGAAGGTTGTCAAAATCAGTAATTGTCCAAGTCGCATAAAAAGTGAGTGGTTAGTGACGAATCTGTGTAGAGCGCCTGTTACAAGGAATGCGGGAAAGCATTTAGCTTCCCTGCCTTCCTGGTTCAATTTAACTGTTCATGGAATGGAAATGCTGTCTTGGGACAAAAGTAGGAAATGGTTATTTAATCCAATGTTAACTTTTTTGAATTTGTAAAAACCTACATTTTTACTACCCAGAACCCTCCGTTGCGATGAGCCATATCCAATCGGAGCCAATAACTACCGGCGGGAAAGATGCTCAGATCGAGGTCAAATTCCATGCTGGGTGTTGTTTTTTCAAGGCTGCGTTGTAGCAAAATCCGTCCGAAGGCATCATAGAGCCGGGCTTCGAGCGCTCCGGTCAATTCATTTTGCAAAGTAATTTCTAAGCGATCTGCCGTTGGATTCGGCGAAAGCCGCACCGCTTGTTCGCTCAACGGTTCGTCGTTGTCCGTTGCTTCGCACCCTGTATTGATGTGGTCGGCTACTCCCTGGCGAATGGCCGGCAACATCGGGTAGAAAGCATCCCCCGGGCAGGCTGTATTGCAGCCGTCGCGGTGGCCGGAGATGTACTGGAGGTTCAAGCCCGAAGGCGGATGAAAGCCGGCGCCCAGCGGATCGGTGCCCACATCACAGGCTTTCCAGGCCAGCAGGGATTGCAGGCTGGATATGGCAGCGGCAGTTGGCGTAATGGCGGTGAAATCGCCCAACATACAAACGCCCGTTGTCGCCGTATTCTGCGCACAGAAATGCGCCCCCAGAATGCCGTCGCCGCGGCCAGTATAAATGACGCCATTGGGGTCTATCAGCCAGTTGTAGCCGATGTCGGCCCAGCCGTTGCCATTCACATGAAAATTCCAGATGGCGCGCACCACGGCAGCCCAGTCATTGGAGGTATTCGTGCCTGCCGAATGGTGAACGATGAGGTGGGTCGTGGTCGTAGGCGTCGGATCGGAGCTTGGCGGGCAATTGCCTGCGGGACACCATTGCTGGCGCGTCAGGTTAGCGGGCAGCGGACAGGGGCAGGAACGGCTTTCTAATGCCTCGGATTGCGGTTCCGGCACTATAGCCTGTGAATTGCCGGGGTTGTAGAAATGGCATTCTACCTGACCGGGGGATACGGGCGCTTGAACCTGAAAAAAGCGATACCCTTTGTCCGTAAAACTTAAGTGGCTGATTTTTTTGTCGGGGCGCTGTTCAGCGTGGTCGTCGGGAGTCACGGCTTCCCACTCCGCCCAGTTGCGGCCATCCTTCGAAAATCGAATTTGAAATGTCCCTGCGTCGCCCGACCAGATCAGGAAATAAGACAGGAAAGGCGCGGCTTGGAGGGGCACAGCGAGGACTTCTGATTGCCAGATGGGGCCGGATTTTGCCTCAGGAACAAAGCCGACAATGGCGCGCTGGGATTGGGCAGATAACAGCGTCGAAGCAAGCAGAAACACACAGCAGAATAAAACTCTCATAAGGCGATTTTTTAGCTCAAAGTAAAACAAAGATAAGCCATAGAAAGATTTCATGAATTACCCTGCTCCACATACTATGGCGGTTCCGTACATTGCCTGACCAATTGTCTGCGTGCCTTTGCTGCCGGAAATGCTCAGGAGACGTAGAAGGTGATTAAAAGACGGTGAGGACGATAAGCCCCTGGCATAGAACAGGAAAAACAGTTATCTTTGCAAAAATGATTCCTCATGAATTATACTTTTTCCAATTTCCCGCGGATCAGCGTTGACCCGGAAGTTTGTACAGGCCAGCCTCATATACAAGGCACCCGCATTACAGTATCGTCTATTTTGGCACATTTGGCAGGCGGTATGACGCTGGAAACTATATTGAAAGAATTTCCACGTCTTGCCAAAGATGATGTTTATGAGGCGCTTGCCTTCGCGGCCGGAAATGCCCAAGAGACTTATATTCCCTTACAAAAAGCTTCGTAAACTAAACTACCGACGCTTCCATCCTTTAGGGTTTCGGCGGGTATGAAAAATGGCAAGGATGAATATCAAATTGTCTTTAACCTCAAAAACAACAACAAAAGGAAAGCGATTGACAATGGCTTTTCGCTTATTGCCAGCAACTACGGGAAATTGAGTTGGATTTAACCTGATGAGATTTACAGTTTCTTGTATTTCGAAAGCAAAGGACTTGCCCAAATCCTCCTTTTGATCATCATACCAATCTACAGCCTCCCAAAGTTCAACTTCTGCGACAGGGTGCAAATCAACATTATAGGCCATACCGTTCTGCGAGCTTTACCTGTATGTCTTCCCATGGAATCGTTTTGACTGATCCACTTGCTATTTCTGCTGACCTACGCTCAATTTCTTCTACATGAGCCCTTGACAACAAAAAATCGTCTTCCTGTGTAGGATCAGAAATAGTTTGCAGAATGGCTTGAACCAGTTGAATTCGTTCAGCAACGGTTAACTTTGAAATTTCCTGAATAAGGTCAGACATGATAAGAAATTTAGAATAAATATACGCTTTTATCCTTTCTTTTAACGAATATCTTTGAAAAAATGTTTGTCTATGCGATCTTCCTGCTTCCAGTTCACCGCCATCCCCAAACCTTCCAGCAACAATCTTTCTAAGCCATTACTAGCCAGTTGGCTGTTTCTCTTTTTTCTGAGTTGTCAAGCTAACAAAGACAATATTTCAGGGACGTGGAAATTTTATAATGCTGATGATTGTGAGAAAAATTTTCTCGGATTAACACCTTATTCTGATCCATATTATAGATTTGGGCATAAAATATACATATCTGATTCTCTATTTTATAATCCATTTGCAAGTTCAGGAGATTTTGACTTTTTACCCTTTGAATTAAACTACACCTTGAAATCATACTTTATACTAATTTCTAATAGCCAAAAACTTGAGTATCTTGCAACAGATACAACGCTAATACTCAAGCAGGATAAGTGCCAATTATTTTTTAGAAAAGAGTCAGCGGTTGAGACCTTAAGCAGAAAAAATATTTCAAAAATTTACCTTTTAATAAACGATACCAATCGCTACCCAATTGACTCCCTAATAATTGACCGAAGCAGGCTCAGCATAATAACGACCTCCAATCCTGAGAAAACATCAAGCGCAAATAAGCCAGAGTATGTGACACATTTATTTCGCTTGGCAGATAGTATTCATGTCAGTGACCTGAATAGACAGTTTGACCAGGGTATGTCTGATTCTTATGAATATATTCTTCGTTTCCAAAGTGAAAGTGGAGTGTTGTTCGAGATTATAACCTTAGGCAAATACAATACCCCTTTTGAAGTAAAAACGCTGTTATCGTATTTGTATAAGGCAATATGACCTGCTTGCTGTTATCGGATTAGTTTACGTTTCGTTCCGTAGATACGCAATATACGTGCTCCCACTGCGTACCTACGGCACGAAACCATACGAAATGCTTCGTTCCTACCGGCATTAGGTCCCTACGGGACTAGCTGGGTACGCGGTCATTGATCTGGAAACTGAGCGGAGTCGAAGTCGAGTTGAAATGACCGCCGGTATCGAACTATAAAACAGATACTATTTAATCCGTAATAAACGGATAATCAGCCTGCGTATAGTTATGTTCAAAAAGCAAAGCTCCGTCCGGGTATGGCGATGCTTCTGCAAATTGAACAGCTTCAGCGATTTGCGCAGCAACTTTATCTTTGATGGCTTGCACTTCTTCTTCCGTAGCAAAGCCGAGTTCCAGCAATTTTCCTTCTGCGTATTTGATCGGATCAAGGCCGCGGTAGTGTTCTACTTCGTCTTTTGAACGGTAAGTAGCCGGGTCGGAAACGGAATGTCCTTTATAGCGATAAGTCAAAATTTCGAGCAGGTAAGGGCCTTTACCGGCGCGGATGTGGTCAGCAGCTCTTTTCACAGCTTCGTGTACCGCTTCGGGTTTCATGCCGTCTACCCGTTCGGCAGGCATTTCGTAGGAAAGGCCCAGCTTGCTCATATCCGTTACATTGCTCGTGCGGCTCACCGAAGTGCCCATCGCGTAGCCGTTGTTTTCACAGATATAAAGCACCGGCAATTTCCAGGTCATGGCCATGTTGAACGATTCGTGCAAAGCACCCTGGCGAGCTGCGCCGTCGCCAAACATGGTGACGCACAGGTTGTCAGTACCTTTGTATTTTTCAGCGAAAGCGATGCCGGTGCCGATTGGAATCTGGGCGCCCACAATGCCGTTGCCGCCAAAGTAGTGATGCTCGGCAGAAAAGAAGTGCATGGAGCCGCCCTTGCCTTTGACAATGCCGGTTGCTTTGCCATACAATTCGGCCATACAGGCGTTCACATCACAACCGCGACCGATGGCCGTGCCGTGTTGGCGATAAGCCGTCACGATGCCGTCCTCCCGGCGGATGGCCGATTCAATCCCGGCAGCAACAGCCTCCTGGCCGATATAAACGTGGCAAAACCCCCTGATTTTTCCACTTTGATAGCCGCCCAGCGCACTTTCTTCAAAACGCCGGATGAGCAACATTTGCTCGTACCAGCGCAGATACATGTCGCGGTCGTAAGCGACTTTTCCGTTGGATTTTGTAACAGCGCGTTTTTTCTTTTCGACAAGGGTATCCATATAATAAGGCGTTTTAGCGAATTTTCGCGTGATTCAAGTTGTTTTGCGCTCGTAAGATAAGGCAAAAAATAGCAGCCGCGAAATTAGGGAATGATTTTGATTTAAGAAACAAAGAAGCGGAGAGATGGTTCGGGATTTCGTGATTGGCTACGCCGAACTTAGGTTTGACTTCGTCGAATCTTCGATTTGAGGGCTCTTAAAATGTCAAAATCGGCCATATTGTCACTAATTTTCAATTCAATCCGCCAATTTGTCATTTGTTTTTCACCGTTTTCCTGCCGAAACGACATTTTTCCCGCATTGGTACGCAAATTGATCTTTAGGGAATCGTAATCAATCACAAAAAAAACAATCAACCATGTTATTCGTGAAAGTTCAACCTGCAATAAAAAGCACAATTTCTCAACCTAAAAATGTTCAAACTATGGGAACCGTGAAGTATAATCCATTCGTGCCTGCGAAGGCTTTTACCAACCTGTTTGATGAATTTCTTAACAGAGGTTTGGGCGATTTTGTTGGCGCCGATTCCAGGTTCACCCAGCCTTCAGTAAACGTGCTGGAGACGAAAGATAACTTCCAGATCGAACTGGCTGCTCCGGGCCTGACCAAAGGCGACTTCGAGGTCAAATTAGACAATAACACACTGACCATCTCCGCTAAAAAAGAGCAGAAAGAAGAAACGACGGAAGGCCGTTACACGCGCAAAGAGTTCAACTTCGCTTCGTTCACACGCAGCTTCCAGTTGCCGGACACCATCAACGCCAACGACATCAATGCGACATACGAAAATGGCGTGCTGTTGGTGACGTTGCCTAAAAAAGAAGAAGCCAAAGTTGTTGCTGCACGCACCGTGGAGATCGGCTAAAAACCTAAACCCTGTCAGGTTTTGGAAACCTAACAGGGGTGCGGGCTAACAGAACAGAAATAAATAGGGTTTTAGGTGTTTTTAGAAGGCCGGCGCGGCAGTAATGCTTCGCCGGCCTTACTTTTTTTAGTACTTAACAATCTTCACACTTTTACGCTGTTTTCCTGCAACGATTTCCATCAAATAAACTCCAGCTTCCAATCCGCTGAGGTCAAGCTCCTGCCGGTATTTCCCGGCGCTGCCATCCCACTCAAACGAACGCAGCAGCGCGCCTTGAAGGTTATAAATCCGGCCCGTTACGGGAGCGGCTGAGGCGACCGGCAATTCATACTCCACAGCGGCGAGGTCGGTGGCAGGATTCGGGGAAAGCGTTACCTTAAATGAATTCAGGTGATTTCCCGGAGTGGCCGTACTTACGGCAAAATCGGTCTGGTACACATCTACTGCGCGGATACTGCTGTAGGTGACCCAGATGCGGCCACTAAGGGCATCGAGGCCGGAGTCGTAGAAATTGTGGTGTTGCAACGGCGAGTTTTCGGGTGTAAACACCTCCCACTCGTTGCCGTCAAACAGCATGATGCTTTCGCGGGTAGCGGCAAAGATGTAGTTGCCGGCTATTTCCACCTTAAAAAGATACTGGTTATTCCCCAAATCCACCGGCAGTTCGATCGGGTGCCAGGCGTTGTTCTGCCAGTAGCCCAGGCCGGAACCTGCGCCGTAAAGCCTGCCAGTCTGCTCGTCGAATTCCAGTTTATTGAGCGACCAGTAGTTGCTGCCCAATTCCGGATTGAATATGGACAAGTTTTCGCCGTCGAGCAACAAAAGCCGCGTACCCAGATTGTTGTACCAGGTGCTGATCCACAACTGGCCATTTTGACCGGCTTCCAGATCAATGATGAAATTTTGGAGGATGGCAGGGTGATTAAAGCGTTTCCAGCCATTGGCGCTGTCGTAGCGGTAAAGTCCTTTTTCATACACAGCAATCCAGGCACGGCCTTCGCTGTCTATGGTCATCTGGCTGAATCCGTAGGAATCGGGCAGTTCGGAGTTAGTGTAGTCAAAAAACTCCCAGCCGTTCTCGGTCTGGCGAATTACGCGCTTGCCGCTGATGACCCAAAGTTTTCCTTCATTTGTAAAAGCGAAATCGCCAACATAAACAGGTTCCCCATTGATCGCGACATCAATAAAATCGCCGCTTTCCAGATTGCGCAGTCGCCCGGGCTGGTTCGCCTCAATACACCATAGACTACCTTCCTGATCGGCCTCCATGTTCCAGATGATGCCGTTGAACGGGTAATTTCCCAGGTTGGTTGTTTCGAGCACGGCGCCGGCTTCATCGTGCCATTCTATTTTGCCCTGTTCAAACAACACGGGGCCGTTATCCGAAAAATAAAGCCCGGAAGGGTTTTCCATTTGAGAGCCGGCTACCGGGTTGGCAACTTCCCACTCGCTGTGTTCCGAATTGTAGCGTACAAATCCCTGCCAGCCGAGGTTGGCCCAAAGCGCGCCCGTTGCGTCTTCCGTCAGAAAGTCTAAGCTGTGGAAGGTAATCTCTGGTTGGTCTGTGTGAGTGATTACTTCCCATTCGTTGCCATCGTACCGGCCATAGGAACCCACGTCGGTAAAAAACCAGATCGTTCCGTCCGCCTGAACGTGTACTTTAGCATCGCTGTAAGAAAACAATCCGCTGAAAGGGTTATTGTTGGGGCCAAGCGGCGACAACAATTCGATGCCATCGTCATCACTGCCGAACAACAGGTGGCTGCCAAAAAGCAGGCG